>ERZ795048.2910-NODE-2910-length-13221-cov-9.428604_pt1 | contig 13221 bp, 23 predicted proteins | sample MGYA00375132_ERZ795048 | MGnify/ENA primary metagenome ERZ795048 (study PRJEB30177, sample SAMN05720225) | activated sludge metagenome | isolation source: Anaerobic digester | place: Hong Kong | collected 2014-12-17 ...
GCATCAAAGTATTCTCTGTAGCCTTCTATTATCCTGTCAAATCTTTTCAGCGCAAAATTATCCAGTTGATCGGGATTCGTAATCCTGTCAACAGACAGGTCGTAGTCACAATCCCTGTATACATATGTAAGGTTTATATCATTTTTCCATAGCACTTCACGCACGAGTCCGTCCACTTCCTCAAATATCTCCCGGTCCATGCCGCAGGAATAAACCTGGTAAGCATACGTTGAGGCAAGCCAGCGCGAGGAAAGCAGTATCTTTGCACCTGTAAGCAGAAACTTGTTTATTATCTGCTGCGCGCACATGCCAACTATCCGTATAGAATTTGAATCACCCTGCGTGAACATGTTGTACAGGTGCTTTTTGCCAGTTCCCATCTCGTCCATGATGTTGTTAAACGTCATATAAGACGGAGAATCTTTCAGGCTGTCAAGATAGCTTTCCATTTGTTTAATAGCATACGTCTTGCCTGAACCGTCTATGCCTTCAAACACTATTAGGTGTCTCAATCATCCTCCTCCAGTCCCAGTCGCTTAAACTGAAATGTTGGTACAAGCAGATTGTTTTTATCATCTCTAACAACATACAGTTCACCCTCATATATCATGCGCATAGCTACGTCTGGTGGTATGTTATATCTAGTTATGAATTCGCCGTACGGCATATTGGCATATTCGTGTGCCTCTGGTTGTTTTTTATTTGTACCTTTTTTCTTTGTGCCCGTTTTTGTCTTTTGGTTTTTACTTTCAGCCAAGTTATTAACCTCCATCTCGTAAGCAGTAATCAAGGAATGGGCAATAGTCGCACCGCCAGTCTCTGGCTTTCAACTCACATTTCATATACTTTTCATATTTGCTTTTGGAGAGCTCGCCGTTGTCGTACATATCCTGTACTTGTTCGTCGCTGTATTCAGGGTTGTACTCTCTATCTGGCAGCTCGTTCTTTTCCACACATTTGCCCACATAGATATAACGCCTCAGCATGTCCTGCACCGTAAAAGGCTTAAGTTTGACTTCGTCTGCCTCGTATTTGCCGTCATATTTTCTGAGCACCTTAACTATCGGGTAGTGTTCGTTGCCGCGTTCCTCGAGTTTCAACGTATACTCCGAGAATAAACCGTTGTCGCGCGCAAGATAAGCTATTCTTGCAGTATTTATACCGTCATAACCAGTAACCTTAGGGTAAACAACAGAAAGGTAGTAAAGGTAATTCATCGTCTGAAGAAGGTTGTCTATCTTTGGCGCGGGTATAAACGGGTCCTCGGTATATGTGAGCATATTTGAACTTGATCTTTTATACCCGGCTATATGTTGCTTAATAAAGCTCTGCCCGTAAGACGACTTCAATTCCATTACCTGTGGTTCACCGTTTATCCTGACTATAAGGTCAATCTCGCCCGATACCTGATAACCGTTACCGAACGGATATGCAAACCTGATATGGTCCGCCTCGAATATACCTGCGCGTTTGGCCAATTCTATGAAACTGGACTCAAAATTTTCGCCCATCTCAAATGTCCACGCGCCTTTGTCGTCTATTTCAGTCTTTGCTATGCCGTTAAGCTCGTAGAAGTAAGCTCTCGCACACTTGCCGTATACCTTACCGTCGATTACAACCGAAGCACCGGTTGGTGCAAATATACCGGAGTAGGTCTTCGACAGCGAGTACTGCCTCTTGTTTCTAAGATTTTCGTTCACAATCTCAAATACGCTTTCAACCATCGTATCACCATCCTTTATTTTTGGTACATAACCGCGTTTTTATTACTTCTACTATTCTGTTTTTAAAACATTTTTAACCCTTATCACCAGCTCGTTTATCTTGTTCTCGCAGTTTTCTTCCGTCATCTGATACTGCCTCGCTATATCTTCTATCGAGTAGTTATCGACTATGTAATCGGATAACATGTCATATTCCATTTGAGTCAGAAATGTAAGCGAGTTTATCTCTTCCGTATCCACATTATCCATTGACTGAATTTGATCAACTCGCGTACTGTCTGAATCCACATCGTTTTTGTTGCGCATTATATCAACGTCTAACTTGTCTGTAGAGAACTGGTTCAACATATCCTTTGACTGCTTCCACAAAACGCTTGATATACGCCTCGGCAAAAGAAACGTTATAAACTCTATGAACGACGACTTCCTGTACTTGTATGAATTTATAAGACGTATTATCTCTATGTCTATCTCTTGCCTGAAATCAGACTCTTCTAGATTTGTTGCTATTGTCCTCAAGTGCTCTATTGACGATGACTTTGTTGACGCGTAAAGTCCGGCCAGAATCATCTTGTTCACCTTTGGGTTTACGGTATAGCTTGTACCCATTATAGCGTTACACAGTGAATTAATATGATGCGTCAAATGTTCCTGTATTGCCATATAAGCGTCGTCCTTTTCTGCCCCGGTAGTACTCTTATAAATCTCTACACAACGATTGAGGTCATATCTTTCATACCGCTTCAATATCCTCAGCCTCGTTGTATATATTGAGTGTGACTTTGGCTATTGCCATAGCGAAGGCCTCGTCGGCCCTGTTTATCTTCTTGCCAAACTCCCTTTCGGCAGCTTCCTTCATTGCATTATCAAGTGCCTTACGCTTATCCTTGCGTTTAAGGTTCTTGTAGTCATGAGACTTAACACCGAATACTTTTTTGGCACTCTCCGGAGCTATATCTTCCGCTATTATTCCATAAACCCTGTATATCGACATCATGAGAGAACCCGTAAGCCTTGACAATATCATCACAGAGTTTGGATTGTTGGCCACATACTGGCTCTCTATTCCGGCCATGACCAGCCTGTGACCTTTTGAATGTACCAGCGACAGCAAACCCTCTACCGTATTTGATATATTTACCATCCTCAGTTTGTAATCTCCCAATTTCGTGCTGACAGATATGCAACCGCTAGAATACAGGTTGCCGTCAACTGTAAGCAACGCCCAGCCGCAAAAAGATGTTCCCGGGTCAATACCCAATATGAGATCCAAAAGCTAATATTCCCCCCTAAGATATAATAATGTTCAACATGAAACGTTTCCGTAATAGCCTAAACCATTTACCGAGCTTGTGTCATAACTTACACCACCGTAATTAGCGTCACAATCTGCCGTAGAAACCGCAACCCCTTTATCATAAATGCTGTATTCACCGGTAGTATACACGTGGTTTTGTACGCTTCCATCGAACTCGTCAACGGCGCACGTGTATGAAAAATTAAAGTACTCAGACTCCTCCATGCTTGCGAATAATCCGGCAGCGGCAATGTTGTCGTAAGTACCGTCTTCCAGTTTGAGCATATAGGTTAGATAGGCCTTATCGTCTATTATCATAGCGTTTATCCCTATTACCTCTCCGCTTTGATAAGATTTTATAGAGAATACGGTGTCTCCTACCTTAAACCTTGCCGCAAGAACCGAGTTGTGAACAACGTAGACATTCATTACCCTATGATACGTATTAGAACCATCTTTGGTAAAGAAGTTCCTCACGCCGTTAACCACATTCGCGTACAGCTCGTAACCACGTTTTCTATCCGCGTATACAAGCTGTATCTTATCGTCCAATCTGGTACTGAAAATATTTTGCAAGCTCAAAGCACCTTCTTGTATTTACCGTCCTCGAATACATACTTTTTACTTATCTGTTCCACACTATATAGCTGGCTTTCACGCCTTATCACATAGCTACCGTCTTCAAGCTTTATCATGTACGCTGGCATCTTTAGTTCAATCTCCGTGTTTTCCCAGACCATCAGGTCTTCTATTACGCCAAACAATATCTTGTTTTCATTCCATAACATAACCACGTCTCCAGCCTTCAACTTATGCCTCATATCCATTATATCACCGCTGAATTTAGTTAAATACAACACTTTTTATGTGTTGTTTAACCTTTTCAAAATCCTTCAACATATCATATGGAATCCGCACCATTATCCAGCCGTTATCTTCTGCTATCCTGTCTTTCAACCTGTCCAGGTACTGTCTGCGTTCTAAATTGGTCTCGCCCATACCGTCTCCGTAATCAATAGATTCAAAATGGTGTTCACCGTCCACTTCTACGGCAATACTCAATTCACGCACGAACCAGTCTACATGTAATTGTTTGGCGCGTACATCTTTAGTGACACCGTTCACATACATAGATACTTCTTCTTTTATGGTGTAAAAAGGAAATATCTGCCTTAAGTATTCACCGACCTTTATGTGATATTTACTGGCCATAGAAATTAACCTCCAATCTTAAAGTCAAAATCGTACTCGCATAGCATAAAAAACAGACCTAAATTATCTGTAGTCAGGCAAGGAGTCGCGTCTGCCAAACTATCTGATACATACTGTTCTAGAGTACAATCTATTGGAGGATAAACCATATCATCTATGGTTACATTTATAGGACTGGAAACATATTCCGAATCGTTGCTGCAAAGAATAATTACAAGTTTGTCTTTCGTTTTCTTATAATATACAGCATCTCCTTTGCTGGCCAAATCCCAATCAAACGGAGTGAAATTTTTCTCTATCATTTTTTCGTGTATTTTTTCCTTGTATTCCTCAAATTTCTTTTTTGCCATAACCGACATTGTTATTCCTCCTCAATACTTGAATTTTCTTTCGAATAAAAACCGTCAGACTTGAAAACTGTGCTTACGGGTTCATATACCCTTTTCATTTCTTCTCCGCATTTCGGACATGACTTTCTGTGCTCGTCTGTCATCTTTTCTATAAAAGTATAATCTTTGTCGCACTTGTCACAATGATATTTGTAAAGCGGCATCATTCACCGTCCAATATACTTTGAAGAGTAAGGTTGACGTTTTCCACAGACGTCACAAGATCAGATAGTTTTGCAAGCAGCTCAACTATTCCGTCAACCATTATCTGTTCAGACTGTGTTTGCTTTCCTTTCTTCTCGTCCAATATATCTACTATGTCTGCGTGTTGTTTCCTCTTTATCGGTACAAACTCTACTTTATTCTTTTTCAGTGTAGTGGACTTTTTACCAGTAATTGTTTCTGCCTCTTTTATATCAACCATTAGCCTGAATTCCTTTTGTTTGGTATCATAATAGACAGTCATCGTATCACCTCATATTTTGGAGTCTTTATACAGTTGTTGAAGTGGTAACATTCACCACAGTGTTCTCCAACATTGCGCGCCGTATACTTGTCTCTTGTAGCGGCAAAAATAGTATGAATATCCTTGCTTAATGTCCTTGAATACGTTCTTGTATCCTCATAATCGATAAGCAAAAAGTTGTCATCTCTTAAGTCTACCCATATTAGGCCCAATCCGAATGTGTTTTTGTATTCATCTGTTCTGATATCCCTGGCGCCATTCAAATCAATATACGGCACTATATAGTGTCTTATGGTCTCAACTGGTATATGCCTCATTGGATAAAGTGCGGATATAACGAACAAATTGCCTATATTGTACCTGCCAGTTCTATAAGCAACAGCCGTAAGTCTGCCTGATACAAACAGCTTTTTATTCTTATACGTAGTTCCGTTCGGATATACATAGTTTATTCCGGATCGTACTATTTCGGCTCCGTAGGGAATAACTCTAACTGCATTGTATAACGTGTTGCTGGCTTTAATTATTACGTCTGATTCTTTCATACCGGGCGGAAACAGTATTGGCCTTTTGGTAGCTACATTCCATTCACTTAAGAACATTGATTCGCACTCTCCTAATGTCAAATCATTACCGTTGATAGTTTTGCTCATGAGCCTCAAGTACGCTTTCTGTATTGACTTTTTGTAAGGCCAGTTGTACATAACCGGTAGCTTCCTGTATCTTTTTGTATCGTTTAGCATCATATGTGCAAATTGTGGGCAGTAAAGATAGTATTCTATGTAAGACTTGAACACAATATAGCCTTTATTGTATTCCTGCATGTAAGTAGCATAATCGCTTTTGAGGTCACCAAGGTCTTTCTCGTATTCTTTCCTGTCAGGACTATACCATGCCAAAACCCGTCACCCTTGATACAGAGTCACTTTCCTCTTTGCTTAAGCGTATGTTCACTACGTTTTTCTCGTTCTTAAAACTTATGGTAGATATCTTAGACGACAGGCTGCCGGATATGTTGTTACGCACAACTATCCCCGCCTTATTGTCCGGGTCGTTTTCAACTATTATCATCTTGTGATCGCCGTACATCGTTCCATATACGATTGGAGTTGAATTGTTAAACGTATCGACTATAAGTGTGCGTTCAAGGTCATTTACTGGTACCTCTAATATGCTGTTTCTAAGCACTATGTCGTGCGCCGCAGAATCAATTATAATTATCAAGTGTAATCTCACCCCTTTGGTATTTGTTTAATATTTGTACCCCGTCATCAGTAAAAACCTTAAACTCTACATCGTTTAAGATACAGTTTAACAGTTTTACGATCATTTCAAAAAGCCCTCGCTCGTTTTTGTACACATTGATAACTGTTGTAGTCCTGTCTCCAAAAAATACCTCAATTTGATTTACTGGTATAATCTCTCCATCCAAATCGATTTCACCAGTTCTTGTTACAAACCTATCTATAGCCATCATTTCTACGGTTACTTTTAAAAACAAAAAGTAAGACTGTGCTCTGTCTAAATCATAGGAGTTGTAGTTTATACCGTTTCTTCGTTTAGATAAGATGCTATACAAATCTCCGCATTTTACGAGTTCAAAATAAAACAATCCCCTTTCAGAAAAAGCTATAAATTCGCTTGAAACAAGTTTTGTTTTCTCTTGCTTTTTTATGCCAAACATTTACTCTAATCCTTTATATTTCGTATTTATACATTTCACTTATATCTACAACCTTATCGTTCATGTATATCGTTGTCGTGCCTGATGTCTTGATCTTTTCTATTATGTCTACCACCTCATTTGCCAATTCAATGGAATTCTCTCCACTGAAGAGTATGTATGCCACCATATCTTTTGAATACAGATTCACACGCGCTTTATAGCTATTCATAAAGTCTTTCTGCTTACATACAAACTGAAATTCCAGGTTAGTTATAAGCTCTTTTACTATGAGCAACGGTACTTTATCCATCTGAGTTACACTTAGTTGCAGTTTATTTTTGTAGTCTTTGTTGTGTACCACAAAATTTATCACGCCAGGATCGGCACTTTTGCCAACGTGAACTCTAAAACGACCATATTTTCCCTTTCCATAACAATCTATCTTAGTGTCATAGGTCATAGTTTTATTACTCCGTACTCCGTATATATAACATTGTCGCGTTCATCAGTTTTTTTGAAAAACCTGGTCATGTAATACTCAAAGGATTCATACGCCTCTCCATAAATGTGTAAGATCGGTACTGTCTTTACCTCAGACACAACGAGGTACCGTACATCATTATATCCGCCATCGATTTTAAAGAATGTTTTAGCTTTCATCTTTACCATGATGAGGCATATATAATCCAGAATAGCGTTGCCTATATCCTGAAACTGTTTTGAAACGACAGGTGAAGCCCTGTTTGATTCAAAGTAGTCAAGAGAATAGAACGACTCTGTATACTTTGGCTTATAATTTCCATTCGTATAAGCCGTCATAAACAGATTGTCCTGTTCCGGATTGACCTTATAAACTGCGATAGAATTTCTATTCCAACTTATGCTTGATATACATTCTTTCGAATAATAGCTAAACTTATATTGATCTTTCATGGCTTTAAAGATGTTGTCTACATCCATCTTATGGCACCGTATTCTGTATAAATTACCGCATTTTCCTTCTTAAGAAGACTTGTAATCCGTTTTATGTTTTCAATTATCTCATCGAGCAATTCACGATAAATTTGTATCTTAACATTTGAATAAAAAATTGTCATAGGATTATAGTATTCATGCGGATCTGAAACGATGGATTTAGCAAAAGGCATAACGTGCATAGTCAGGTTAACAAACGCTCTGCTGGCTTCTTTATCCGTTAGAAAGTTTTTACTCATAACTGTTTTAAATTCGTTATTGACAAGACATAACTCATAAATATACGGATCTTGTGCTTTCGTTGAATCTTCCAAATCATATTGCATGCACAACATACATTTTCTAAGCATAACTATTTCCTTTTCTGCGCCTCTATTATCCCAATTAAAAGCTTTTGCTATAAGCAAACGTGAATAAATTTTTCCTTCATATAAGTTATTATTCTCATATACCTGCATTTGAATCCATCTCTTCTCTTAGCTGTATTATTTCTTCCGACAGTTTGCTTACTTCTTCCTGCATTATGTTTAGTCTATCTATCATTACAGGCAGTATGTTGCTTATCCTTTTGTTCTTATAACGCGCAAAAATCTCGTCTGCTGTTATATCATATCCGCATTCTTTTGCATATGATGATATGTCTACACACTGGCCGTAAGCATTATTTATCTTCAGACGATTCATGAGGTTTAGGCCTTTATCCAGTTTTTCATATGTAAACTTATCCTTACTGTACCTTAGCCAGAATCCGGTTGTGCTCAATGGTTTCAATGCCTTGAACTTTTCCGCGCCATATTCCCTCACATAGTCATCAGGGTCTATTCCGTCCGGCAGTTTTACGACTGCGCTATAGACGTCCAGCTTGGTCAACACTTTTTCTATAATAGATATCACGCCCATCTGACCTGCCTGGTCACCGTCAAGCACGAACACCATAGAATCTATACCCTTTTTCAACATTATTTCAAATGGAATCGTATTGGCGTTTGTGCCTATCAGTGCCACCGCATCTATTCCGTTCATCTTCAAATATAGAGCATCTGTATAGCCTTCGACTATATAGACCATATTCGATTCTACCTTATCGAGCATGTACGGGCATTTAGACTTCGTGTAGTATCTGTGGTTACTGGAGTTGATATACTTCGGCAGCTTATAACCATCATTCTTTGGCGCGTCACACGGGCGCACGGTCAACGCTACCGGTTGTCCTTCCGGATCGTATACTGTGAATATAAGGCTTGAAGGCCTGAACTTGCCTACCTTATTTGGGTCTTTATCGGCAAGAAGGCCAAATTCAACCAGCTTTTCCACATCGAATTCCTGCGTCATATACTTATAGTAATGGCCGTAGTTGTTTATAACTCCTACGCCAAATTTACGCATCTCTTCACGGTCAATATTCTTTCTGTTTAAATATTCTTCTACTGACGTATCGAGCTTTTTGAAGCGTGTTATATAGTATTCAGCGCGTTTGAATGCCTCGAGTATAGTATCGTCGTCCCTGAGTACTTCTATACCACCCATGTTAGCCGCTATCACCACGGCTTCTTCAAACGATACCTTTTCTATCTCCTGTATCGCGCCAAATAGATCATAACGCTTACCACAGCCTAAACCAAAACATTTGACGTGCGGATCATATTTCCCGTTCTGGTCGTACTCGTAATACGACATCGACGCGTCGTTGTCCTGATGTTCCGGATTGATACAGAAATATTTACCGCCAATAGAAGATTCCGCGTGCTCGTCCATGTAGTCCTTAAGCATGTGTATAGTCTTGGACCTTATCTCGTCCTTGTTAAGTATAATGCCAATCAACTCCTTTCATAAAAACTGCGGGCCTTTCGACCCGCTAAAATAGGGTATGCTTTACAACCTTCTTGTTATACCTTGTATTACTCCTCTTCGATAACATCGCGTCTATTACCTTAAGCTTTTCGTATTCTTCGTCCAGCTCGCTGAACATAGGCATGGTAAGATTGATGCCGTCTCCGAAGTATTCAAGCAGTGCGGCTTCAAGACAACTTCCCAGCAATTCTATCCTTGCCTTGTACGCGCGCTCTGCATATCCGTTTTCAAGGCCGAGTATCGTCTCTATATCTTGAAATGAGATGTCGTTTATGTGCATCTCCACTATTTGTGTATCTATTGTATTTCCGAAAATACAATACAAATTGTCTAGGATCTCTCTGACAATAGAGATCACGCCTGCGAACTCATCGTCAGAGAGCAATTTGCAAATGTTATATTCCCTGTCGTGTTTCAAATCGAGACAAAATTCCTGTCCTGAATAAAGTATTCCCTGTTTGAAACGAAGTTAGATAACAGTTCTACCGCCGTTTGCTGCGGATTGAACGTCATGTCTTCGTTATATGCGATTATCGCTATGCCTCTCTCCGGTACTTTCTTTGTAAGCTTTAACTCTTTTATAAGGTAGTCGCATTTACCCATGATACAGCCCGGCTCTATGTAATGTACGCCGGTACTTGAAATGTGCGCATGCCTATGGGTATGGGCAGTTACTATCGCCGAAAGCCTTTTCCCCATAGTGCTGAAACGAGAATTCCAGTATTCCGTGGCCCGCCTCGCCATCGTAGATTCTTGGGTGAAGTCGTGCGGATGCTGGTAGACCACATCTCCTATAATAACGAAGTTGTCGTCGTAATACTCCACGTTGTCATGATTGCGCGTCTTTATCGGATTACCGTTTTCAAACTCGTACCCCATGGCTATGTTCTGCAGTATATCGCCACTAAACATGTAAGCTATGTTTCTCAATTCAGAAGACTGTTTCTTTGTAAGCCTTTCCTCGTGGTTACCCTTGAACATTACCACCTTTCGAAAGTTTGCCGCAAGTAAAGTCAGTATATCCAGCCCCATCATGTAGACGTCTTTGAGCGTACCCTCTTCGTAATCAAAAAACTTTGAAGCCATAGCAAGGTCAAAGAAGTCTCCACCTAGAATTACTGCGTCTACTTTATCAGAATACTTGTCGGTTATCTCTTCAAAGATGTTCTGAATATGGAACGGTATGTGAGCGTCAAACAGGCATAAAACCTTTTTAGTCTTAGCCGCGCCCATCGCTTCCCATTCTTCCACGTCGATGTTGAAGCTGTCTTTTCTGTAGATACCCTGAATCCTATCATAAGTAACCGTTATATCTGTTGGCGTTAACTGTTTACCCTCAGCCACCAACTCTGTTATCGCCTCGTACTGAGCTGGAGTCAACGCAATAGGCTCAAGTTTCTCCACAAATTTGTTGTTTATCCCTAAGATTCGCTGAATCGTTTCACTGCTATAACCGCAACCTTTTAAAATACTTCCGGCCCTCAAGACTATACCTCCATAACCCCATCTACCAACCTAAGCACGGTAGCGTTTTTGTGTTTGTCACAGATAGATCCGTCTCTTAGCTCGTTCAATAGGCCATGAAGGTAATCCTCAAAACCGATTTCGATAACGTCTTTTATCATGTCTATGCCAAAGATGTCTATGGCCCTGGCTATATCCGATGTCTTTATGTACCTCGCATGGTCCGTCTGCTTCCCTGAAATTAATACCCGAAGATACAATGTATAACCTCCCGTAGTTTAAAATTAGGTAATAGCATATCCCTCCTTTGCGAAGAACTTGTTTCTTGATCAGATTATATCACCATGAGCGCTAATTCCATCAACCACATTTACTAAATAATCATAGTTGTTACAATATTTAACAAAGCCATAACAACGTCATCCAAAACAGCTATCAACCATCGATCTTGATCACCGGTACTATAGTTATGAACAACGCACGAAACTTGCTTATATCGATTATCTGATTATGTTTACGTATTGTATCGGAATTAAACTTGACGGCTATGCCGTGTATATCTATCCCTTTGTTTTTCACATCGTCTTTAGTGATCTCGATCCGTAAACCGTAGTACAGCCTCGAGTTGTAAGAGACTATTTTATGTGGATATCTTACGAAATAGATATCGCCAAAGTCTGAATCGTTATCCTGAAAATAGTGGAACGTAGATCCTCCAACGATAATATGCGCGGAGCCGTCTATTACAACCGTTCTCGATTTGTTTTTGCCGACTACATTTCCGTCAATCGTTGTTTCAACAATGTACCTCAAGCGGTATCTTCCGTTGATAAACTGCTCGGCCGTGATCTCCCTGTCTATGAGATAGGCGTTATACACGTCATGTATAGATATTCCGTTATGCTCATCGATATAAGAGTTGAGCCTGTTTCTTGCCTCGATAACCTTTCTGAACGCTTCGGAATCTCCGCCTTTATCTGGATGTTGCCTGCATAACTGTTTGAAGGCAGACCTTATGTATTCCTCCTGCTGCAAATTATCCAGGTAAAAAAAGGAACGCGGCAGTTCAAAAACCGCCGCATCCTCTCTCAACCGCCTGTCAGCTATCCTTAGACTCTTCATTCTGAATCAGGTCAATTAGATCCGATACCTGGCCCTGACAGGCCTCTTCTATACTGGCCGCATTAACCGATTCCAGCAGTTCGTTAAATCTACTGTCCGATACCCTGTACTGCTGTCTCAACCTTCTTAGGAAATTCAACTGTTTATCCGTTGGTTTCCTTGAAAAGTCATATGGTCTCTTGGTCTTTTTGTAACCCGCACCGTTCCCGCCAGGTGTGGCTACCTCGGTTTCGTCCTCATCGTTATACAGTTCCATTCCTATACCCATTAGAAGCAGCGCCCTCTTTGTGGCATTAGAAGCCGCTATCTTTAGGGCGTAGCCTATACCGCCGTTTATCCTTTTCGGGCCAGCGGGTGTATCGTTGTAAAGTTCCTTACCGGAGTTTCCATCTTTCCATATCCACGTACCGTCCTCAGCCTGAAATCCTATAGACACCACAACCATGACGGCTTTCTCCTCCGGTATATATTCCTGTTTTATCCTGTACGAGAAATACATGCCGACTATCTCCATCAGTCTTTCAAAGTAGTGGATGGGATCGACAAACCTAAGGCCCATAAAGTTAAGTTTCACCATCTCTTTTTCAAACGCCCTCTTTGTTTCCTCCGGTATCTCCATTTTGCGTAGACTCATTTCTACCATAAACATCTACCTCCTTGCATCTAGTGTCTTACTAATTATGTCTGCCGTAGTACCAAAATTTTTCTTTTCACAATCAAGCGCAACGGCATCCAGTTTTTCACCAACTTTTCTATAATCAGTATTATCACCGCACAGAACATTTATTGCGGCCAGCAATAGGGCTATCTTGTCTTCGTTACTCTGTAAATTCTTGGAGTTCTTCCTTCTGTTCACTTTCTCCATCCTCGACCTCCAGATTTGAATAGCCACCATTAAGAAAAGCTATAAGATGGGTGTTTTTATACCACGTATCCATCCAATCAAAGTCTTCAAAAGCCGCCTTTAAGGCGTTCATGCCCAGATATTTCTCACCGTTATATTCATAATACGGGCCAGAGCGCTTTATGAATCCGTTGTTACACAGGAATTCTAT
>ERZ795048.2911-NODE-2911-length-13221-cov-5.820978_pt1 | contig 13221 bp, 9 predicted proteins | sample MGYA00375132_ERZ795048 | MGnify/ENA primary metagenome ERZ795048 (study PRJEB30177, sample SAMN05720225) | activated sludge metagenome | isolation source: Anaerobic digester | place: Hong Kong | collected 2014-12-17 ...
GGTAGGCAAGTTCGCAGGCCCGGTAGCCAAACACGTTCAGGGAAAAATAACCTCTCGCGGAGGTTATTTTCTCCCGGCGAGCCCGATCGGCGATAAAGATGTTGGAGGTCTGAAGCCCCGCAAGGTTGAACGTCTTGCTCGGCGCCGTGCAGATGGCGCTGTTCTCCACGTATTTGCGCTCAAGCGTACCGACGGAGACATGCTTGTATCCGGGCAGGATCAGATCGAAATGGATCTCGTCCGCGAGCATGAAGACGCCGTTTCGCAGGCAGATTTCGGAGAGGCGGACCAATTCCTCTTTTGTAAATACGCGGCCGACCGGGTTGTGCGGGCTGCAAAGAATAAACAGCTTCACTTCCGGGCGCGCGGCCTTTTCCGCAAAGTCGTCGAAGTCGATCTCGTAGGTTTTCCCGCAGATTTTCAGTTCCGAGCACACCGCCGTGCAGCCGCCCGCTTCAATTGCCATATAAAAGGGATAATAGGCCGGCGTGCAGAGCAAAACGCCGTCTCCGGGCTGTGTATACGCCCGCACCATCTGATAGATGGCCGGAACGACGCCCGCCGTCTCGACAAACCATTCCTTCTCCGGGCGAAAACCGTGGCGGCTCTCCATCCAATCCTGAACGGCCTCATAGTAACCGTCCGTCGCCTGCGTATAGCCGAGAATCGTATGGTCGAGAAAGTCTTTCAGGCCCTCCGTGAGTTCCGGCGGATTCAGAAGCTCCATATCCGCGATGGAAAACGGTACCACGTCCTTTCCCACCCCCGGATTCTGCCGAAGCATCAAATCCCATTTATCCGAGCCCGTGCCGGTTCTCTTCCGCAGGGTCTCAAAATCGTAAGCCATCTATGTCCCCTCCGTTTTCTATACAAATGCCCGGGAACTTTCCCCGGGCATCGTGATGATCCTTTACCGCTCCCGGGATCGTCTGTCCGGGAGCAAAAACGCCTGCCGCGCGGACGAAGCCGGGCGCATCCATGAGAAAAAACAAAATGCGGGCGGCTCGGAGGCGTTTTCCCTTCGGCGAAAAGACGTTTTCCATCCTTCCATCCGAAGCCGGAGAAAACGCTCCCGCAAAGCCGCGGAAATCTTATCCGCCGCGCGGGCTTGGCGTCAAGCAGCATGAGCATGCGCTTCGAAGCGATTTTGTTCTAAAAAACATCCGGGCACCCGATTTCCGGTATCTTCGGCTGCGGCGAGTGCCAAACGGCCGCAACGGAGTAGCCCAACACCCGTTTTTAAGCATCTCCGGCTCCGGCGGCATGGTCCCCGAAAATTTGCACCGGCCGAGGGTTATCCTTCGTATTCCTTCATCGCCTCGTTGACCGAATCTTCACAAGAACGCATGGCTTCAAGCGTCTTTTCGAGCAGCGTGTCCAAGTCCCAGCCCAGACGCTCCGCTCCTTGTTCGATCACGTCCCGCGAACAGCCGGCCGCGAACTTCTTATCCTTGAATTTCTTTTTCAGGCTGGAGAGCTCCATATCCTGCGTGCTGCGCGACGGGCGCATCTTCGCCGCGGCCCAGATGAGGCCGGTCAGCTCGTCCGAAGCGAAGAGAATTTTCTCCATCTGATGCTCCGGTTCCACGTCGCTGCAAAGGCCGTAGCCATGGCTGCAAACCGCGTGGATGAGGCGGTCGTCAAAACCCGCCTTTTTGAGCAGTTCCGGGGCGCGTTTGCAATGCTCATCCGGATACCGCTCAAAATCGACGTCGTGCAGCAGGCCGACCATCGCCCAGAAATCCGCTTCGTCCCCAAAGCCCTGATCCTCGGCGAACCAGCGCATCACGCCTTCGACCGTGAAAGCATGGCGCAGATGGAACGGCTCCTGATTATACTCTTTCAGCGTTTTCAGCGCTTGTTCCCTGTCCATATAATTTCCTTTCTGCGGCAAAACCTCTGCCGGACATCGGGAGATCCAAAGAACCAACGAAAGTCTTCGCCGACGCGGAGATCCGCCGGAATCCGAATCCCATAAAAACCAGCCGTCCCCGGAAACGCCGAACCTCTTCGGAATTCCGGAATGCTCAGGCTTTCTCCGGATCCCTATGATGCGGATCGGCTGCGTCGAACATAGCGATAAGGCCGTCCGTCATGTCGGAAAGCCATTCGCCTTTACAGTCATAAACTTCTCCGTCGTCGCATTTCTTTGCGATTTCCGGATCGATCGGGATCTGCGCGGTCAGCGGAATGTCATATTTCTTGGCAGCCTCGTCGAGGCGGCTTTCGCCAAAGATGTTGTGGCGGCTGCCGCAGTCCGGGCACTCATAGTAAGCCATGTTCTCCACAATGCCGAGCACCGGCACCTGCATCATCGAGGCCATCTTGACCGCCTTGCCGACGATCATTGTGACCAGCTCCTGCGGCGAGGTGACGACCAGAATGCCGTCCACCGGCAGGGACTGAAACACCGTCAGCGGAACGTCGCCGGTGCCTGGAGGCAGATCGACAAACATATAATCCACGTCGTTCCAAAGCACGTCCGTCCAGAACTGTTTGACGGTACCGGCGATGATCGGGCCGCGCCAGACCACCGGGTCGGACTCGTTCTCGAGCAGCAGGTTGATGGACATGACCTCGATGCCGTTTTTGGTCATCACGGGGATGATGCCGAGCTCGGTGCCATCGGCCTTTTCCTTCAAGCCGAAAATTTTCGGGATGGAAGGACCGGTGACGTCGGCGTCGAGGATCGCAGTTTTATATCCTCTTTTTTTCATTTCGGTGGCCGCAAGAGCGGTGACGAGGGATTTGCCGACGCCGCCTTTTCCGCTGACGACCGCAATCACCTTCCGTACGGTGGAATAGGCGTTCTGCGGTGCGAGAAAGCTCTCGGGGATGCCGGTGTCGGGTCTTTCCTTCCTGCTGTCGCAGTTGAGCGAGCAGGTAGAACAGTCATGGGTGCATTCTTCAGGCATGGGTTTGCCTCCTTATATAATAGAATTTACGAAAGTAATGACGGACAGAGGCCGGGGGATGTCTCCTTGGGCCTGCATACCCGGCAAAGAGGATAGCTTTTTTATTTCATCAGGCCGCAGACCAGATCGGAATATGCCGCCGGGTCGTCAAGCGGCAGATCGGCGATAATCAGCGCCTGGTCATACAGCAGCTCTGCGTATTTTTTCGCGAGTTCGGGATCCGCGGCGACCGCGTTCTTCAGCGCCTCAAAGGCCGGACTGTCGGCGTTGATCTCCAGCACGCGCTCGGTCTTAAAGCCTGTCATCTCGCCGCCCTGCTTGCGCAGGTATTTCTCCATTTCGATGGAGATCGGCCCGTCGGCGGTCAGGCAGACGGCATGGGATTTGAGAATCCGGGAGATGCGGGCCTCTTTAATTTTATCGCCCAACGTCTCCTTAAGGAAATCGAGCACCGCTTTGCCGGATTCGGCCTTCTCTTCCGCCGCTTTCTTCTCCTCCTCGGTCTCCGGGAGGGCGTCCTCGTCGGCGACGGATTTGAGTTTTTTGCCGTCGTAGTCGCCGAAGACCTGAACGACGAATTCGTCCACATCCTGCGTCAGCCAGAGCACCTCGTACCCCTTGTCCAAAATGCGCTCGGCCTGTGGGGAACGAGAAAGCCGATCCTCGGATTCGCCGGTGGCATAATAGATGTACTGTTGATCTTCGGGCATGCGTTTCCGATATTCCTCGAGCGAGGAGAGCTTTCCGTTTGAGCACGGGAACAGAATCAAATCTCTGAGCAGTTCCTTCTTGGAGCCGTAATCCGACGCGGCGGAATATTTGATCTGTAAGCCGAAAGCCTTCCAGAACTTCTCGTATTTTTCCCGGTCCTCCTCCAGCAGCTTGAGCAGCTTGGCCTTGACCTTTTTTTCGATATTGCCCTCAATGAGCTTAAGCTGGCGGTCATGCTGAAGCATCTCGCGGGAGATATTGAGCGAGACGTCCGGCGTATCGACGACGCCCTGAATGAAACGGAACGGCTCCGGCGTCAGGTCGGCGCATTTTTCCATGATGAGCACGCCGGAGGAATAGAGCTGAAGGCCCTTTTGGAAATCGCGGCTGTAATAATCGTAGGGCGCTTCCGAAGGGATAAAGATCAAAGCTTTATAGGAAACGACGCCCTCCGCATCAATTAGGATGGTATCCAGCGGGTCCTCATATTCCCCGAATTTCTGTTTATAGAAATCGTTATAATCCTGCTCGGTCACTTCGTTCTTTTTACGTTGCCAGACCGGCACCATGGAGTTGAGCGTCTTCCATTCGCGGATTGTCTCATATTCCGTCTTCTGATCGTCGGGCGCGTCGGGTGCCTTGGGTTTCGGCCTTGTCTGCTCCACTTCCATGCGGATGGGGTAGCGGATGTAATCGGAGTATCTCTTTATGAGGGACTGCAGGTTGTACTGGTTGAGGTACTGGCCGTAATCGTCCTCCTCCGTATCCGGTTTGATGTGCATGATGACATCGGTGCCGACGCCGTCCCGTTCGCATTCGGCGATCGTGTAGCCGTCCGAGCCGGTGGATTCCCATCGATAGGCCGTATCGGAGCCGTAGGCTTTGGAGATGACGGTGATCCGGTCGCTGACCATGAACGCCGAATAGAAACCGACGCCGAACTGCCCGATGACGTCGAGATCGGCGCCCTCCTTGCCGTCCGAGGCGGCCTCTTTTTTAAACTGAAAGGAGCCGCTCCGGGCGATGATGCCAAGGTTCTGTTCCAGATCCTCCTGCGTCATGCCGATGCCGTTGTCGGACACCGTGAGAAGACGGTTCCCCTCGTCGGCGGTGACGACGATCTGGAAATCGGAACGGCTCATCCCCACCTTGTCGTCCGTAAGCGCCAAATATGCCAGTTTGTCGATTGCGTCGCTGGCATTGGAGATGATCTCACGGAGAAAAATCTCTTTGTGGGTATAGATCGAGTGGATCATCAGCTCCAGCAGACGCTTGGATTCCGCTTTGAACTGTTTTTTTGCCATTTTCCTGCCTCCAGAGAAATAAAATGTAAGTTTGCGGAAAAAATCCGCACATAAATATATTTAACTTCATTCGTATACAAACTTCAAGTATTTTTTGTAAACTCCGCCCCTCCCTCCGACTTCTTTTCCGTTGCGGAGGATTTGGAAATATGGTATAATTTATGAAAAGAAAAGAATGGGAGGCGTCGGAATGCTTGGAGCGATGATCGGCGATATCACCGGCAGCAGATATGAATTTCACAATATCAAAACGACGGATTTCCCCTTAATGGACGACGGCTGTTTCTTTACGGACGCGACGGTGACGACCCTTGCCGTTGCGGAAGGCCTGATGAACGGGAAACGCAATCCGGAAAAGACGGAGGCCGCCATCGTCAAAGCCATGCAGAAATACGGACGCATGTTCCCGGAAGCGGGATATGGCGCCCGCTTCGGCGAATGGCTGCAAAGCGAGACCCCGGAACCCTACGGCAGCTACGGCAGCGGTTCCGCTATGCGCGTGTCCCCGGTGGCCGAGTATTTTCATACGCTCGCCGAGGCGGAACAATTCGCCGAGATCAGCGCGCGGGTTACGCACAGCCATCCGGAGGGCATCAAGGGCGCGCAGGCCGTGGCTGCCGCCGTCTTTCTTGCCGGAAGCGGCCGTGACCGGCTCTATATCAAGCGCTATATCGAACTGAAATATCATTACGATCTCAGCCGCTCCCTCGACACCATCCGTCCGGACTATACTTTCGACGAAACCTGTCAGGGCACCGTTCCGGAGGCCATCACCGCGTTTTTGCTGAGCGAGAGCTTTGAGGACGCCGTCCGCAAGGCCGTCTCCCTCGGCGGCGACAGCAGTACCCTCGCCGCCGTCGCCGGCAGTATCGCGGAGGCGTTTTACGGCATCCCGGCGGAACTGGCGGACCGTGCGCGCTCCATGCTCGATAAGCGGCTGCTGGCCGTGCTCGAGCGCTGGGACGGCGATCTCAGCGTCCGCCGTACCGGCAGCGGGGAGCATGATATCCTGAAGTACCTCCCCTATTTTGAAAAGAATCCGAAGACGGAGTACGACGTGATCAAGCCCGAGGGCGCCGAAGAAGAGATCCGGATTCCGCATTACGACGATGTGATGCAGAACTTCATCCGGGATTTTTATCTCTCCGACTATGTGGACAAGGCATTCAGCCTGACGCTCAGCAAGCACGGCATCCGCACCTACGAAGATATGGTGATCGAACTGCCGTTCGCGGACCGTGAGACGCTCTGCGCCATGCTGACGCTCGTCTTCCGCGGCGAACTGGTCTCAAGGGGCAATATCGCCCGCGCGGCCGAAAGCGGCATCATCGGCGATATTCTCGGCCGCCTTGCGGGGCTCGCCCGCAGCGCGCAGTCAGCCGAGGAAAAATAAGCGAACCCAAACATCGGCCGGTTCCCCTCCTTCGCGGATGGGAACCGTTTTTTCTGTTTCGGACGCCCGCAGGAAAGCGCCGTCCTCCGCGCGGCCGCCGGCTTCAAGAACCTCCCATCCGATGAAAAAAACGTTCTCCCATCAATATCGCCATTTCATATGGCTTTCTCCAGCAAAATTCTATGCATTTGTGCAATTTGTAAGAAAAAGTAAGGACCAACGCCTTTTGAAAATCAATGAATCGGTGACCTTTTTGGTGAATTTTGGAACGTTCTTGATCTTATTTCACAGTATTTCTAATTTTTAATTTGGCTCGTTTGTCTGTTTTGTTTTTTACTCGATAAAAAGCCGGATGATTTGTTCGCAATAACAAATATCGCTTAATTTCTGTAGATTTAAATTATCCTAATTGTAGAAAGCGACGATAAACGCTTGTTTTTTTTCGCCGAAACGTGTAAACTCCAAGTATCGGCCAAAGCTGTTGATTGAAACGGAGCGTGAACAAATGAAACTTCTGGAAGAACGGATTCTCAGGGACGGCGCGGTTCGGCCCGGCAACGTTCTGAAAGTGGACAGCTTTTTAAATCATCAGATGGATGTCTCGCTTTTTAGGGCGATGGGCGACGAGTGGGCTCGCCTGTTTGCCGACGCCGGCATCACCCGGATCGTCACCATCGAGGCCTCCGGAATCGGCATCGCCGCCGTTGCCGCGCTGAGTTTTCATAACGTGCCCGTCGTCTACGCAAAAAAGACCGAGAGCCTCAATGTGGACGGCGAAGTCTACCGTACGAAAATTCAGTCCTTCACTAAAAAACGCATCTATGACGTGTTCGTCGGCAAAAAGTATATCCAGCCGGAGGACCGCGTTTTAATTATCGATGATTTTCTCGCCAACGGCAAGGCGCTCGAGGGGCTGATCTCCATCATCGAGGATCAGGCCGGCGCAACCGTAGCCGGAATCGGCATCGCAATCGAAAAAGGCTTTCAGCCCGGCGGCAAGCAGATCCGCAACAAAGGTTATCATCTGGAATCCCTCGCGATCGTAGATTCGATGGATCCTGAAACCGGCGCGATCACGTTCCGCCGCTCCGACGAAACCGGAGCCTTATAATTATGGTAAAAAAGCATGCGAAAGTATGCTTTTTTATATTTCAGGTGCATGGGAATCCAAAAGTAAAGGAAAATGATTAGGAGGATAATCATGAAGAAAATTATTGCCCTGATTCTGGCAGCCATTATGATGCTCACCTTTGCTGCCTGCGGCGGTGAAGAGACCACCGAATCCAGCCAGCCCGAAGAATCCGCTCCTGTCGAAAACAGCGAAGAGTCCAGCGAAGTCGTTCTGAGCGAAGTTGCCCAGCGCGTCGTCGATACCGAAGGCGAAAAGATCGACACCACCAAAGTCAAAGAGGCTTTTGATGCCGGCACCCTGAAGATCGGCGTCATTCTTTATCATGACGAAAACGCCGGCTATGACGCCTCTCATATCGACGGCATTAAAGCCGCCATCGCGAACGTCGGCATCACCGAAGATCAGGTCATCTGGAAATACAACATTCCGGAAGACGAAACCTGCTACGACACCGCCGTCGACCTCGCCGAGGCCGGTTGCCAAGTCGTCATTTCCGACTCCTATGGCCATCAGTCCTACATGCTCCAGGCCGCTCAGGAATATCCGGACGTCATCTTCATGCCGGCCACCGGTGATAACGCCGCCGCCTCCGGTTATGACAATGTCGTCAACTTTTTCCCGCACACGTTTGAATCCCGTTATGTCTCCGGCGTTGTCGCCGGCATGAAGCTCGCCGAACTGGTTGCCGACGGCAAAGTCACCGACACCAATATGGACGGCGAAAATATCAAAGTCGGTTATGTCGGCGCCTATCCGTATGCGGAAGTTGTCTCCGGCTACACCGCTTTCTATCTCGGCATCAAATCCATTGTCCCGAACGTCGTGATGGACGTCACCTATACCAGCTCTTGGTATGATCCTACTGCCGAATCCGCTGCCGCCAACGCCCTTGTCTCCCGCGGCTGCATCATCATCAGCCAGCACGCCGACTCCACCGGTGCTCCGTCCGCCTGCCAGGCCCTGCTTGACGCCGGCACCACCGTCTACTGCGTCGGTTACAACGTCGATATGCTCCAGGTTGCTCCGACCGCTGCCCTGACTTCCGCTCAGAACGGCTGGTCCGTCCTCTATACCGAAATGTTCCAAGACATGATCTCCGGCGAAGGCATCACCAGAGACAACACGGTCGGCGCTGACGTCGACGGCGTGATGATCTCCCCGCTTGGCCCGTCCTGCGCGGCCGGCACCGAAGAGAAAGTTGAAGAAGTTTGGACTGCCATCAAGAGCGGCGAGCTCCATGTCTTCAATACCGATTCCTTCACCGTGAACGGCGAACATCTCACCTCCTACACCGCCGCCTATCATGCCGACGATTTCTCCGGCATCGAGTTCATCTGGGACGGTTATTTCCATGAGTCCGAGATCGTCTCCGCCCCGATGTTCAACATCCGCATCGACGGCATCACCGAGCTTGCCAGCTGATTGGACAAGCACTGAAAATGAGGAAAAAGGGAAGCTGTATTCTGCGGCTTCCCTTGCCTTTTTTTACTGAACCGGCAAAAAGAGGCCGTTTTATTCTAAAAATTGGAAGAGGTGGCGTGATTGGATACGGAATATGCCGTCAGCATGAAGAACATCACCAAGACGTTTGGCCCCGTCGTCGCAAACGAAAAGGTCTCTCTGGACATCCGAAAGGGCGAGATCCTCTCCCTTCTGGGTGAAAACGGAAGCGGAAAAACGACGCTGATGAACATGCTCTCCGGCATCTATTATCCGGACAGCGGCGAGATTTTTGTGAACGGCGAAGAGGTCGCGATCCGCTCACCGAAGGATGCCCTCCGGTACGGTATCGGCATGGTACACCAGCACTTCAAGCTCATCAATGTCTTTACCGCGGCGGAAAATATCGTGCTCGGCCTGCGCAGCAAAGGCGACCTCAACCGGAATGCCGTGGCGGAGGATATCCGAAAAATCTGCGACAAATACGGCTTTGAGATCGACCCGAACAAGAAGATTTACGACATGTCCGTCTCCGAAAAGCAGACCGTCGAGATCGTCAAGGTGCTCTACCGCGGCGCGGACATCCTAATTCTGGACGAACCGACCGCCGTTTTGACGCCGCAGGAAACGGAGCGCCTTTTTAACGTCATGCGGAACATGAAGGCGGATGGAAAAGCCGTCATCATCATCACGCACAAGCTGATGGAAGTTTTGGCGGTTTCGGACCGTGTCGCCGTTCTGCGCCGGGGAAAAAATGTCGGCATCCTCAACACCGCCGAGACCGGCATTCAGGAACTGACCGATCTGATGGTCGGCCATAAGGTGGATCTGAACATCACGCGTTCCCCCCGCGGAAAACTCACGAAGCGCCTCAGCATCCGCGACCTCTGTTGCACCGACATCAGCGGCATCCCGAAGCTCTGCGACGTGTCCATGGATGTTTTCGGCGGCGAAATTCTCGGCATTGCCGGCATCTCCGGCTGCGGCCAGAAAGAGCTGCTTGAGGGCATCGCCGGCCTCCAAAGGGTATCCGGCAGCATCATGTATACCGCTCCGGACGCCGAGGAACCGGTCGAGATCGTCGGGAAATCCCCGCTTGAGATCATGCGCTCCGGCATCGCGCTCTCCTTTGTGCCGGAGGACCGCCTCGGCATGGGCCTTGTCGGCAACATGGACCTCACCGACAACATGATGATCCGCAGCTACCTCAACGGCAGCTCCCCCCTGCTCGACCGCAAATCGCCGAAGGACCTTGCCAAGCGCGTCGTCAACGAGCTTGAGGTCGTCACGCCCGGCCTCTCCACGCCGGTGCGTCAGCTTTCCGGCGGCAATGTGCAAAAGGTGCTTGTCGGAAGAGAAATTTCCTCCAGCCCGGCGGTTCTGATGTCCGCATACGCCGTCCGCGGACTGGATATCAACACCTCCTACACCATCTATAACTTGATGAACGAGCAGAAGGAACGGGGCGTCGCCGTGATCTATGTCGGCGAGGACCTCGACGTGCTGCTCGAGCTCTGCGACCGGATCGCCGTGCTCTGCTCCGGCCACCTGAATAAAATCTTTGAAGCCGCGGAGACCTCAAAGGACGAGGTCGGCTTTTATATGACCTGCCTCGATCCCGAGGCGGCGGGAAAGGAGGACAAGACCATATGAACAGACCCGAAAAGGCACATAAAGATCCTCTGATCCGCATTGCAAAAAGAGATGCCATCTCCAAGCCGCGCGCCTGGGGCATCCGTCTGATCGGCGTCGGCCTTGCGCTGGTTGTCTGCGCTTTCGTCATCTACGCGATTGTCCATCTGAATCCTCTCAAAGTTTACGGTTCCATGTTTAACGGCGCATTCGGCACCGAAAAACGTGCATGGGTCACGGTCCGCGACGCAATGATGCTGCTCTGCATCGGCGTCGGCCTCGCCCCCGCTTTTAAAATGCGTTTCTGGAACATCGGCGCGGAGGGCCAAGTCCTCGTCGGCGGCGTGGCAACGGCCGCCTGCATGATCTACTGCAAGAGCTTCCCCGCTCCGCTGCTTTTCCTCCTGATGATCGTCGCGAGCATCGTAGCCGGCGCGCTCTGGGCCTTGCTCCCCGCCGTCTTTAAGTCGAAATGGAACACGAACGAGACGCTCTTCACCCTGATGATGAACTACGTGGCGATCCAGGTCACTTCGTTCTTCGTCTCCAAATGGGAAAACCCCTACGGCTCCAACACCGTCGGCGTCATCAATCCCAATTCCAACGAGGGCTGGTTTCCGGCCGTCTTCGGCGAACAGTACTTTCTTAACGTGCTCATCGTTATGACGATCACCGTCGCCATGTATTATTACCTCAAGTACAGCAAGCACGGCTATGAGATCGCCGTCGTCGGGGAGTCCCTCGATACCGCCCGTTACGCCGGCATCAACACCAAGCTTGTCTTTATCCGCACGATGCTCCTTTCCGGCGCGGTCTGCGGGCTGGCCGGCTTCATCGCCGTCTCCGGCGCGAGCCACACGATCTCCACCAGCACCGCCGGTGGACGCGGCTTTACGGCGATCATCGTCGCGTGGATGGCAAAATTCAATACTTATGTGATGATTCTGATTGCGTTCCTGCTGGTCTTCCTCGAAAAGGGAGCCATCGAGATCGCCTCTCTCTATAATCTTAACAATTTCGTCTCTGAAATGATCGAAGGCATCATCCTGTTCTTCATCCTCGGAAGCGAATTCTTCATCAACTACCGGCTGATTTTCCGGAGCAAAAAGGAGGCGGACGCGGAATGAACCAACTGATTGCCCTTTTTCAGGATGCGATCGTTTTTGGAACCGTCATCCTGTTCGGCGCGCTCGGCGAGATCCTGACGCAGAAATCCGGGAACCTGAACCTCGGTGTCCCGGGCATCATGTACCTCGGCGGCATTGCCGGACTGATGGGCGCGTTCTATTATGAAAACGCCGTGGAGACGCCAAACAAGCTTCTCTGTATTCTGATCGGGCTTATCTGCTCGTTTGCTCTCGCCGCGGTGGGCGGGCTCGTATACAGTTTTCTGACCATCACCCTCCGCGCCAATCAGAACGTCACCGGCCTCACGCTGACGATCTTCGGCTCCGGATTCGCCAACTTCTTCGGCGGAAGCCTCAACAAGCTCGCCGGCGGCGTCGGCCAGATCCACGTCGAGGCAACCAGCGCCGCGTTCCGCGCGTCGGTGCCGGGGCTCTCCGAGATGGGCGTCGTCGGAAAAATTTTCTTTTCCTATGGCTTCATGGCCTATGCGGCCATCCTGATCGCCTTTCTGATGAACCACTTTTTCAGCAAATCCGCTATGGGCCTTAACCTTCGCGCGGTCGGCGAAAACCCGGGCACTGCGGACGCGGCCGGCATCGACGTCATCCGCTACAAGTATCTCGCAACCTGCATCGGCGCCGGCATCTCCGGCTTCGGCGGCCTCTATTACACGATGGATTACATCAAAGGGACATGGGCTTCCGACGGCACGATTGAGAAACTCGGCTGGCTCGCCGTGGCGCTCGTCATCTTCGCCACGTGGAAGCCTCTCAACGCCATTTGGGGATCCTATCTCTTCGGCGTTCTTTACTGGGCGTATTTCTATATCGAGGGTCTGACGAGAAGCTCTCAGGAGATCTTTAAGATGATCCCCTACGTGGTCACCATCCTCGTTCTGATCTTCGTCAGCTTCCGCAAAAAGAGGGAAAATCTCGGTCCGGCAAGTCTGGGACTTTCCTATTTCCGGGAAGAACGATAGGGACGGACGAACAACAGACGGCGCTTTCCCTTTTGGGGAGGGCGCCGTTTTTTGGGTCTTTTCATAACGGTTTCATCACATTTTTTAAAGGAGCGTCTTTTCTCCTTGGGAAAACGGACGGGGAAAACGGTTCCAATTCCGAACAAACTATGAATTCCCTTGATTTAAACATGTTTTTCTATTATAATGTGTAAGTTATCGGAAAGGAGGTGACCGACCCTTGGATGAAAAGCTGCCTGCCGCAAAGCCCGGCGAGCCGGATCAGGCAGAAGCTCTCATTGCGGATCCGCTGGACGGGCTGCCGGACGCTTACCGGGACTCCCCGCTTTCCGTCATCTATGCGGCAGTGTATAATTTCTGCTATCTGGTCGGCGTCTCCTTCGTCCGCCAGACAAGAAGCTTCTACTTTGACTTCCTCGGATTTTTCCGCAGACTTTCCGCCGACCTGATCTCCTATTTCAAACGGCTTTCGTACCGGATCCTGCGCCCGTTTGACGAATGGCTCGTCTCCCAGCGCGAAGAGATCCGTTTTCTGCGGCGAACGATCGGCAAATGCCTTTCCGTGCTGCATGAGGCAAAATACCATA
>ERZ795048.2912-NODE-2912-length-13220-cov-11.800076_pt1 | contig 13220 bp, 13 predicted proteins | sample MGYA00375132_ERZ795048 | MGnify/ENA primary metagenome ERZ795048 (study PRJEB30177, sample SAMN05720225) | activated sludge metagenome | isolation source: Anaerobic digester | place: Hong Kong | collected 2014-12-17 ...
TATTCTTTTACTTGCTTATATTCATTTACTCAAATTCTTTCTCTTACATATACCTCTTTTTTCTATACTTTATTCTTTACTTCTTCAGTACTCCAATAAGGCCTTTTATAACATTACCATTAAGCATAGTAACTATTGATTCGACTTTTTCATGAGTAAACATACCACCTGTCATAGTACTTAATGATCTTAAGGGCATATCATATATCATACCTTCTATCATCTTTTTCATACTGTCACCATCTTTTGTCATATCCTTCATGATTTTTTTAGCATAACCTTCAAGCAGCTTTACCAGAAGTCTTCCTATAAATGAGGTCTGTATATCTTTTATTGTACTATTTATAGTATATGGTCTGTTTGAGGGTTCGTTTGGAATTTCAAAATCTAAAACAGCTCTGAACTGATTATCTGGAATATCCAGAGTTTCTTTACCTAAAGCATAATATGCAGGAGCGACAGATCTCATGTCCAACGAATTAATATCTCTGTTTCCTTCAATTTCCACCTGAGCAGATAAATGAATATTTCTTGATGAAGAAGCTATCTCAACTGTATAAATCCCGCTTTCCACATGCCAGTCTGCACTGTATGTATTGAAGTAAGCAAATGCTCTTTTATCCAGGGTAAAAGTAACAGTCTTCTCCTGAGTTGGTTTTAAAACAACTTTGGAAAAACCTTTCAATTCTCTTATTGGTCTGAATACTATTTCTGATGATGACTTAATATACAGCTGAGTTATTTCTTTTGCTTCCATATGTCCTGTATTTTTAATTTTAAAAGACACATTCAATGTCTCATCATCTTTCATCTTGTTTTTATCCAGCTTGATATTTGAATATGTAAAGTTTGAATATGAAAGTCCGTATCCGAATGGAAATGCTACTTCCTTATTTGCTTTATCATAGTACCTGTAGCCTACAAAGATACTTTCTCGATACTCTGCATTCTTTTTCTTGGCAAACCATCTATATGACGGATTGTCCTCAAGTGATTTCACAAAACTTTCAGCTAGTTTTCCACATGGACTGTAATCTCCAAAAACAAGGTCATATACAGCACCTCCATTGTTTTGTCCAGTCAGATACATCATAATCGCACCCTTGACCAGTTTCATCCATGGCATAACTATTGCTGCTCCTGAATATATTATGGCTATTGTTAACCTATTGGCATTGCATACGCTTTCAATAAGCATATTATGAGATGGTGGTAGCTCCATATGAGTTCTGTCATAACCTTCTGACTCATAAGCATCTGGAAGACCTACAAAAACAATTGCTATATCTGCTTTTTTTGCGGTTTGCGCAGCTTCAGAAATCAACTGCATGTCTGGAACATCACTATTTGCGTCATAACCTCTCGCATACTCGAAATTAATACCCTTATTTGCAAACTCTTCAACCACACTAGTGACTTTGTATGATGATACATGTGAGCTACCGGCTCCTTGATACCTTGGTTTTTTTGCAAACTCACCTATAATTGCAACTTTAGTATCTTTTTTCAAAGGAAGAATATCATTGTTCTTAAGCAATACCGCGCTTTCTCTTGCAATACGTCTTGCAAGTTCATTGTTCGCATCCATATCGCAATTTTCTTTTTCAACATCATTCGAAGCTAATGCTATGGCTACCATTCTTGCAGCACTTTTATTTAGTGCTTTTATATCAAGCAACCCGTTTTTAACGGCACTAATAATCGCTTTTTCATTTTCAGTTCCTGAATATGGCATTTCCAGATCCAGTCCTGCACTTACTCCTTCTACCCTGTTATTAACTGCACCCCAGTCAGATACAACTGCACCTTTAAAACCCCATTCATCTCTTAAAATATCATTTAAGAATCTCTTGTTTTCTGATGCATATGTTCCATTAATTTTGTTATATGAACACATCACTGTCCATGGCTGGGCATTTTTAACAGCATCCTCAAAAGCAGGAAGATAAATTTCTCTTAATGCCCTTTCATCTACTATGGAATCAGAAACCAGTCTTAGTTTCTCTTGACTGTTAGCAAGATAATGTTTTATCGATGTTCCTACATTCTTGCTTTGAACACCATTTATGTACGCAGTTGCCATTTTTCCGCTTAAATACGGATCCTCACTGAAATACTCAAAGTTTCTCCCGCATAAAGGAGATCTCTTAATATTCACAGCCGGTCCTAACACTATTGATACTCCCTGATCTAGGCATTCCCTTGCAACAGCAGCTCCCATTTCACCTATTAATTCAACATCAAATGAACAGGCAGTAGTACATGCTGGCGGAAAGCAAGTAGCCGGATATGATTCATTTATACCTAAATGATCTGATTCATCTTTTTGCTTTCTCAATCCATGCGGACCATCTGTCATCATTATAGATGGTACAGAATGCTCATTCACCTCTTTTGTATGCCAGAAATCCTTGCCTGAACACAAACTGGCTTTTTGCTCCAGACTCATTTTAGTAACTATCTTCTCCGCTTTTTCAACATATTCTGCTTTTATCGCATAGTTAGTCATTTGGTATACCTCCCTTCAAGTAACTGGTCAGCTTGTTCTTTCGTTATATTCCCCTGATTATATTCTGCCATTATCTGTACATCCTTGCTCCTTAATTTATACATTCTCAGGACTGGAAGTCCTAATATGACCCCTATTACTGGAAATAGTGAAAACATTACCCACTCCCCATACAATGTGGCTTCTGACTGTACTACATTCAATCCTTCCTTAAACCCGAACCATCCTAAAACCAGCATTGCAACTGCTGTAGTTACAGCGCTCATAAGTTTTATAGTAAATGTCTGGATGGAAAAAGTTATCCCTTCTGCCCTTTCATTTGTCATGTATGTTCCATACTCTACACAATCTGGCGTAAACATGTATAACAAAATGGTAAATCCTCCGATACATATTCCTTTTAAAGCAATAAATATGTAAAAAGCAGTAAGATTCTCATATCCTACAAAATATGATATTATGCTGAACACTCCCATACCAGCAATTGACCAGAAATATATATGATATTTATCTATCTTTCGAGTAATTGAAGGTATTAATAAAGCTATTATCAAAGCAGGTACAACAAAGAATATGCTCACAATTGTAGCCATTGATTCATCTTTTAAGCAGTCTCTTGCAAAATATATAGCTACAACCTGAGAACTGTTTGCAAATGCTATTAGAATATATGAAAGATAAAATATGAGAAGGTATTTATTGTTTTTTACATACCTTATCATTTGTTTGTATGTAATCTTTTCCTGCTTTCTAACTTTAACTCTTTCTTTTCCTATGAAACATAAGGGAATCATAAATATAAATCCTGCTATTGTTATTATGGCTGCTGTAGCTGTCCATCCAAGTATAGGCCGAATGGTTGGAAGAAGAACAACAACTGCCATAGAGCCTATCGTGCCCATAAATCTTCCTATTGATAGGATAGCGGTACGTTCGTTTATGTTATCTGTCATAGATGTTGACAACGCAAATATCGGCACATCACAAACCGTATAAGCTATGTCCCATAAGATATATGAAACAACCGCCCAGATTATCTTTGCGACAGGTGAAGCACTTATAGGCATAAAGAATATGAACATTGTTGTTGCTGCTATAAAGACAAGTGAAATTCTTATCCATGGCATGAATCTTCCCTTTTTAAACCTAGTCCTGTCTACGATTATTCCAAAAATAGGATCATTTACAGCATCCCATATCTTGGTAACAAGAAGAACAATGGCTACAGCTGATGCAGTAATGCCCATATCAGTAAAATATACCTGAATAAACATAGCGACAAGCACATAGAAGAAATTCTGTCCAAGAAAATAAAGACCATAACTAAATCTTTCCGATAAAGACGACGAATAATCGCTTCTTGACCCCATAAAAGAAATCCTCCTCACATGACAATAAGCCATTCATACAAATAACATTAATGTATTGTATAATATATGTTAGTTATAAAATATGATAAATTGTTGAAAATGTCAACAATATCGATTTTAAAGCATAAAAAAAACCGCCTTTTGAGACGGTTTCATTTTTTTATTGATTTTATCCTTCTATAGAAATATTCTTTTCTTCTTCTTTAAAGAATTCCTCATAGTAAGCATTTCTTTCGGCTTCCTTTATTTTGTTTGCTTTATAGAAAAGGTATACTGAAGGAATAAGGAATACTACACCTACTACGAACCAAACCCACATTTGCCATCTTGCCATATATTTCTCATTCATGTAAACGAGTCTCATGAATAATTCAAAAGAAATAGCTTCAAAACCTATTGCGAATAGTACAATTGCTAATTTCATTACTTTTGAACTCTTGCTGCCTTTTTCATCCATTAAATATATACCTCCTGCATGTAGCATTAACATACGATTTACTTCATAAAGTATATCATTCGATATATGCAATGTCAAACGATTTGAACCGTTTTTAAATCTTTGTGGAAATTGCATAATTCCATGTTTTAAAATATATATAATTTACTAAATTCTAACAGGAATACCTTTATTTTTCAATTCCTGCTTAAGCTCTATTATATCTAATTCATGAAAATGAAACAAAGAAGCAGCTAAAGCCGCATCAGCTTTTCCAATTGTAAGAACATCATAAAAATCATTTATACTCCCAGCACCACCTGAAGCAATAACAGGAATGCTTACAGCCTCTGAAACCATTGCTGTCAGTGACAATTCAAACCCTTTTTTTGTTCCATCTGCATCCATGGAAGTAAGAAGAATTTCTCCTGCACCCAGTTTTTCACATTCTTTTGCCCATTCCACAGCATTCTTAGAAGTCTTATCTCTGCCTCCGTTTATATATACCATATAACTGCCATCCTCTTCCCTTTTTGCATCAATTGCAGCTACAACACACTGTGAACCAAATAATTCGCTGGCTTTTGAGATAAGGGAAGGATTCAAGATTCCTGCTGTATTAACAGAAACTTTATCAGCTCCAGCTCGAAGAAGCACATTAAAATCATCTGTTGTCCGTATCCCTCCACCTACTGTAAAAGGTATAAAAACTTCAGAAGCAACCTTTTCTACCATGGATAAAGTTATATCACGTTTCTCATATGATGCAGTTATATCAAGAAAAACAAGCTCATCTGCACCTTTTGCGTTATATGCTTTTGCTGTTTCAACAGGATCGCCTGCATCTATTAAATCTAAAAAATTAATTCCTTTAACTACTCTTCCTTTATTGATATCCAAACAAGGTATTATTCTTTTCGTGTACATTCTCTTCTCCATTCTTTATCTTTATTTAAAAAGACTTTCCAAACTTATCTTACCTTCATATATTGCTTTACCAGTTATAACAGCATAAGCTCCTGTCTTTTTAACTTCTTCTATATCATCAATATCCTTAATTCCTCCTGATGCAACTACATCAAGACCTGTTTTTAAGATCATTTCTTTCAAAGCTATTATATTAGGCCCTTCTAGCGTACCATCTTTTGAAATATCAGTATATACGATTGAAGATACTCCCATATCTTTCATAATCATGGCTAAACTAATTGCATTCTGATCACTGCTTGATGTCCACCCGTCTACAGAAACTTTGTCATTTAATGCATCAATTCCAACAACTATTTTTTCTTTATACTCTTTTACTGCCAATCTTACAAGGTGAGGGTTTTTTATTGCAGCAGTTCCTAAAACAACCCTGTCTGCTCCTGCACTGATAAGTTCTTTGATTCTTTCCATGGTTCGGATACCGCCACCAGTCTGAACCAGAAGATTCGTATTGGAACAAATGCTTTTGATTATCTCAGTATTGACAGACAAACCTGTTTTAGCTCCATCAAGGTCCACTATATGCAGATGAGTCGCTCCAGCATTCATAAACGCGATAGCTACTTCCAAAGGATTCTTTGAATACTCAGTGACCTTGCTGTAATCGCCTTTAAATAGCCGAACGCATTTTCCATTAAGTATATCAATTGCCGGGTATATTATCATTGCTCAACCCACTTTCTCAATAAATTTATGCCCTCGTCTCCACTTTTCTCAGGATGAAACTGGCATGCCAGTATGTTATCTTTTTCAACTGCTGAAGGAAATGTTATACCATATTGAGTCAATGCATAATCCTGCTCTGAAGAATTCTCTATACTTGCATAATATGAATGGACAAAATAGAAATACTTTTCATCAAAGTCTTTAAGTATCCTCATATTCTCATTTGTCTTTATACTGTTCCAGCCCATCTGTGGTATTTTAAGAGATATATCTTCTCTGAATTTTTTTACGTTCCCATTAAGCAGTCCCATGCCTGTAACAAGATGCTTATCTTCTGAAAACTCCTCTTCAGATGTTTCAAATAAAAGCTGATAACCTAAACATATACCAAGAAATGTTTTACCTTTTTTAATTTGTTCGGTAACTGCATCAGCCATTCCTTTACTGTTTAAGTTTTCCATAGCTTTTTCAAAAGCCCCAACTCCCGGCAAAACTATCTTGTCATACTTGTTCAGCAAATCAGGATCATTTACTATAAAAACTTTCTGTCCAATAAAGGAAAATGCTTTAATAATACTCCCAATATTACCCATTCCATAATCTATTACAGCTATCACTTTACCAGCCTTTCATATGCCTGCATATACTTATTGAGAGTCTGAGTTATGACTTCATCAGTAAGTTTTGGTGCAGGTGGATTTTTATCCCATCCGGTAGTTTCTAAATATTCCCTCAAATATTGCTTATCAAAACTCTTTTGTGCTTTTCCAGGCATATAGTCATCAACATCCCAGAATCTTGAAGAATCGGGAGTGAATATTTCGTCTGCAAGTACAAGCCTGCCATCAAGTACACCGAATTCAAATTTTGTGTCTGCAATTATTATTCCTTTTGTCAATGCATAATCACTGACCTTTTTGTATAGTTCCAGACTCTTTTTTTTCAGCTTAAGAGCTAAGTCAGCTCCAATCATTTTTACAGTCTCTTCATATGATGTGTTTACATCGTGACCTTCTTCAGCTTTAATCGACGGTGTATATATTGGTTCATCCAGTTTATCAGCCTGTTTTAATCCTTCTTTCAAAGGTATATTGCATACACTGCCTGTTTTGTTGTATTCTTTCAGTCCGCTTCCTTCAAGATATCCCCTTACTACGCATTCAACCGGAAGCATTTTTATTTTTTTTACAAGCATGGAACGACCTTTGAAATATTCATCTTCATTAAAAGGAGCAGGGAAATCTGAAATATCAGCAGATATAAGGTGGTTTTCAATAATATCTTTTGTATATTCAAAAAAGAATGCTGATATGCTGTTCAATATTATACCTTTTGTTGGTATAGGTTCATCAAAAACACAGTCAAATGCAGATATCCTGTCTGATGCAACCATAAGCATTTTATCGTCCAAATCGTATAAATCCCTAACTTTACCTTTTTTAAATGGTTTGATATTCATTAAATCTCTCCTTTTGTTGATGGTATACCAGTTTCATTTTCATCTATTTTAACAGCTTGTCTTAAACTTCTTGCCAAGGCTTTAAAGATACTTTCAGCTATATGATGAAGATTTGATCCATATAATACATTTACATGAATATTTGCTCCAAGATTATTTGAAAGAGCTACTATAAATTCTTCTATAGTCTGAAAATCCATTTCGCCAATCCTTCCCTGCTTAACAGGACAGTTGAAAACTGTATATGGTCGTCCACCTAAATCAACTGCTACAGATGTAAGAGTTTCATCCATTGGAAGAAGAATATCTGCATATCTTGTAATCCTGCTCTTATCACCAAGAGCCTTCTTTATAGTCTCACCAATAACAATTGCAGTATCTTCAACTGTATGATGACAGTCTACAAAGACATCACCTTTAGCAACCAGTTTCATGTCCATCAGTGAGTGCTTTGAAAAAAGTTCCAGCATGTGATTAAAAAAACCTATTTCTGTCTCTATCTCATATTGGCCTTTTCCGTCAATATTTAATTCTAAAAAGATATCGGTTTCTTTTGTCTTTCTTTTAGTAACTGCTTTTCTCATTTTTTCATTATCTCCTTTGCCAAATTAATAAGAATATCCATATCACTATCTGTACCTATGGAAATTCTTACATAGTCAGATATGTAGGAAAACTGCCTGATAAGTATACCTTTATCTCTAAATTTTGTATATATAGTATATGAGTCAAATCCTGGAAAAGAAACAAAAATAAAATTGCTTTTTGAAGGAAGAACAACACATCCCATCTGTTCCAAAGCTGTTTTTGTTCTTTCTCTTGTGTCTATTACCATTTGATTTATATTATTATAATATGTCTGGTCTGTAACAGCTTCTTTCGCACTTATCTGTGCAAGCCTGTCTAAAGGGTATGAGTTAAAACAGTTTTTAATTGTCTTTAATGCATCTATAAGCAATTTACTGCCAATTGCATAACCTATTCTCATTCCAGCTAAACAATAAGATTTCGAGAATGTTTTTACTACAAGAAGATTCTCATTATCCAGCACATATGGTACCATGCTCTGTTGCTTTGCAAAATCAATGTATGCTTCATCAACTAAAACAAGATTATCCCTATTTCTCTTAAGTAATGAAAGGATATATTCACTTTCTAAAAGTTCTCCTGTTGGAGCATTTGGATTTGCTACAATTATGGGACAATCCATTTCACTCAAAGCCTTTTTATCTATCATATATCCATCTTTCATTGGTACTGTTCTGGCTTTACAATTATACAAACTACAATAGACCGGATAAAAACTATATGTGATTTCAGGAAAGGCTACATCCTTGTTTGCGTAAAATGCATTAAAAGCAAATGCTAATAATTCATCTGAACCGTTAGACACAAATATATTCTCTTTACCTACGCCATGAAAATCTGCTAAAGTTTCAATAAGATCGATACTTTCGGGGTCAGGATAAAGCCTTAACCCTGAATTAGCACCTTTTTTTATTGCTTCAATAACCTTAGGTGAAGGAGGATAAGGGTTTTCGTTGGTGTTAAGCTTAATATACCTTTTATCATTTAGCTGTTCTCCAGGTGTATATGGAGATAATCTATTAAGAACATCAGAATATATGTTACTCATTTTCATCACCTTCAAACCTTATATCCACTGCATTGGCATGAGCATCTAAATCTTCACATTTTGCAAAAAGCGATATGCCTTTATATGCATTATTTAAAGCTTTCTTATCATATTGTATTATGCTGCTTTTTTTCATGAAGTCATATACTCCCAGAACTGAAAAGAATCTTGCAGTTCCCGCTGTAGGCAAGGTATGGTTCGGACCGGCGAAATAATCACCTAAAGGCTCAGGTGAATATGGTCCTACAAAAACGGCTCCTGCCTGAGTTATGAAATCAGAATAGAAGTCTGCATCCTTGGTCATAATCTGGGCATGTTCAGGTGCACATTCATTCAGCACTTCAATACATTCCATTATATCTTTCCCTACATATATTGCGCTGTTATCTTCTATGCTCTTTTTTATAATATCCTTTCTTTTAAGCTTTTCAGCCTGTATAACAATCTGGTTTTGAACTTCATCTGCCAGCTCTTTGGACACAGTAAGCAAAGAAGCGCAGGAAAGCTTATCATGCTCTGCCTGACTGAGCATATCTGCTGCAATAAATCGCGGATCAGCTGTTTCATCAGCAATTATCATTATCTCTGATGGGCCTGCAACCATATCTATACCGCAATATCCATATGCCATCTTTTTTGCATATGCAACATAAATATTTCCCGGTCCGGTTATCTTATCAACTTTTGGGATTGTCTGAGTGCCAAAAGCCATGGAGAAGATTGCCTGAGCTCCTCCTGCTTTGTATATTTTTGTAACATGCGCTTCATTAGCAGCACAAATTCTGGCAGCATCAATTACAGGAGGCGTACACATTACAATCTCTTTTACCCCTGCAACATATGCTGGCACTGCATTCATCAATACTGATGATATCAATGGAGCAGTTCCACCAGGAATGTATATACCTGCACTTTTTAGAGGTGTTACCTTCTGTCCTATACTTATACCCTCTGTCTTATTCCATAAAAAACTGTCTTCTTTCTGTTTCATGGAGTAACTTGCAATATTTATTATCGCCTGCTGAATTATTTTAAGAAGCTCTTTGTCAATAATTTTATATGATTGCTCAATTTCCTCCTTTGTAACAATAAGCTGATCTGAATTAAGTGTGATATTATCGAATTTTTTTGTATAGTAAAGCAAAGCTTCATCACCCTTAGTCCGGATATCCTCCATAATTTGAAAGACTTTATCATATACTTCCTTATTATCTAAAAATCCATCTTTTCTGACTTTGTTTATAAAACCCAGTTTATCATTCCTATAAAGCGGTATCATTTCTTAACTCCTTCTTCAGCGCTTGTATTATATACGATATCTTACTCATTTTCATATTCATGCTTACCTTGTTGACTATTAGGTGAGCTGATATATCGCATATTTTTTCTAAGACCATAAGACCGTTAGCCTGTAGCGTCTTTCCGCTTTCCACTATATCCACTATCAGTTCAGACAGATTACATAATGGTGCAAGTTCTACTGAACCATTTAATTTAATTATTTCAACATTTTCATTTTTAACATTTCTATAAAATTCACTTGCTATCTTGGGATACTTTGTAGCTACTCTTTTGTTTATTATTTCGTCTGTCTTACCAAAGTATTTTTCTTCTCCTGCAACGCACATTCTGCAGGCTCCAAAACCAAGATTGAGAACATCATAAACATTTCTTGATTCTTCCATAAGAGTATCTCTTCCGACTACACCCATATCTGCAGCACCATATTCCACATACACAGGAACATCAGCAGCTTTTACTAAAAATATTTTAAGCTTATTTTCTTCATCTATATGAATCAGCTTTCTTGAATCTTCATCAATATTCTTACATGGTATACCTGATTTTTTAAAAAATTCAATAGTCTGTATAGCAAGCCTGCCTTTTGGCAAAGCTATATTTAAATACTCCATTCTTTCCTCCACTTCTCAAATGTCATACATGTCTTTTGGTTATTTCTTACAACAACTATATTATCATCATCAAGACACCTTACAAGTTCATCAATGTTTCTTTCATTGATGTATTTTTCAATATCTGTACTGTCAGGAAGCATCTCGATAATCTCGGCTTGCAAAGTATATGTATCCAGTTGCAGTACTCTTTTTCTCATTTTTTCGGAAAAAGTTATTACAACAGTTTTTTTCTTGATATCATATTCTATACCCTGCCTTTCAATAGCTTTAAGAGCCATCTCCAGACTTAATGAAAACCCTGTAGCTTCGAGCTGCCTTCCCATACGACCGGAAAGGTTATCATATCTTCCCCCTGCTAAAACAGGAAATCCCATCTGATATGTGTTTCCATTAAATATCATCCCAGTATAGTACCCAAGTTTTTTTACCATTGACAAATCAACTGTTACAAACTTGCTTAATTCCATTTCCTCTAAAATTTCTAGTATATTCTTCAGATTTTCAAGAGCTTTAGCTGACCTTTCATTTAGTTTTGTGTCTAAAAGCTGTTCTATTAAAGTTTTGTTACCGAAATAGCCAGTAATAGAGTTTATGTGCTCAAGAACATCTTTTTCCATGCTTTTATCTTCTAAAAATTCCGATATGCCGAAACTGTCTTTGTTATCTATCATTTTTGACAAAGACTCGCATTCTTTAACTGATAATTGAGCTTTTTCTGCTAATCCGTTAAAGAACTCTACCTGCCCTATTTGGATTGATATATCATTTATTCCTATCTTCTTTGCAGTATTAATTGCAAGCTTTATAACTGACGCATCATAATATGGATTACCGCTTCCTAATATCTCTGCACCGCACTGTGTGAATTCTCTTTGCTTTCCACCGCCAAACTCGTCCGCTCTGAAACATTTTGCAATATATGAAAGTTTATATGGTAAAGTCTCATACTTGATTTTTGTTGCAGCAACCCTGCATGCAGGAACAGTCATGTCTGGTCTTAATACTAAAAGATTTCCTGTTTTATCAACAAGCTTGAATATGTCCTGTTGGTTCACATATTCATTTTCTCCATAATACATGTCAAAATATTCTAAGCAAGGAGTATCAATCTCCATAAAACCAAAGCTGCTAAATAATTTTCTTATCTTCTCTTCTTTATTCTTTTTTATTGAGCACTTTTTATCTACGATGTCGTTCATGCCCTCTGGGTTGTGAAAAACCATGTCTGTCTCCTTTGAACTTTGCTACACTAAAGCGTTAAATTGCTAAAGTGTTAATATCTTATCATCATCTATTATACAATGTCAACCAAAAAATGAAAAAAAACCGGGGAAATTTCCAACCCGGTTAATTAGTAATCAATATATCAATTCATATTGAACATCCTATTCCTTTATAGCCATAGTCTTCACTCTTTCCATAGCTTTCCTTACAGGAGGTATGAATAATAGTGCTACAGTTATAGCACCCTCTGCAAGTATATACGAGTAGTTGTATACCAATGGATATATTGAAGAAAGGTTCTTAGGAAAAGTGTCAGGTATCCATGACATAAAGAACAGATATCCTCCAATCGAATGAAACAGCCCTCTTGCAAGTATAGCGACAATGTAACCGGTTATGAGTCCGTTTTTTCTGTCTTTAAATAATCCGGATAAACCTAAAGCAGTAAACGCAAAGAGATAGTCAAAGCAAACCTGCCAGAAGTTAATGATATAAGGGCCTTGTAAAAACTGTAAAAGACTGTATGTAAATGCAGCTAAAAGACCTGCACGCAGACCATACCAGTAACCTACTAAGGTAATAAACAGCATTGACAATAAGGTAACTGAACCACCTAAAGGCAGTCTGAAAATTTTAAGATAGGATGCAACAAATCCAACTGCTATTGCCATAGAACAAAAAGCAAGTTTTTTTGTCGTACTGATCTTCAATTCCTCTTTTTCTTTTTTTGGCTTCAAAAGGAATATTGCAGCAAAAACAATTGCAGCCAACAATGCGACAGCGATATATCCAAGTGTTGTCATAATAAATTCGCCATCTGATTCGATAAAAAATAGTTTCATAATAAAATACCTCCGTTATTCATATATGCAGGAGGTAAAATGGTTGTTGTCAGTGCTTCCTTACGACGGTATTATCCGTATCAAGTAGTGAGGGTCAATCATGTTTCTCAGCCTTTGGGCTCCCCTAGCATATATATTGAATTTTCAAATTGCCGGTAATACCAGCAGCATTATT
>ERZ795048.2914-NODE-2914-length-13216-cov-6.087379_pt1 | contig 13216 bp, 13 predicted proteins | sample MGYA00375132_ERZ795048 | MGnify/ENA primary metagenome ERZ795048 (study PRJEB30177, sample SAMN05720225) | activated sludge metagenome | isolation source: Anaerobic digester | place: Hong Kong | collected 2014-12-17 ...
CTGGACGCACTCCATCCACGGGGCAAGCCCCTTGGTTTTTACGTGCCTATAAAAAAACAAAACAATGCAATATGCAACGTCTTGATACGGTGTCCGACCAGAACATATTTGCTATGTGAGTACGAAAGCTGACCCTGAACAGATAGAAACACAACGGAAACTGTCTCTATCTTTGCGCTTAATAGGGGTAAAGTGAGCGTAGCTGTCAAATGGGGCCAAATCACAGTTACTCTCAAAAATTTCCCACAATCCTACTCTTAAAACATGGTTCGCAGGTTATGTGATCGCCACACAAATACTTTTTGACTTTTCAAACGCCTTAATATAAGTTAGTTATTAGTTACTAACCAAACAATATTAAGGCTTACATTTTATAAATGGCTATCAAAAGAGATATACAGGGGCGTAAGCCAGCGGAAGACCGTAAACGTGAAATCGTTTCAACGGCGTTGAAACTTGCCGACAAAGTCGGCCCGGATAGGCTTTCGGCGGCGATGATCGCCCGGAATGTTGAGATTAGTCAACCGGCTGTTTTTAAGCATTTTTCGAGCATGAACGCTCTCTGGCTGGCTGTGGCCGCTCATATCGAAACGGCGATGAAAAAAAAATGGGAAGCGGCTTTTAGTGCGGAAAAAGACGAGCGCGAGCAATTACGTGATCTGGTGCTGGCGCAACTGCGGTTTATCCAGACCGTTCCGGCTGTGCCGGGTATTTTATTCTCCCGCGAATTGCACGCCGGCAATAAGGGGTTGCGCCAGGCCTTTTTAAAAATTATGAGCGCACTTCACAATCGCATTACGAATATTATCGCTTCGGGTCAGGAAAGCGGCGTTTTCAGCCGTGACGTTCCTGCGGTCGACAGTGCTTATCTTGTCCTGGGGTTTATACAAGGGCTGGCGGTACGATGGTCGGTAAGTGGAAAAAATTTTCCTCTGGTGGACGAAGGTGAACGGCTGTTTGCAATACAAATGCGCTTTTTGATGGAAGAGCCGTCATCCGGAGGCAAAGGAGATGAGCATGAACAAACGTAATCGCAAAGCCTTTCTTGCCCTGATTTCTATTCTGGCCGTCATAGCGGCAACAGTGTTTTTTGTAAAAAACAAACCGCTGAGCATTAATATCACTCCGGTAAAGGAAGATGTGACCGTGGAAGTTTACGGGCTGGGCACCGTGGAAGCCAAAATCCTCTCGACGGTCGGTTTCGAAGTGGGCGCGGCCCTTGTCGAACTGAACGCGGATCAGGGCGACAGAGTGGAAAAAGGCGCTGTGCTTGCCCGGCTCCATAGCGCGGAGCAAGAGGCAAAAACCGCTTTGGCCGCCGCAGCCGTGCAGTCCGCAGAGTCCAGATTGAAAAAAGCGCAGGCCGCCATTCCCAAGCTGCAATCCACCCTGGATTTTCACAAGGTCAGCAACAAAAGAAGCAAGGAGCTGCTTCCCCGCGGAAGCATCGGAGAAGAAGAAGCCGAACAGGATCAGTTGAATGAGGATGTCGCCGCGGCGGAACTGGAAATTGCCCGCAACGATGTCCTGCTGATGAAGGCCGAGCTTGCCGAAGCGCAGGCGCAATATGATTTTGAAACCACGCTACTCACGCACCATGTTTTGAAAGCGCCCTATGATGCGCTGGTTGTCGAAAGGCATAAAGAACAGGGAACCGTTATTGCGCCCGGCGAGACTGTTTTTACATTAATCGACCCCGCAACGGTCTGGGTCCTAGGCTATGTGGACGAAGCCCGCGCCGGGGCTATCCGGGCCGGGCAGCCTGCGCGGGTACGCCTTCGCTCTTTGCCGCATGAGGCGTTTGAAGGCAAGGTCGCGCGCATCGACATTGAAAGCGACCGGGTCAGCGAAGAGCGCCGCGTCTATATTTCATGCACACGCTGCCCCGAAAATTTTCATCTGGGCGAACAGGCTGAGATTTTTGTGCAGACAGCGATCTTAAAAAAGCCTCTTTTGGTTCCGGAAACGGCGGTCGAACGCTTTGATGGCACAAGCGGGTATGTCTGGACCGTGCAGGAAAAGCGCCTGCGCCGCATTCCGGTGACATTCGGGCATAAAACGCTGGATGGATATCTGGAAGTTACAGGCGGCATCGACGCCGGCACAGATATTGTTGCGGCCCTTGCACGCGGCTTGCGTGAAGGACGCAGAGCCATCGTCAGGAAAGAGCGGTAAGATGAATCTCGCCTATCACGACATAAGGCACAGCATGGGTCGTTTTATACTGACCTGCGCGGGGCTGAGCCTCCTGCTGGGGGTTGTTTTGTCCATGATCGGCATTTACAGAGGTTTGGTTGACGATGCGCTGACTCTGGCGCGGACGCCGGCGGCGAATATCTGGGTGGTTGAAGCCGGTACGCGGGGGCCGTTCGCGGAATCCTCCCGTATTCCCGGCGATACGCGTGAAGCCGTGGCGCGTTTGCACGGAGTCGCGGCGGCGGGTTCCGTAACATACCAGTCAATCGAAACGCGCCACGGGGCGGGTAAATTACGGCTTTATGTCGTTGGTTACGAACCCGGAAGACCGGGCGGGCCTGACAGGATTACAGAAGGCAGGGCTATCGCCCGCAGCCATTATGAGATAATCGCCGACCGCCGGACCGGGCTGAAAACGGGCGAGCGTGTTTTAATTGGCGATAATCATTTTACCGTCGCCGGGCTTACGGACGGCCAGGTCTCCTCCGGCGGCGATCCGGTCATATATATGAGCCTGCTGGATTCGCAGGAACTACAATTCGAGCTGGCGCCGCCCGCCGCCCGCCGCGAAGTTGCGCGCGGCAACGCGCCGGACACAGCCGACATGGATACGGTCAATGCCGTCATCGCCCGGTTAAAACCGCAGGCCAGTGCGGAAGAAATCGTCAATACGGTAGAGCGGTGGAAGCATTTTGCCGCCACCACCCAGCAGGAACAGGAAAACATCCTGACCCGCTCGGTCGTGGACAAGGCCCGCAAGCAGATCGGCCTGTTTACCGCCATCCTGCTGATCGTTTCGGCAGTGATTATCTCCCTCATCATTTACACCATGACCATGGACAAAATCCGCGAGATTGCCACGCTCAAGCTGATCGGCGCGCCGGACAAAACGATCATCGGCCTGATCGTGCAGCAGGCGCTGGCCATGGGCGTTATCGGTTTTGGGCTGGGGGCGCTGCTCATTGTCAGCATCAAGGATTACTTCCCCCGGCGCGTAGTTTTGCAGCCGGAGGACGGCCTGCTGCTGGCCGCTGCCGTTCTTATTGTTTGTATCCTCTCCAGCGGTCTTGGCGTGCGGCTGGCGCTCAAGGTCGATCCCGCGACGGCGTTGGGAGGGTAAATAGCGGCCATGAAGAACAACAATCATAAGAAAGCAGAGTCATCCCCCCTCGTTCATCTGCACGGGATCAGCAAACATTTCGGTGAAGGCAGCGTCCGCGTCGACGCCCTGAAAAATATAGACATCGAAGTTTCGGCTGGGCAGGTCGTCGCCCTGCTGGGGCCGAGCGGATCGGGAAAAACAACCTTGCTCAATGTAATTGGCTGTATTCTGGAACCGAATGAAGGATACATGGTTCTGGATGACGACGTTGTGTATGACGGACACTGGCTGCGTTCGGATTTACGGGCTTTGCGGCTCGAAAAAATCGGCTTTATCTTTCAGTTTCATAATTTGCTGCCGTTTTTAAGCGCGCAGGACAATGTCGGCCTTGTTCTCGAACTGGCAGGCTATGACAAAACAGCGGCAAGAGATCGCGCGGAAGAACTGCTTTCCTATCTGGAGGTCGATCACCGCAAGGATTCCTTTCCGGCCAAACTCTCCGGCGGCGAAGCGCAGCGTGTAGCCATCGCCCGCGCTCTGGCCAACAGGCCCCGTATTATCCTTGCGGACGAACCCACGGCGGCGCTTGATTCAGGGCGGGCGGGCATCGTTATGGATTTGCTGCGAAAGGTCGCAGCCGAGCAGGATGCAGCCATTCTCGCCGTGACGCATGATGAAAAAATATATGACCGTTTCGACCATATTTTTCATTTACGCGACGGGGAACTCGAACAGGAAACACAGCAGGAGGAAAAAACATGAGAATTATGAAACTGGGACTGACAGGGCTGGCCATTATGGCTTTCCTAACGGGCGGTCCAATGACGGCGCATGCCGCCAGCCCCCATGATACGCACCACGGCTATCATGGCGAAAGCAATATGACCATGAAGGAGGTTATGCAGGGGCTGAATGCCGAATTGAAAAATCTGACAGATGCAATAATTCTGGAAGATTATACGGCCATTGAACAAAGCGCGCGGGGAATTGCGCACCATCCGCCGCCAAGCGAAGCGGAACTAAAACGTATTTTTTCCATCCTTGGCGAAGATTCGGAAGCGTTTAAAGCCTGCGATCAGGCTGTGCACGATCTTGCGGCAAAACTGGCCGGGATAGCGGCAGGAAAAAATATGAAGGATATACTGGACACCTATCACGCCATGATCGTCAAAACCGTGGAATGCCACGCTAGTTTCAAAGACAATATTTCAGGGAAAAAATTGGATTAGAACCTAAAATTATCGTTTGCAGCATATAGATCCCAGCTATGCTTCTTTCAAATAATTCCCAACCGTTCGGATGGTTACGTTGAGTGCTTGCGCAATTTCAGCATGGGTCAATCCCTGTTCTTTTAAAGTTTTAGCCCGTTCGGGCTTGGCTTTAGTTGTGTTTTTCTTGCGGCCGGTGTAAATACCTTTTGCTTTAGCAACTGCAATTCCTGCGGCTTGGCGTTCTTTGATATGCTGATGCTCGATCTGGGCGATGCCGAAAAGGACTCCTGCCACCATCTGGCCAACTGTGCCGGAAAGATCAATCTGCTGTGTCACGGATACAACGCGCACACCGGATTCACAGAGTGATGAAAGCACGTTGATCCCTTCTTTCATAGATCGCGCCAATCGATCCAGCTTCCAGACCACAACCGTTTTGACCGCGCCGGCAAAAACGGCTTCAGTCAGTAAATTAAATTCCTTGCGGTTCATCGTGGTACCTGTTTCATGATCTTCGTACCACATCACCTCGCTCAAATCATGACCATGCGCTTTCAGCCAACGTGATATTTCTGCTTTTTGGCTATCTGATTTTTGTGAGTGGGTGGAAACTCGGATATAAACGGCAATGCTCATAGCAAATTAGGGTACACCCTATTTTGCTCTATGTCACGCAGGTTTAAAACTGCCGGAATCCAACGGTTAAAATCAGCGATTTACGGATAGACCCTATTTTTCCTGTTTTTAAGCTGCCATGAGCAAATTATCATTTTCTGGAAACAATCTCTGATCCATGTCCAGATCGAATGAGCCATAGGGTGTAATATGTCCATAAATCAGAGGGGTGAGTGCACGAAAATCTTCTTCACGCATTTTGTTCATCATTTTCGGTTCTGCCAATATTTGCTGAATCATGATGGTGTTGACGTAAACCAAACAAACTTGCAAAAGATGCAGGGACAAGATTGAAAGCTCCTGCGCCTCAAGCTGGTTCGATGAAATTTCATTGCCTCTGGCAAAGAAAATAAAATCCACGGTACTGTTGCAATTCTCGACTACATTGAGGGCTTCGTGAATTTCACGCCGTGTTTCTTCTGAATCCAGATACTCGCATAAGAAGATGGTTTTCACGGCGCGCCCTAATTCCGCCAAAGCTTGGTAAGTCGGATGCTGGCGGTTATTGCGGGTAAAACGGTTCAGAATAGATTCTGCGCTCGCCGTTCCTTTTTGTAAGGCTGTGGCGAATTTCACCATCTGGTCGTATTGCTGTGAAATCATCTCCCAGTTTATCGGATGTTTTTTGAGAATTGGCTGCAAATTATGAAGCTCAGAGCGCATATCATTATCAGGCAGATAGAGCTTTTGCTGGGCAATGGCTTTTAGACGAGGCATTAGTGAAAATCCCAAAAGCTCACAAAACGCAAAGGCCACTTCGCTTTGCCCGTGGCTATCCACGTATTGTTTATCAATCTCAATGTCCGTGCAGTGCCGCAGAACACCTTCGATCATGCTGCTTACTTCCGATGAAGAACAGCGTTTGAGCTGTGAATGCACACAGAGAGAATTTTTTTCAACATGCCAGTACACCATCACACCCCGCCCTTTATACCGTACATGCCATTCGCTCATCAGGTTTTGATCCCAGGCATGAAGCTTTTTGGAATCAGACGCGCATGATGTTGTGCTTTCACCCCAGATTTGTGATTGTCTGACTTGCAATGTAGCATTAACAATCTTGGCAATGGCAGCCTTCAAGCCATCTTTATGCACATAGCGTTCCTTAACGTATCGTAATTCATCAAGTGTCACATCCGCGCCTCCGGCCAATACGCGCTTCAACCCTGTATTTGTCCCAAGGGCATAAAGGCAGAGTAAAAGACGCTTTTGCAAAACATCGCGTGATAAAATCTCACGATCACCATAGCTTTTTAGAAGATTGGTAAATCCGATCTGACAATCAGCCTCTTTGAGTACGTCCAGTAAACTTGTCATTGGCCACTGCATCATAACTTGAGATTTCAGATGTTTAAGAAATGCTGACTCTGCCTGTGGTTCCAGAGGGGAGACTTTAATCAGGTTTTTGCCATGCAGCCTGATAAACACTTTGTTATTTTTGTACAGGCCGCTGTTTAATGTTCGCAAAGCCTTTTCCATGCGCGACCTGAGATTGGTGATAAAATCATTTGAGCGTATCGGCAGGCTCAAATCTTCATAATAAGCCGTTCTTTTTTCTTCAAAGTCCTGCGGCACGTCTTCATCCGGATTACGATAGCGCCGCGCCCCTTCCACCCACATCTCACGGCAACGCAGAGCATTGCGTAATGCGCGAAGAACACAGATTTCATAGCTGATTCGGTTGATCTTTCCGTCCTCAATCAAAAGAGGCTGCAAAGATTTTGGAACAATACCGGAGATAGGCAGCACATCAACACGCAATACCCGCTGCCCGAATTTTAGGTCTTTCAATATCGTAATCGCATCAATCGCCGGCCTGTGATGCTGATTATTACAACGAAATTTTAAAACCTCTAGAATAGGCGGCACCATCCGCCGGTAATGGCTTTTGTAAGAATTGCGTGCCACCAGCTCTACTTGCTCATTGTAAAAGGGACTGCTGGCCTCGAATTCTTTGACCAGATCATTGAATGTGTTTTCGCCGATAATCGGAAACAAAGCGTCACGAATGGTTGCATCAGGATTTTCGATGGCAGTTTGCGCTATTTTAAAGAGCAGTGCTTTCTTGGCCGACACCTCACGCACACCACCTGCGATTTCTTTGGTCACTCTGCGCTCAGCCTTAACCTGAATTTTATGGACGATCTGGATCAGTAAATCTGTGAGATTATCCAGGATCTCTTCGCGCCGTTCCATGCAAAACGCAGCCAGAAGAGCATAGCGGATATGATCCGGATGACGGCGAAGTTCGCGCACCGGTTCTCGCGTGGCGCGCTGACGGTATGTTTTACGCAGTTTTTGCCAATCGGCAGGGAACAAATCCAGTGGCAAGCACAAATTATCAATACTTTCCAGCTTGGATAACTCAATGAAAACACTGCTCAGGCACGGTTTGCCCGGATCATCTTTCAACAAAACCAATAGAGCTGATGTTTCGCCGGTCTGTGTTTTGAGTAAATCATCCAAACTTTGCTGATGTGTATCAGAGAGTAGATTGGCAATATGTTGATTGCGGCGCTCTTCAAGGTTTACAGACACTGCATTGAGAATGCGCTCTTCGCGCAAAACTGTCGGACGCTCTATATTTCGATCTTGAAACCACTGCTTCAAAAGCTGTGACAAGGCGTTTTCTGCATCAAAATCCTGAAAGCAAACTTCAACAAGGTCGGATTGTGCTGTTTCCCAATCTTCCGGTAATGAATTCCGTATTCCTAAAAACTCGCGGACACTCTGCCGTAAGCGTTTCCCTGTGCGATCCATGTAATCATAGTCAGGATCAACATCATCAGGAACTTTCAGATTTTCAGATAAAATCTTACGCCCAATATCAGGAATATCGCTGAATTTTTCAGGGAAACGACCCTCGATCTGGTAGTATTTGAGCAGAGTCGCACATTTTAGGCGGTTTAAACCACGATATTTCTTTATGAATTGATGCTCTTGGTCAGACAAATGCCAAAAATATGAATCTTGTGCCGCCTTGGACATGCTGGAAATCTCCCGTTTTTGTAAACTGAAAGATTATCCATAGCACTTTTGGCCCCATTTGACAGCTACGCTCACTTTACCCCTAATAGGCTCAAAAGGGGAAGCTCAGGAATTAAACAGTCCTGTTAAGAATACAGGCCAAAGCCCTTATCATCCTCGCATAGATCTCTTCGGCTTACGTTCCAGACCCTTTATCTATGCCGCAACACGAAGACAACAAATTCACTTCCAATATGGACTCTAAAATGGGGGTTGACCACAATGACGACGTGAACCGTACACAGCCAATGCACGCTGTTCAAACGCATCCACCATCCGGCGAATAACTTCTTGAAAAAATGCTTGAGATAAACCCTGTAGTGCTTTGTTTTTAAATTCAAATTCAACACTAAAATCAATAAGACATGACCCATCTGGCTCGCTAATGAACCGCCAATGGTTCTTCAGATGCCTCAACGGTCCGCGCAAATATTCAATATCAATTGTCCCTGGCGCATGTTCTGAAGGGCTTTCCAACGTCACCTTTGAAGAAAACCGTTCACGAAACATTTTATAGCCCACCACTAAATCAGCGTAAAAGACGCTATCACCTTCATGTTTATTGATCCGGCTCGCCACGCACCACGGCAAAAACTCTGAATATTTGTCCACCTCCGCCACCAGCGCATACATCTGCTCTGGCGTATAAGGAAGAACTTTTTTTTCAAGATGGGTGAGCATCGAGTATCCAGACTGCTCCTATTCTGCCGCCTGAGCGGCTAATTGCGCCTCACGCGCAGCCTTCAACTTCGCAAAATCATCTCCGGCATGATGCGAGGACCGGGTCAGCGGCGATGCCGAAATCATCAAAAACCCTTTACGCTTGGCGAGCTTGGTCAGCTCTGCAAATTCTTCCGGACTCCACCATTTCATCACCGGCGCATGTTTCGGCGTCGGCTGGAGATATTGCCCGATCGTAATAAAATCAATGTCGGCCGCGCGCATATCATCCATCATCTGAGCTATTTCCTCCATCGTCTCGCCCAGCCCCACCATCAGGCCGGATTTGGTAAAGATCGACGGATCGACATCTTTAACCCGCTGCAACATCCGTAAAGACCGGAAATAGCGCGCCCCCGGACGAATAGTGGGATGCAGCCGCGCCACAGTTTCAATATTGTGATTAAACACATCCGGCCGCGATCCGATAACCGTATCCCAGTCGCTCTGGTTGCCGCCAAAATCACCGGGAAAGATCTCCACGGTCGTTTCCGGGCTTTTCATGCGAATACCCTGCACGGTTTTGACGAAATGCTCCGCTCCGCCATCAGGCAAATCATCCCGATCCACCGCCGTCACCACAACATGTTTGAGGCCCATTTGCTTCACCGCCACCCCGATACGCAACGGCTCAAGAGGATCAAGCGCGCCGGGCTTACCGGTCGCCACATTGCAAAACGCGCAGGCCCGCGTGCAGACCTCGCCCATAATCATGAACGCGGCGTGTTTATGCTGCCAGCACACTCCGACATTCGGACAGCCCGCCTCCTCACATACCGTGTTCAGCTTAGCCCTTCGCACAATATCTTTGGTTTCGCCGTAAATCTTCCCCTGTGGCGCGGGTACACGGATCCAGTCCGGCTTACGCCCTGCCGGCCGATCCGGGTTTTTCTGCTTTTCCGGATGCCGCCGGGCTTTATCGAGAAGTTTTTCGTTATAGGTCATTTATTTGTCTAAACATTGATACATCACATCAACTTGCTGTTGAGTACATCCATATGCGTTATAAGCAAGACATTTTAAACTTTCACCACCAAAGGCTTCTGCATTTTTATACCCCCATGCTTTACACTTATCTTTTGCTGTAGTTAAAGCAGAAGCATAATCAACCACAGGCTGCTCAAAACCACCATAAGAATAAGACAGTGTTACTGTTCCATCAGCTTTACTGCCTCCGGTAGCATACATGGTTTTATTTACGGCACACCCACTCAAAAAAATTACAACCAACAGTAAAAAGTTTTTCATCTGATATCTCCAACTTTAACATGCTAAAAATGAATAGCCTTCCCATACGCATCCAGCACACTCTCATGCATCATTTCGCTGAGCGTCGGATGCGGGAACACGGTATGCATGAACTCGGCCTCAGTCAGCTCGGCGGTTTTGCCGATGACATAGCCCTGGATCATTTCGGTCACTTCCGCGCCAATCATATGCGCTCCAAGCAGCTCGCCAGTTTTCTCATCAAACACGGTTTTCACAAGGCCCTCAGGCTCACCCAAGGCAATTGCCTTCCCGTTGCCCATAAACGGGAAGCGGCCAACCTTGACCTTATAGCCCTGCTCCTTCGCCGCTGCTTCGGTGAGGCCCACCGATGCCACCTGCGGATGACAATAGGTACAGCCCGGAATATTCGACTTCACCATCGGGTGTACGTCTTTTACCCCGGCGATCTTTTCGACGCAGATGATCCCCTCATGCGAGGCTTTATGCGCCAGCCACGGCGCACCCGTAACATCGCCAATCGCGTAAACTCCCGGCTCATCTGTCTTCAGATACCCGTCAGTGACGATATGTCCACGATCCAGCTTCACCTTGGTTTTTTCCAGCCCCAATCCTTCCGTATTGGCCACAATGCCCACCGCCGAAATCACTCGGTCAAAGGTTAGTTTTTCAACCTTGCCGCCCTGCTCTTCTATATGTGCGGTCACTTCCGTCTTGCCTTTATCAAGCTTGGAGACTTTCGCGTTCTTAATGATCTTCATCCCCTGCTTGGTCAACGCCTTTTCCAGCATCCCGGAAATCTCCGCATCTTCTACAGGCACGATCCGGTCCATCATCTCGACAACGGTGACCTCCGCCCCCAGCGTCTTAAAGAACGAAGCAAATTCAATCCCAATCGCACCAGAGCCAATCACCAGCAACTTTTTCGGCATCGTATCAGGCACCAACGCTTCCTTATACGTCCACACAAACTTGCCATCTGGTTCAAAACCCGGAATGACCCGCGCCCGCGCCCCTGTTGCGACGATAATGTGTTTGCCCTCAAGCGTGTCAGTTTTCTTACCATCTTTTTCGAGCGCCACTTTTCCACCGCCCTCAAGTTTGCTGTACGCGTCAAACACCGTGACTTTGTTTTTTTTCAGCAAATGCCCAATCCCGCCGGAGAGCTGCTTGGCCACCCCGCGCGAACGTTCAACTATTTTTTGAAGATCAAATTCCAAGCCTTTGATTTTAAGGCCATATTCATCAGCATGTTGTGCTAGATGAAACACCTCGCTGGAGCGCAGCAGCGCCTTGGTCGGAATGCACCCCCAATTCAGACAAATTCCGCCCAAATGGTTGGCCTCAACCAGTGCCACTTTCATCTTGAGCTGCGCCGCCCGGATCGCCGCGACATAACCGCCAGGACCGCCACCAATCACAATCACATCGAATTTCTTGTCACTCATATCCATCCTCTACGGTTCGTCATTAATAATTATATGGTCCTGAGAAATCTTGCCCCCTACAAAACCAAGAATGTCCTGCTCTCGATCCCTGAAGTAATTACGCAAAATAAAATAGGATGTGTAAAGCCCGCCATCCGTCTTTTTTCGTGTCACCTTGTAATAAGGCGGCGAACCATATGTTTTACTGCCCCGAACCGGCTCAACGATAAACTTATCAATATCGTCCCAAGATATGTTAAAAGAAGGCTTGTTCATTTCACGTAAATTGTCCCTCACCCGTCCCTCAAGAAAAATAATAGGCCCGGAAATACCCTCTTTATCAAAACGCAATTCCTTAACGGCGCTGCGGACAAAAAGCTTCTTTTCCCGCAAACCCTTCTTAATAAGCTGCGCTCCATAAACAGGAATAAAACACAAAAGAAAAGGGAGAATCTGCCTCACACTTTGCTTGTCTTCATCATATTCACCGATCATATAGAAATAATAAAAACTGCCGATACAACAGGCCAGACCGATCGCCAAAAACAACAGTCCGCTCCAAAGAAGCTTAATATATTTTCCTTCAATATTTTGAGCGCTGAGAACAAGTTCCTGAGAACTCATACCTGCCCCTCCCCTCCAAACACATCATCAAAAAACTGCTCAACATGAGAAATATCATCAGAGCGCAAAGGCTCTTCCGGAAACTGGTCAAACGCCTCATCCGGTCCAAACAGCATCAGCGGTTTCTCATACATCAAACCCAAGGACACTTCATTACGCGTCCCATGCGAACCGGGCAGTATAACAAGCGCCTTAGATGACATCACATTCACCAGATTGCGGCTGTAAGGCATCGCATCGCTTTGCGCCTTGGCGCTCAGTGGCGTAATAATCGGCAAATCGATATAGCTATTAGGAAATTCATCTTTCGAAAGCTCCTCGCCTTTATAATCCACCGCCGGACGAATGCCCAAAGCAACCCCCTTGCGCCCTTTAACGCTTTGAAAAGCCTTGCAAACTTCAATCATAATGCCGCCGCCAGCCCCGGTCATAAGATGAAATCCGCGCCGCGCAATCAACTCACCCAATGGACGCGCATACTCCTCCCACCGCTCGTCGTGCGAGCCCATAACACCAACAATCGGCTTACGTTCAATCATAGCCTCTCCCCTTAAACCAGCATACTCACCGGATTTTCAATATATTGTTTAAAGTATTGCAGCCACTGCGCCCCGACAGCCCCATCCACAGAGCGATGATCGGTCGAAAGCGTCACACTCATCACCGTCTGGATTTTAATCTCTCCATTCACCACACGCGGCATTTGCTCGCCCGCGCCCACCGCCAGAATGCAGCTCTGCGGCGGGTTAAGGATCGCGGCAAATTCTTTCACACCGAACATCCCGAGATTGGAAATTGTAAAGCTTCCGCCCTGAAATTCCTCAGGGGTAAGCTTGCCTTCACGCGCCCGGCCGGCCAGCTCCTTAACCTCATCGGAAATCGCGCGCAAACCCTTTGTTTCCGCCGCCCGCACAATCGGCGTGATCAAACCGTTCGGCGTCGCCACCGCCACCGAGATATCCGAAGATAGATATTGGTGAATAGCCTCATCGGTCCAGCTTACATTC
>ERZ795048.2915-NODE-2915-length-13213-cov-8.155875_pt1 | contig 13213 bp, 4 predicted proteins | sample MGYA00375132_ERZ795048 | MGnify/ENA primary metagenome ERZ795048 (study PRJEB30177, sample SAMN05720225) | activated sludge metagenome | isolation source: Anaerobic digester | place: Hong Kong | collected 2014-12-17 ...
TTGCTTATGTTAATAACAAAGTTCCGCATTTCTTGCTTAAAGTCTTTGTCGTAAGCGGGTTCCTCTTCATCATCGGAGCAAGAAAAAAGTGCTAAGGCTAAAAATAAGCCAATAATTTTTGTTCTCATGTTCATACTTTTTTTGATGAAAGAACAAGTTATAAAATATTATTGATATTTGAAAATCAGGATTTTAACTATGCAAAATCTTTAGCAGTATACAATACTAAAATTAATAATACAATTGAAATTATGGTAGAGTATAACAATACAACCCCAAACATTTTAAAGAATGCCCCAATCAGGCGCCTGTTATAAAACTGCCTTATGCCAAACATCAGATATAGAGGTATGCCCCAAAGCAATAACCAAATACTGGTGGCAAAACTTGCCGGTAGAATTAACGACAATATTATAATTAGCGATGATAAGCCAAAAACGAACGAATGGAAATTAATTGAAAAAATAAGATGGTGGACATATAATTTTTTTGATTTCCACAATATTAAAGCTAACAGAGAAGCGAATAAGGGCATAAGTAAAAATAATACGTACGATATATATTTCAGAAAACGGTTTCGAAACATCTCTTTTTTTTCTGATGCATTTAATCCTCCGATAATTATACTTTTAATTCCTTCAGAAACGGTTGTGTCATTTTCAACTTCGTGTTTAATTTCTTCTTTTTTCTCTTTTGATAGCCCGCCAAGGGTTATGGTTTCATCTATCGAATCTGTGCTTGAAGTATCTATGGATATTATTCCTTCATTATTAAATAATCCGTTAAATGATATTGCTGATTGATTGGATATGGTTGCCTCGTTACTGATTTTTTCTTTTTTATCATGGATACTGCCCGAATATTGTGCTAAAAAAAAGAAAACCAAGCTGAAGAACATGTACATGCGCATTGGTGGTACGTACCTTTTTCTTTTTCCTTTAAAGTATTCCTGCGATAAGAATCCGGGTTTAAAGAAGAACGGGAAGAGAGTGTTTATAATACGTATATCCAAATTTATAGAATCTAACAAATCACCCATAATTTCTTTAACAGGCTTGTTGAAATCTTTATTAGACTGCCCACAGTTCGGGCAATACTTACCAACTTCGGTTTCGCCGCAGTTTGGGCATATTATAAAATCGTAAGGAGTAATATCGCTTTTTTTAACAGTTGATTTATCTAAGCTCTTTTCCAGGTCCATTTCTTAATTTTTTTCGAAAATAATAATTTATTGTTTAACTATTATCAGTTTCGAGAATATTAAACATATAAAATATCTTTTTATATTTATAAACTGAACGGGGATAATTATGAGGCTAAGTTTACACAAAATTTGTACAGTTTTGTTTCTTTTTATTTCGGGAGCTGTTTGTTCTCAGGTTAATATATTGGATAGTCTTGAAAAGGAAATTTCCTTTAACATTAACAGAGATACGAATAGGGTGGAAGTATTAATTAAGCTGGCACAAGAATATCGTAATATAAGTAGCGGGAAATTATATAAATATGCTACAGAAGCAAATATTTTATCAGATTCGTTAAATTACGATATGGGCAGGTTAAACAGCTTAAACATGCTAGGCCTTTATTATTTTGCAGTTTCTGATTATCAAAAAGCACTTAGTTTGCATGAGCAGGCATTAGCTATATCGGAACGTATAGGTTTTGCAAAAGGGCAATCGGATAGCTATTATCATATTGGGAATGTGTACAGGGAAAAAGGAGATTATGATAAAACCCTGGAGCATCTGTTTAAAGCTTATGATTTGCAGCAAGCAATTGGCGATAGCAGCAGGATAGCCGGTATATATAATAGTATTGGCGTTGTGTACCGCATTCAGGGCGACTACCCAAAAGCATTGGAATATTGCCAGAAATCCTTAAGGATAAGGCAGGAATTGAAAGACAAGGATCAATTATCGACAGTGTATAATAATATTGGTAATATTTATTATTATCAGAATAATTACCCAAAGGCGTTAGAATATTATTTTCTGTCTCTTAAAATTTCTGAGGAATCGAATGATAAAATTGCTATTGTTACAAGTTACAATAACATTGGCATTGTGTACTTTTACCAGGGAGATTATAAAAAATCATTAGATTATTTTCAGAATGCATTAGTTATTGAGGAAGAAATTGGCGATAAAACGGGAATTGCAATAAGTACGATAAATATTGGTGAAATATATATCAAACAAAATGATTTTGAGAATGCCTGGAAATATTATAGTAAAGGGCTTGAACTAAGTACTGAACTGGAGATTAAATCGGTTGAGGGATGGAGCAATTGGGGACTAGGTGTAATAGCCAGTAAAACAAAAAAAGACAGGGACGCCTATGAGTATACCAAAAGAGCCTACAATATAGGAGTGGAAACTGGAGAAATAGAGCTTATTCAGTTGAGTTCTGAAATATTATCGCAGGTGTCGGCAGAGTTGGGAATTTATAAAGATGCATATAAGTATCATAAGATTTATAAGGAATTAAGCGATAGTATACAAAACGAGGAAAATACAAGGAAAATTATTGGCTTGGAATATGAATATAAATACCAGGCAGAAAAAGAGGAACAAGAAAAAAGAGATGCTTTGCAGCTGGCAAAATACGAAAGGCAAAAATTTTTAACCATAATATTTATAGGTAGCTTTAGTTTAATGGTAATACTTGTAGTTATTGTTTTAAGGAATTTTAAGCGAAAACAAAAGGACTACAAAATAATATCAGAACAAAAGGAAGAAATCAGGGTAAAAAATGAACGCCTTAAATTAAGGAATAAGGAGGTAACTGCTCAAAATGAACAAATTAACTTGCAAAAAACACAACTAGAGGAACAGGCTAAAAAACTGCATGAGCTGGATGAAATAAAATCGAGGTTTTTTACCAATATATCCCACGAGTTTAGGACACCTCTCACATTAATTATTGGCCCGCTTGAACAATTATTAGCTTCGGTAAATGATGGTAAGGTTATACAAAGTTTAAAATTGATGTTGCGCAATGCTAAAAACCTTTTGGAGCTTATAAATCAACTGCTTGAAATTAGTAAAATTGAAAAGGGGAATGTAAAACTAAAGTTCCAGAAAGGAAATATAGCCGAAGAACTGAATTATATTGTGGAAATGTTTTCGTCGTTTGCAACAGAAAAAAATATTGAACTTGCTTTTACCCAAGGCCATTCAGATTTTAATGGATATATTGATAAAGAAAAATTCAATAAGATTATAATCAATCTTTTATCAAACGCTTTTAAACATACCCCAAAAGGGAGCATAAAAGTCGAACTTGCAAAATCGGAAAATCAAGGCTTTGTAAAGATTAGAATTACCGATACAGGTATTGGGATACATAAAGAAAAACTGCCCTTTATATTTGACCGTTTTTACCAGGCGGATAATAGTGAAACCGAGGGGACAGCCGGAACAGGAATAGGTTTAAGCTATTTAAAAGAACTTATACATCTTTATAAAGGCAGTATAACGGCTGAATCGGAGGTTGGAAAAGGAAGTACTTTTGTGGTTGAAATACCGGTAGTTTTAGATTTTTATTCTACCAATGAATATGAAATAGTAACAAACGAAAAACCTGAACAAGCAGATGTTCATATTGAATTGGAAGGTGATGGTATTGAAAATAAGGATGAAAAAGCTGGTATAAGGCATGAGGCAATATTAGTTGTTGAAGACCATGCCGATTTAAGAAGGTTCATAGCAGAAAGTTTATCCGATACATATCGCGTATTTGAAGCTAAAGATGGGGAAGAAGGAATTCAAAAAGCCATGTCGGAATTACCCGATATGGTGATTACTGATATTATGATGCCTAAAGTGAATGGGATTGAACTGACCAAAACATTGAAAACATCAGAAACTACCAGCCACATTCCTATTGTAATGCTTACCGCAAAAGGTTCTTTGGAAAGTAAAATTGAAGGGCTCGAGTGCGAAGCCGATGATTACCTCACCAAACCATTTAATATTGAGGAATTAAAGGTCCGGATAAAAAATATAATCAAAACCCGAAAAAAGCTACAGGAAAAATACAATAAATCAATTGTTGTAAATCCATCAGAAATAACAACCACATCGGTTGACGAGAAGTTTTTAACCAAACTGCTAAAAGCTGTGGAAGATAATATGGCTGATTCTGATTTTTCGGTTGAAATGCTTTGTGAACTGGTTGGGATGAGCAGGGCAAATATTCATAAAAAACTGAAACATCTTGTAAATCAGTCGGCAACAGAATTTATTAATTCAATCCGATTAAAACGCGCTGCCCAGCTTATTAAACAAAATGCCGGGAACATTTCTGAAATAGCTTACGATGTAGGTTTTAACAACCTTTCTTATTTTAGCCGTGCCTTTAAAAATCATTTCGGAATTACTCCCACAGAAATGATAGAAAATGCTTAAAATTTAAATTTTTAATTCTAAAAATCACTTCATTTAACTTTCTTAAGTGTTGTAATACAGTGTTTTGAAAAGCTTGAAACATTTGTGTTAATACACGAAACAATAGTGCAAAACGAAGATTTGGTTTAAGCGGATATTTGCATCAAACAAATAACTTAAAAACCAAAATGATGAAAACAATAAAAATCCTACTTTCACTTGCAATTGTATTTGCTGGATGTTCATTTGCAAGTAATGCACAAATTAATAGTAAGTTAAAAAATAAATTAGCCAATAAAGTGCAGGCTATAAATACTTCTGGCCAAACTAAAACAACCGGATCGCAAGAAACTAAAACAACTGCCGAGGAAGAAAATAAAAGTGAAGTTGTTCAATCTGAGCCAGAAACTCCCGTAATTGAAGAAAAACAACCAGAGAAAATTTTACTTCCTGAGTATTTTTCGACACCATCGCACAAATACCTTGATAAAGAAATAACTGAGGCAAAAATTGCTGAATTATTCAAAAAATATGAAAGGGACTGTGCTGTAATACAAAAAATATGGATTGGCAGCCTGGATGCATCAGAAGAATGGTACACTTTTACCCACGACAATGGGATTCCTGATTTCATGAGGACTAAAAGATACTTTAGTATTGTTTTTAAAGATAAAAACGGAAAATGCTACTATACATGGAACAATTTAGCCATGGCACGCGACTATATGGGAGGAGGGAAATTCGGAGAGATGTATATGACATCGGTTAAGTATAAGAGAATTGAAATAGATTGTGCTGATGTACAATAAAATAAGCTTGTTCACAGAAATTTAAAAATTATTAAATAATAACTAAATAAAATAAATTATGAAAAGAAATGTATTACACTCATTATTACTAGCTGTAATAATAGTATTTGGAACTTCAATTATTGCTAATGCTCAAATTGGAAAATTAAAAAATGTTAAAAAAGAAGTAACAAAATCGGTAAATACAGTTCCGGTAAAGGAAGAAAAAACAGAAACAAAAGCCGAGGAGCCAAAACAGGAAACAAAATCAGAAACAGCAACCGAGCCTGCTGCAACATCTTCAGGTAAGGTAATATATGTAGCAAAAACCGGTAAAAATAGTAATCCTGGAACTAAAGAAGCTCCTATTAAAAACCTGGATAAAGCTATTCAGGTAGCTGAAGATTTTGATAAAATATATGTACAGGAAGGAGTTTACTCAGGGACATTCGATGTAGGTTATTTCGAAATAACTAAACCCCTTGAATTATATGGTGGGTATAATGCTGACTTTACAAAAAGAGATCCTGTAAATACACCTTCAATAATTCAAACCATTAAGGACAAAGCTACCTCGTCGAAACAAAGCATTATTATGATTAGCGAAACACATGATGTAGTAATAGATGGTTTTGTTATTGATATGGGTGAGCATAATAACTATGATAATAAAGCCCCACAAGGTGTGGAAACAGGTTACCTTACATTGACCAATACCGGAGGGACTCCAAAAAGGTCGGCTATAAAAGTTGTTGGGAATAATATAAAAATCCAGAATAACACTTTTGTTAACATTAGTTATGGTGGTATATTTATTATGCAACGAATGAATTTGGATGGTAAAATCCTGGTAGATAATAACGTGTTTGTTAACTGCTCGCAGGCTGGTATTGAATGCAACCCATTAAGAGGGCCGGGTCAGGTTCGCGAAATTGAAATATCAAATAACACTTTTGCTTTTACATACGGAACAACTTTCTTAAACGATAATTTAGGATGCTCGGTATGGTTAAAAGGAAATGCTAACTACAATATTCATCATAATATATTTTCTTATGCTTCAGATGCTGCATTAAGATACCTCGATGTAACAGAAGCAACACTAAAGCTTGATTATAACTTATTTATGAATAACCGCAAAAATGATATTCATACAAGTATTTATAATAAAAGAGTTTTTATATCGGTTGAAGAGTTTGAAGATGTTGATTTTGTATCGAGCCTTGTTGGCAATAAACGTATGACAGAAAAACTCCCTTTAAATGCACCTTATACCAGTGAGTTTATAAATATGGCTGCTGAAGTTTCTATGGAATACGACCCAAATACAGATTGGAACCAGGTACGTTCAATTCTTGGATTGCCACAACAGGCATCAGGAAAAGCTACCATTTCCTTTTTTGCTAATAAATACCCCTGGAAAGAAAGCTTAAAATTATTTGGTGCGGTTAATGAATTTGGTGCACAATTACCAACAGTGGATTAAAAATAGATACTTAAAGGGGTAGAGAATCTACCCCTTGCATTCACATCATTAATATATTGCATATGAAAGTAAATTTTTACAAAAATACAATTATAGTATGGTCAATTATTGCCATGCTATCGTTATTTAATAATACAGGTAAAGCTCAAGTTAAAGATGCTGGTAAAGAAGGTGAAACAATTATTTTTTCTGAAAGTTTTGAAATTTGGCCTCCATCTGGGTGGGGTTTTTACACACTTGGTGCAACATCTCCTGGGTGGGAACATACAACTGCTAGATTTAATTCTGGATCTTATGGTGCTTGTCACAATGATGGAAATTATGGTTCTTACTGCAAAGACTGGATGTTAACTCCAGCTATAAATATTGAGAGTGGCTTTACATATCTTAGCTTTAATGAGAATCAAGATTGGTATGGTTATTACCACTTGCATAAAGTTTGTGTATTGGATGGTCCTGATCCACAAACAGCAAACATTTTAAAAGTTCTTTATTCTCATGTTGGAACAGAAGATACATGGGTGGAAAAGAATTTTTACATTGGAGGATACATAGGGCAAACTCTTTATATTGGATTCTATTATGAAGGTAATTGGGATGATACATGGTATATTGACGATATTATGGTTTATGAGTCATCGAATCCCTTTGCTGGCGGTGAAGGAACAAAAGGCAATCCATTATTAATTGAAACAGCATCTCAATTAAATGAAGTAAAAAATTATCCAGGTTTCCACTACAAATTAATTGCTGATATCGATTTATCAGTATATGATAATTGGGTGCCTATTGGAAGCAGTTCCAATAAATTTACTGGAAGTTTAGATGGTAATGGAAAAACCATAAGTAATTTAACAATTTACAGACCTTCTTCTGATTACCAAGGTTTGTTTGGTTATTTTCAGCCAGCGGTTTCGGGTGATAGCATTAAAAATTTAACTTTAGAGAATGTTGATATCACTGCTGATGAATATATTGGAGCAATAGCCGGAGCAATCTCTAATGGTAAAATAATTTACTGTAAGGTAAATGCAGATATTAATGGCCGTGCCACTTTAGGAGGAATTGCCGGAGAAATAAGTGCAACACAAATAAGTGAATGTTATTCTGATTGTATTCTTAACGGAAGTAGAGCTGGAGGTATTGCTGCTTCTGCTTCAGGGGCTTCTGTTATAAGAAACAGTTATAGTCTGTCTCAAGTTTCAGGAGGTGGAATGATAGGTGGAATTCTTGGTACAGGTGAAGGTTTTGTTGTAGAATATTGTTATTGCACGGGTCAAATCTCAGCCGATTATGATGCAGGAGGAATTGTTGGGAGAAATGGTAACTCAACGAATCGCATAATTAATTGCTTTGCAGCCAATTCAAATCTTTCAGGTGATCAAACAGGGCGAATAATTGGAGAAAATTATATTTCACAAACACCATTAAATAACTATGCATGGAATAATATGGTTGCTGGTGATACTTATATTAATAATGGTGAACTAAACAATTCAAATGGATTAAATATTACTATTGACGAATTAAAGGATTCATCCTTCTTTACAAATAATAGTAATTGGTTAACATCTGCATGGGATTTTGAAAATACCTGGACAATGGATACATCAAACATTTCTCCATTTCCTGTTCTTAAAGCATTTGATTTGCAAAAGCAAAAATTACAGCACAAACAAATACTTACATGGTCACAAAATTTAATGGCTAATATTAGTGATACTATTATTTTGGATGTGTTGGGCGGTATAACTCCAATAACATATTATACTTCCGATCCAGCAATAGCAACAATTAAAACCGATAGTTTATTTATACATGCTCCAGGAAGTGTTGAAATTACTGCAATAGCTGAAGCAAATAATTTATTTTTATCGGCAGATGCAACTGCTAATTTTGTAATCTTTAATTCAGGAGATGGAACTAAAGAAAATCCCTATTTAATTTACACTGTAGGTCAGTTAGATGGAATGCGTTATAATTTAGCTGCCCATTATAAATTAATGGCTGATATAGATTTAAGCAGTATAGAAAATTGGGAACCTGTTGGCGATTATAACGATGTAATATTTTCAGGTAGTTTTGATGGAGGAGAACATACGATTAGTAATTTAACAATTAACAGACCATATAGAGGTGAAGTAGGTTTATTTGGTAGTTACCAGCCTGATGTAGAAGGTGATAGTATTAAAAATTTAACTATTGAAAATATCAATATTATTGGTGACGAAACAATAGGTGCTATTTCAGGCAGAGTGGAATATGGTAGTATTTATAACTGCCATTCTTCTGGAAAAATAAAAAGCATTGAGAATACCACAGGAGGTATAGTAGGATATTTCTACAATGCTATTTTAAGTAATTGTAGTAGTTCAGTTGTTTTAGAATCAAATAGTAGTTATGCTGGAGGAATCGTTGGTAATATGAGCGATTCATATATAAGACATTCTAATTTTTCCGGATATATTGCAGGTAATGGTGATATAGGAGGAATCTGTGGAGGAGCAAGTCTTTCTGAAATAGATAGTTGTTATAATACAGGGACTATTCATTCCATTGATGAAGAGGCAGGAGGAATTATTGGATCTGCTTACGAATTAACAATAACAAACTGTTATAATCTTGCTGATATTGTTGGTACTGATTATAATGGAGGTATTGTTGGTTATAGTTATCAATCTCAAATTAGCAAATGTTTTAATACTGGTTTAATATCAGGAAATGAAAATATTGGTGGAATAGTTGGAACATTGCAAAATAATTCATCGATCAGTCAATGCTATAGTACAGGTAATATAGTTTCAAATTACAATCCATATACCATGGGAGGTATTTGCGGTTATTTGGAAAGCTCAACTTTGAATGAATCATATTCTACCGGAAAAGTTGTTGGAAATAATTCAATAGGTGGAATTGTTGGTGTTATAAAGAATGTTTCAGGTATTACCAATTCAATTGCAATTAATGCTCAAATATTAGCTGAGAGTGATTTTGGAAGGATTCTTGGTTGGGATTACGATAATACATCAACCTTGAGCACAAACTATGCCTGGAAAAACATGTATGTGGGAGGTGAATTAGTTACCGATGGATTAAGTAATAATAAAAATGGGAAAGATACAATAATTGATGTGTTAAGTAATGAAGCATTTTATACTAATATTGCTAACTGGACTGATCAATCCTGGGATTTTACAAATACATGGATAATTAACACAGAAGTTTCTCCATATCCAGTTCTTAAAAACTTTAGTAATGAAGTACAAAAAGTTAAACATGCCCAAGCTATTACCTGGAATCAGGATATATCAACTGCTGTAGGAGAATCTCTTAAATTAACAGCTGTTGGCTGTAGGGAAGGTTCTTCAATTAACTATTCATCTTTTGAACCCGAAGTTGCAAGTATTAATAGCGACACCATGTTTGTGAATACAATAGGTGCTGCAAGAATAATGGCATATGTGGATGGTAACGAGTTCTTTGCATCAGATAGTTTAATTAAACCTATAGTAAATTTCAGTACTTCAGGAACAGAAGAAGATCCATATTTAATTTATAATCTTGCAGATCTTGATGCTGTAAGGTGCAATTTAAATGCACATTATAAACTTATGAATGATATTGATATGTCTTCTATCGAAAACTGGGAACCTATAGGAAATAATTTTGGCGAGTTCTATGGTAGTTTTGACGGTAATAATAAAGCGCTTAGTAATTTAACGATCAATAAACCAAATCAATATTTTGTGGGATTATTTGGAGCAATAAATTCAGCACCATCGTTGAGTGAGGAAGAAAAAAAAGATGAACGAATTAAAGGTAAAAGCTATACAAATAAAATTAAGGATTTGAATATCATTAATTCAAATGTGTCTGGGAAAGGCTATGTTGGAGTTCTTTCAGGCACTATTACAATGTCAACATCTATAGAAAATGTCCATATATCAGGAGAAGTTAATGGAAACTCTTTGGGAATTGGAGGTGTAACAGGTTATTTTTCTGAGTCAACAATCGAAAATAGTAGCAGTCAATGCAATATTAACGGAGGGTCAAGTGTTGGTGGAATAGCAGGTTGTTCAGAAAATTCATTGTATCTAAATTGTTATAGTAATGGAGCTATATATGGATACAGTTATGAAATTGGAGGTATAACAGGATATTCTTATTCCGATACTATTAAGAGTTGTTTTTCTGCCGGAAATATTGATGGAACTTATGAGTGTGGAGGTATTTCTGGATATGCTACTGAATCAGAAATCACTAATTGTTATAGTGCTGCTGATATTGCATCTGATTATAATGCATCTGGAGGTATTGCCGGGGCTGTTTATTTGTCAAAAATAATAAACTGCTATAATACCGGTATTATAAATAAAGAAGCGTTAGAATATACAGGGGGAGTAGTTGGTGCATCATGGGATAACAGTCAATTAAGGAATAATATTTCTATTGCAGTAAAAGTTGTCGGTGATAACATAAGCGCATCAAGAATATTAGGATATTCCGGAAGTTCTGTTTCGTTGATAAATAACTATGCATGGGGTGATATGTATGTTAATGATAGTAAAATTATGAATGGTTCACTTGCAAATATTAATGGGTTAAATACCAGTCTTTCTGAAATTAAAAGTGAATCATTTTACACGAACTCAGCAAACTGGGATACCGAGCCTTGGGATTTTACCAATACATGGGAAATGAACCTTTCTGTTTCACCTTATCCAATACTTAAAGGTATCTCTGCTGATGCTCAAAAAGTAAAACATTCGCAGGTAATGACAACCCCTTGGGAACAAGAGCTTCCTGATAATGCTAGAATATTTGACGAAGTTGCACTTAGCGCTATAGCCGATGGTACAAGTGAGATGGTAGCTTTCAGTTCTGATGATAATGAAGTTGCCAGTATAGATGGTAGTTTATTAACCGCACAAAGAATAGGAAGCACTTCAATAAACGTGTTTTATCCGGAAACAGAGTTTTATAAGGCATCAAATAGCTTTGGTAAAACAATTCAAGTTACACAAAAGGCTGATCAAACAATTAACTGGGATCAGACTTTATCAGTTGTTTATGGAGATAATCTGAATCTTAACGCAACAGCTAGTAGCAGTCTTGATGTTGTATATATAATCAATGATGAAACTATTGCTGACATATATGGAAATCTACTTAGTTCTAGTAAAGCTGGTTCTTCAATAATAACCGCAACTCAACCTGGTAATAATCAGTATAATGAAGCTTTACCTGTAGAGCTTAATTTAACTGTTGAAAAACGCAATTTGGTTTTAAGTAATTTTAGGGCAGATAATAAAGAGTATGATGGAACATCAGATGCATCAGGTGCTGCATTTGATGACAACAGAATTGAAGGAGATGAGTTAAACTTTACATTTACTGCAGCTTATGATGACAAGAATGTGGGTAATGGTAAAACGATTAACTTTTCTGAAATAATATTTAGTTGTGGAGCTGATACCTGTAATTATATTCTTTCAAATACATCAGGATCAACAGCAGCTAATATAACTCCTAAAGAAGTATTAATTGGAGGTACTTTTAGTGTTGAAGATAAAGAATATGATGGAACAGTTATTTCTATTTTAAATGGAAACAGTTTAACACTTCAAAGTCCAGTTTCAGAAGAAGATGTAAGCCTAGCTAATGTTATTGCTGAATTTGAAAATGCTAATGCTGGCGAAGACAAAATTGTTTCTATTATTTCTGCTGAACTAAATGGTACAGATAAAAATAATTATACTTTATCACTAACTGATGCACCAGTTTCTATAGGTAAAATTACACCAAAAACATTGACTATAGGTGGAAGTTTTAATATTAATAACAGAGAATATAATGGAACAGTTGTAGCTACATTAAATGAAAACAATTTAATGTTGCTAGATCCTGTTTCAGGTGATAATATCAACCTTTCAAATATTACTATTGAATTTGAAAATGCTAATGTTGCTGAAGGCAAACTTGTTTCTATCGTTTCTGCTGAATTGGAAGGCACAGAAAAAAATAATTATACTTTATCACTAACTGATGCACCAGTTTCTACAGGTAACATTACATCAAAAACTTTGACAATAGGCGGAAGTTTTAATATTAATAACAGAGAATATAATGGAACAGTTGTAGCTACATTAGATGAAAACAATTTAATATTGCTAGATCCTGTTTCAGGTGATAACATCAACCTTTCAAATATTACTATTGAATTTGAAAATGCTAATGTTGCTGTAGATAAACTTGTTTCTATCGTTTCTGCTGAATTGGATGGTACTGATCAAGATAATTACAGTTTATCTTTAACAGGAGCTCCATCTTCTATTGGCAATATTACACCAAAAACATTAACAATAGGCGGCAGCTTTACTGCGAAAAATAAAGAATACGACCAAACAACTAAGGCGGTAATTGATGAAAATAATCTGATATTGTCTGATATTGTCGAGGGCGATATGGTTAACCTTGATAGCGTTTTGGTAGAATTTGAAGATGCAAATGTTGGTAACGGCATTCTTGTATCTATAACCTCTGCTAAA
>ERZ795048.2918-NODE-2918-length-13197-cov-48.003881_pt1 | contig 13197 bp, 13 predicted proteins | sample MGYA00375132_ERZ795048 | MGnify/ENA primary metagenome ERZ795048 (study PRJEB30177, sample SAMN05720225) | activated sludge metagenome | isolation source: Anaerobic digester | place: Hong Kong | collected 2014-12-17 ...
AGCTTGTTGCTTCTACTACTTACTATTTGTTGATTTATGTTATTCATGAATCCGAAGTTTTTAGGTATTATCCTCAATATGAATTCACAACATTGCCCTAATAAAAAAGCCAAACTTTAAGTCCGGCTTTTTTATGGTTTTAAATAATCTTAATACAAATACCTTTTTATCTTATGTGTTGCTGTTTTTTCGAAAGGCTGTGGAGAAACAACTACAGCATGTAAACGAGCAAATCTACTAACTTTCTGGTTTATGTAATCATGTAGTTCTTTTTGCAGTTCTTCCTGTTTTATGTTTACATAGTCTTGGAATTTATCTTTCAGATACTGATACTTTTTCTCTAATTCCTCAATATTGAAATGAACCATGGCAACTAACTTTCCATTTTTTTCAACAACTAATGATTCCATTACATATTTAAAACCATTAATAAGACTCTCGATATCTTCGGGATAAATATTTTCGCCACCACTACCAAGAATCATGTTTTTGTTTCTACCTTTCATATAAAAATGGTTTTCTCTGCCAAGACGAGCCAAATCTCCGGTTTTAAACCAACCATCGGGAGTAATAACATCAGCAGTAAGTTCGGGCTCTTTATAGTAACCTTTCATTACATTAGGACCTTTAGCCCAAATTTCGCCAATTCCGGTAATAGGATCAGGATTATTAATTTTAAGCTCCACTCCTTCTATTGCAGGACCTGTAGATTGCCATCTTGCAGTTTGGGGACTTGTGCCTGCCAATAATGGTGCTGTTTCAGTAAGTCCATAACCAATAGCAATTGGGAATTTAGCATCAAGCAAAAACTTCTCGACTACGGGGTCAATTTTTGCACCGCCAACTCCAAAAAACTTTAATTCGCCACCAAATGTGTCCATCAATTTTTTACCTGCAACTTTGTGCAAAAGCACTTGAACTAAACGAAGCTTATAAAAAGCTTTAATCAGGATATTCTTCTGAAATACTGGTAAAATCTTATTCCTAAAAACTTTCTCGATTATCATTGGCACTGACAAAAGTATGGTTGGTCTAACTTCTTTAAAAGCAGCCATCATAACAGTTGGCGATAATGCAGCTTTAAGATAATATATGCAAGCTCCTCCTAGAAATGGCAATATCAATCCCAAAGTATTTTCGTAAGTGTGCGATAGAGGTAAAATCGAAAGGAACCGATCACCTGGCACAATAGGTTGAACAATTTTTCCACCTTCGGCAGTAAATACAATATTTTTGTGTGTAAGCATTACTCCTTTTGAACGACCTGTAGTTCCAGAAGTATATATTATAGCTGCAATATCGTCTTTATCAACGGTGTAGCTATTATTACCGGTATCTACTGAAGATATTTTAGACAAATTGTCTAAATCAATAGTTTTAATATTATCAGACAGTATTTTATACTTAAGTTTACTGCTTACCAATACAATAGATGCTTCGGAGTGGGTTAAAATATTTTCAATTTCTTCGCCACTAAAGCCTGTAAGTAACGGAACTGCAATAGCCCCCATACTTGTAATGGCATAAAAACTTAAAGCCCATGAAGGAGAATTATCTCCCAGAATTGCAACTTTATCATTTTTATGTATGCCTTCTCTACTCAACAAAGCACTAATACTTGCAACCTTATCTCCTACCTCAGTATAGGTAATAGGAGTTTCACCGGTGTATGCAAGTGCCGGACGGTTCCCATATCTGCTTACAGCATTAGTAAGAACTTCTTGTAATGTTTGTGTTTTCAATTCACAAATTTTAAAATTTCCCTGCAAAGAAAACCATTTTTTCAATAAATTGTTGTTTATTAATAAAAACTTATCAAGACAAGCTTATTAATTACTCAAATTTATAATTAGATTTGCTTCGTAATAATCAATACAGGACTATTGTGCATATTAATTAATAAACTGAAATTATCAGTGTTTTATGTCAAATAAAAAATTAAAATTATTATTTATTCCCTTTCCCTTGCTTTCACACAACTTAAGATGCGTGCAAATAGCGAACTTTCTTAAAACTGACTTTGAAATAGCTTTTGTGGGGTCTGGAGGATATACCAATCTGATAAACAATCATGGATATAATACAATTGACGAATACAATATTGAAATTAATTCAATATTAAACAAAATAGAAAGTTTTGATTTTAGCTGGATTAACACAACAACAATAGAGAAAATTATTTTGTCTCATTTGTCGGCTATTGAAGCGTTTAACCCTGATGCCGTAATTGGAGACGCTGTTCCTAGTTTGCGTATTACACTTGAATATTGTAAAGTTCCATATATTTCTATACTAAATAGTTATATGTCTAATTATTACAAATGTGCACGTCCTGTTCCTCCAATACATAAAGCCTTTCAATATCAAGAAAAACTTCCCGAAGATGTTTGGAATAAAATATTGCGATTTGCCGAACGATTGAGTATGAAACAAGTTCATAAACCTTTTAACATAATAAGGAAAAAGTATAAGTTAGATGCTGTTAAAGGCTTTCTTGATGAATACGAAGGAAATTTAAATTTGCTATGCGATTTCAATTATCTGTTTCCACTTAAAAAGCTACCACAAAACTTTAAGGAAATAGGTGGTCTGTATTATTTTGATAATGATAACGAGTTGGAGGTAATAGAGTTTATAAATCAAAATAAACATAGAAAAACAATTCTTGTTAGTACTGGTAGTAGTGGCTCCAAGAATCTTCTTTATTTTATAGATAATACTTATTTTGAAAAGTACAATATAGTTGTTTCAGGTAAAAATGTTCCAATCAAGAAGAATAATATTATTTATAAGGAGTTTATACATCTTAATAGCATAATTGATAAAATAGATTTAATTATAAGCCATGGAGGCAACGGAATCATTTATCAAGCATTGAGTAATGCAATACCACATATTATGATTCCCTCGATTTTTGAGCAATACTGGAATGCAACTCGTATTGAAAAACTTTCTTTGGGTCAAATTCATAATATTTTTGATGGTATCGAAGACCTTATAAGTAAAATTGAATATAATATTAATAATAGAAATAATAAGGCACTACAAGAAATATCATTAAAACTAAATTCGAATATCGAAAATCAAGGAAATAAGGTACTACAAATAATTACGGGCTTTTTGAACGATTATTACGAAAACTTATTAAATACAAACCCACGAAGCAAATTAGTCCATTAATTAAGAGTATTTCGTATCCTAATTTATATCCATTTGCAAGGTATTTTACTAAATAATATAGTCCTAAACTAATTAATGGAGATAATATTGCAATTATAGGAACAAGCTTATCTCTAATTTGCTTTTTAGTTAACAAACCGAATGCAAACATTCCCAATAAAGGGCCGTATGTATATCCTGCTACAGTAAAAATTGCATCAACTACCGATTTGTCGTTTATAATTCTGAACACTATAATAACCAACATTAAAATCACAGAAAACATTATATGAACCAAAGTTCTGATCTTTTTAAGTCGTTTTTCTTCTTTTTTGCCGGCATTTAAAATGTCCACGGTAAAAGATGTAGTAAGTGCAGTAAGTGCTGAGTCCGCACTTGAATATGCAGAAGCCATAAGACCTAAAATGAAAAATATCATCACTACAGGTCCTAAATATTCTGCAGCAAGATATGGGTATAATTTGTCAGCATGTATTAGTTCCGAATCAGGAGCAATTCCCTTGCTTTGTGCAAAAAGCATAAGTAGCACACCCAATGACATAAACAATAAATTTGCCGGAACAAAAGCAATACCATACCATTTCATGTTTTTTTGAGCATCTTTTAGATTACGGCACGACAAATTTTTCTGCATCATATCCTGGTCTAAGCCTGTCATTACTATGGTTATAAAAGCTCCAGACACAAACTGTTTTAAAAAATGTTGCTTCGAGACCCAATCATCGAAAACAAATATTCTCGACATTTGGCTATCAGAAACAGCTTTTGCCATTCCCAACAATCCCAAATCAAGCTCTTTACCTATCATTATAATAGTAATAATTACGGCAAGTAATAAAAATGCTGTCTGTAAGGTATCAGTCCAAATAATTGTTTTTATTCCACCTCTGAAAGTATAAAGCCAAATAAAAACGATAGTTACTAATACAGTAACGAAAAATGGAACATTCCATGCATCAAAAATAACAACTTGTAAAACCGTAGCAACAATAAATAATCTAAATGAGGCACCAATTGTTCTACTGAGTAAGAAAAAAGCACTTCCTGTTTTGTAACTTGAAATACCAAACCTATTGTCTAAATAAGTATAAATTGATGTCAGATTAAGTTTATAATATATCGGTAACAACAAATGTGCGATAGTAAAATATCCTACCACATAACCTAATACCATTTGCATATATGTCATTTGGGTGTCTTGCACCCAGCCTGGAACAGAGATAAATGTTACCCCCGAAAGCGATGCTCCTAACATCCCAAATGCAACTACAAACCATGGACTTTTTCTGTTCCCCAGAAAGAACCCTTCGCTGTTGGCATTGCGTGATGTTAAAATACTGATAACAATTAGCAATAAAAAATAAGAAGCTATTATTCCTAAAATCAAAGCCGGCGACATACTCATATATTTTAACGAAAAATGAGAAAATGCATTCAAAATTTCAATACTTGTAAACAAAAGTTTTACCAATCAATTGTTAGTAAATCTATATTCAAGTTTTTAAAACTATTTAAAAAAAACAGGTAGTTTTGCAATATAAAGCAATAATGAAATGCAATCAGGTAACAGTAGTAAATTATTAGCAGAAGCAGTAGAAGAGTTTAGTAAATTGCCGGGTATTGGTAATAAAACAGCTCTTAGATTAGTATTGCACTTACTAAAACAAGATGTTAAAGCAGTTGAAAGATTTGGTAATGCAATAATAAAAATGAAACACGAAACAGGGTTTTGCAAAATTTGTAATAATTTAAGTGACAGCGAAATATGTTCTATTTGCAGCAATCCAAAACGAGATTCTTCAATGATTTGTGTTGTTGAAGGAATTAACGATGTAATGGCTGTTGAGCAAACCCAACAATACACAGGTCTATATCATGTACTTGGCGGCGTTATTTCACCTATGGATGGTATAGGTCCTTCACAATTAAAAATTAACACTCTAATATCTAGAATTGAAAACGAGACAATAAGTGAGATTATTTTTGCTCTACCTACCACTATGGAAGGAGAAACCACAGCTTTTTATATTTATCGAAAACTCGAAAACACTAAAATAAACATAAGCAGTATTGCTAAAGGTATCTCAATAGGCGATGAATTACAATATGCCGACGAAGTAACTTTAGGTCAGTCGATATTAAATAGAAGACCTTTTAATGAAGCTAAAGCCGGTTATAAAAAATTCTAAAGCTTTATTCCAAAATTCTTTTTATTTCAACAACATTTTAATGTTTCCGGTAGTAAAAACTTTTTTAAAGTTATTCAAGTAGCTGTAAAAGCTTAAGATGTTTATACTTATATTCTTAAAATATAATTGTTACAAAAAACTATTCTTTGCATAAAATGGATTATTAAAAAAATCTGCTGTTAAGAAAAATAAAGTGTAAATTTGTGCGCCGATAATTTCTCCTTTTGTATTAAAATTATTATTTCTGTATCTTGCAAAAATCATCAAATTAATTGATTAGTAGTATTTTGAATTAACGAATTGTTTAAAACTTTTTTTTTTGAAAAACGCAGATAAACCATCATTAAGCTTACCTAAAAATGAATTAGGCAGAATTTTTATAATCAGTTTTGGCGTTTTTCTTTTTATACTTTTCTTTCAACCTTTTCCGCTCGAAACACTCGATTTCAATAATCGTTTACTTTATGTTGCCGGTTTTGGAGGAATTACTTTTTTAGTTTCGGTTCTCGCATTAATAGGTTTACCTTTATTTTTTTCTAAGTGGTTTAAATCAAGTATGTGGGAAAGCGGTCCACCATTAATACTTAACGCTTTTATGTTTTTATTTACAGGCACAGCTTTTGCCTTTTATATCAAGTTTGTAGGTAATAGCTATTTGTCGCTTTATATTCTTTTCAAAATTGCATTAGTTTGTCTTATTCCGGTAATTATCCTAGCTATTTTATATAAGAATAAATATCAAGAACAAATAATTAACATACTGAGAGATCAGAATAAGGCATATTTTTTAAAAATTAATGAATATGAGCAAAGAATTGAGGAAAAAGAAATTGAGATTTCATCATCAAGTAAAACAAACTCTCTAATTGTACCCCCTGGTAGCATTATTTGTGTGCAATCTGCTGATAATTACATTGAGATTTATTATTTTGATAACGACAAAATTGAGAAAAAACTTATAAGGAACACTTTAAAAAATATTGAATCACAACTTAATAGCTATAAGTATATTGTCCGTTGCCACAGGACATGTCTTGTTAATGTTCATTTTGTTGATAAAATTTTGCGTAATTCTATGGGTTATTATTTTAAGATTGGTGGTTTGGATAAAGTGTTTTCAATTTCAAGACAATACGTAATTCCCCTAAAAAAAGCCATTTCTGCACTTACCTAGCTACGTAATTCGCCACATTACTTTGCCGATTCACCACAAAAACTATAATTTACCCCCATTTATACTGATATACAGCCCAATGTTTTTTTGGGAATAAACTTCATGCATATCTTGCTTTAAATAAAAACAAAAAAACAATGAAAAATTTTGTAGAGAAGTATTGCGAATTTCCAAGCACATTAAGAAGACCAATGTGGCGAATTTGGCATAATTTGTTGATTCGTTTTGACAAGGATATTAGCGCCAATTTTATGAATTATGGTTATGCATTCCTTAATGAAGAACAAAGTGTTGCTTTAGAGCAAAAAGATGAGGTTAATCGTTATTGTATCCAGCTTTACGATCATGTAGTAAATCGTGTTAATTTGGAAAACAAGAAAGTATTGGAAGTTGGTTCAGGTCGAGGAGGCGGAGCTGATTACATAGCACGATACTATAAGCCACTGAAATATACGGCAGTTGATATCTCATCAAGTGTAATAAATTTTTGTAATAAATTTTACAATGTTAAAGGATTGTCTTTTGTTGAAGGGCGAGCAGAAAGATTACCTGTAAATGGAGAAACTTTTGATGCAGTTGTAAATGTAGAGTCATCTAGGTGTTACAGTAATGTTGAAACTTTTTTTAATGAAGTATATCGTGTTTTAAATGATGATGGTTATTTTTTATTTGCCGATATGATTGAAAAAGAAAGCATTAATACAATCAAAACCAGCCTTGAAAAATGTGGTTTTTCAATTAAACAAGAAACCAACATTACAAAGAATGTAGCTAAAGGCTTGTCATTAGATACTGCAAGAAGAGAAAAATTAATCAAAAATAAGATTCCTGGATTTCTTCAAAAATCGTTTGGTGAGTTTGCCGGTACCGAAGGTACTAATAGATTTAATTCTTTTAATAATGGTAAATTTGAGTATTGGAGCTTCGTTCTAACAAAAAATTAGGTAATACTCTCAACATACTCAAGTACTATACAAAAAAATAGTCTAAGCTTAATAAAGCAAAATACAAATTTACTACTTCATTAACTCAGCAGCAGCATCTTTGCCTGCATGCAGAGCTTTAATATTCATATTAACAATTTCCTCTCCTTTTCTATCAAACATTTGGTGTAAAGCATTTTCGAGGTCTTCTATTTTAATTTTCAGGAACGAAGATGCAGCACCAAGCATTACAATATTACTTGAACGAGAAGAGCCAATATCTTTAGCAATTTTGTCTGCATTTATTGCAATTTTATTTGGTAATGCTTCAATTTGTTTATTTAAATCATCCAAGTCGGGATAATTAGGAATATTGTTAAACGGTACAGTATTAGTAATCACATAACCTGTTTTACTTAAAAATGGCAAATATCTAAGAGCCTCCATAGGTTCTACCGATAAAATAATATCGGCATGTCCTTTGGGTATTAAGTCTGAAAATATTTCTTGGTCAGAGATTCTGAGATGTGATTGCACATCCCCTCCTCTTTGACTCATTCCGTGTACTTCTGCTTGTTTCAAGTGTAAGTTTTTTTCAACAGCAGCAAGTCCAATACATGCTGCAATTGTAAGGATTCCTTGTCCACCAACACCTGCTAATATAATATCTGTTTTCATATCGTCTGATTTTTATTTTTATCAATTAATTTTTACGTGCTGCTCTTTTTCTACGAGCTGCTGTTTGGATACATTCGCGTTGTGGGATTACCACTGAAACACCATGATGAGCAAGTTCGTCGGCAATAATTTTAGTGTTTTCTTCGTGATATTTTTTCAGTGGATTAATAATTTTAATATGTTCGGGGTCAACGCCAAGACCTTTGCAAATTTCGGGTATTCTACCAAGTGCATGCGAGTCTTGTCCACCAGTCATTCCTGTAGTGCTATTATCGCTAATAATAACAGTAATTGGTGAATTTCTGATAACAGCATCAAGTAATCCTGTCATACCGGAGTGTGTGAATGTAGAATCTCCAATTACAGCTACGGCAGGAACTAATCCGGCATCAGCAGCTCCTATTGCCATTGTAATACTTGCCCCCATATCTACACAAGAGTTTATAGCATTAAATGGAGCTAAAGCCCCCAGAGTATAGCAACCAATATCTGCAAATACTCTACCCTCTCCGTATGGCTTTATAGCCTCGTTTAGAGCGTTATACATATCACGGTGTCCACAACCTGCACACAATGATGGTGGGCGTCCCATTACCATTTCGGGAGAATTATTACCTTCGATAATGTTTATACCTAAAGATTTAGCAACCAAATTAGGATTTAATTCACCATCGCGTGGTAATTTCCCGTTTAATCGCCCATTTACAGTTTTACCGGTATTAAGAAAACCTCTTAATTTTTCCTCAACAATAGGATATCCGTCTTCTAAAACTAAAATCTCATCGCAATCATTATAAAGTCGTTCAACATAAGATTTTGGAATTGGATATTGCGATAGTTTAATTATTGGATAAGGACATCCATTGGGGAAATTTTCCATTAAATAATTATATGCTATTCCACAAGCAATAATTCCAATTGTTTTATCATTACCATCAAGATATTTATTATATTTACTATTCTCTGAAGCTTCCATTAAAGCTGGCTGTATATTAAGCAATTTTTTGTAATTTTTACGAGCAATAGCAGGCAACAAAACGAACTGTCTAGGGTCTTTTGGTAGAGAACCTTTTAGCTGTTCAAGCTGTTCCATTCTTTTTACTCCACTTCTACTGTGAGCTAAACGAGTAGTAATACGCAACAACACAGGCACATTGAATTTTTCTGATAATTCAAACCCAACATGAGCCATATCGTATGCTTCTTGCTGATTAGAAGGTTCCAGCATTGGAATCATTGCAAAATCGCCATAGAATCTTGAATCTTGTTCGTTTTGCGATGAGTGCATCGAAGGGTCATCGGCAGAAACTACGATTAAACCACCATTAACACCTGTAATTGAAGCATTTACAAAGGCATCGGCAGCAACATTTAATCCAACATGTTTCATTTGAACCATAGCTCTTTTACCGGCATAAGACATACCAAGAGCAGACTCCATAGCTGTTTTTTCATTTGCCGACCATGTGTTTTTAATTCCTTTTTGTTGAGCTTCTTTACTGCGTTGAGCATACTCCATTACTTCGGTTGAAGGAGTTCCCGGATAAGCGTAAAATCCACTTATACCGCCATCTATAGCTCCTTGTGCAATTGCTTCATCTCCTAATAATACTAACTTTTGCATATTCTTATTTTTTATTTATCATTTTAATTGCTCGAAATTAAACAATTTAAGATTAATAACCTAATTATATAATCTGTCGTGTAACAGGTTGACTAAAATCATTAAAATCATTATTTATTAACAAATAAATAACCTAAATTTAAAATATTAACTTTATTTCACTATCTTGAGTTATTATAAAAACTAATGTATTTATGTTATTAACATTTTGAATATTAAATTTTTTAATAACAACTACTAGGTTTTATACTTATTTATATCCATGAGTATATTTCCTTGTAGCATTTGGTTTGCCATATTCCAAGAACAATTTATTCATAAAATAAATTATGATTTATTAAAAAAATCATGCAAAAAATAAATGGCTTTAATTATTGTTTTGTATTTAATAATCAAAAAGTATATTTTCGTTTTTATAAAAAATATCAATGCAGGGTAAGTTAATCATTTTTTCTGCCCCTTCGGGAGCCGGAAAGACAACAGTAGTAAAGCATTTGCTCACAAAGCCTGAGTACAAACTTGAATTTTCGATATCGGCATGTAGTCGTAAGCCACGTAAAAATGAGCTTCATGGTAAAGATTATTATTTTTTAAGTGTGGATGAATTCAGAAAAAAAATAAGCGAAAATGCTTTTTTAGAATGGGAAGAAGTTTACGATGGTTTATATTATGGCACACTCTTTAGCGAAGTTCAACGAATTAGAAATAGAGGTAATAATGTTTTGTTTGATGTTGATGTAAAAGGGGGTATAAATATTAAAAATTACTATAAAGAAAATGCTTTAAGTGTGTTCGTGCAACCTCCTGATATAAACACACTTGCCAATAGACTTCGTAATCGATCTACAGATTCTGAAGAAGAAATTGCAAAAAGAATAAATAAGGCTGCTTACGAGTTAGAATTTGCCTCTTATTTTGATTTTGTTTTAATAAATGATAATCTGCAAGATACTTTGCAAAATGCCGAAATATTGGTAAAAGACTTTTTAATTAAATAAAAAAACATGAAGTTTAAAAGACTTATCGGTGCACTAATAATTGTATTATTCTTTGCAAATGCTTACTCTCAGTCAATTGGGTTTAGTTATTTTTTTCCCAAAAACGGTTATTTCTCAAATCCGATTGCTCCTGTTAATCTAAGTATTCCTGTTTCTTTTGGAAAGTTTTTCCAGATTAGTCCTGGATAAGCTTAATTTCGGTAGGTGGAATGAGCTTAGATAGACTACCTGACGAATTACACTCTAACACAGCTTTGATAGGACCTTTTCAAAGCTTTACAGGAAGTCTTGTTCCCACTATAGTATTGCCAACTAAAAATCTGCAGCTTGATATTATGGGTGGAGTATTTGGTTTTGCAAGTTTAAACACAAAGCTTATGAGTGGCAATTTTAATAATATGTTGTGCGAAGCATATAATTATCAAGCAATTGGCTCTGATATTAGCATAGATAAAAGTATTTTTGGTTGGGGCTATTTGTTTGGAGCAAAAATAAATTTTAAAATTCAAGATAATATTTGGGGATATAACGGAGGCAGGTACTATATAGGTTCGTAACGAATGGCTCTTAATGGGTCATACACAGCCTATAATGCTGATAATTCTATTATTAACAGAAGTATCGATTATCCTGATGCTTCACTTTTGTATCATGGTTTCGAAATAATAATTGGTGGAGTATTAAAAAAGAAGAAATAAAGAGGCTTTAATTAATTTACTGAATAATAAAAATTGATGGACGCTTGTTTAAATCGGGCTTTTGCTTTTTCCAATCTTTAATTTTTTTAGTAAAAATACTTTCGCTTACAGCACTTATATCGGAGGCTACACATAGTTTTGTTTCCGGTTTTAATGTGCTGATGATTATATCAAAAATCCGGTTATTTCTGTAAGGTGTTTCCATAAAAATTTGCGACTGACTCTCCTTGTGTGCTCTTGATTCCAGCATTAGTAAAGTTTTTCTGCAATTATTCTCGTCTCTCGGCAAATACCCATTAAAAGCAAAACTCTGCCCGTTAAGTCCTGATGCCATCAAAGCCATAAATATTGAAGACGGACCTGCCAAAGGTTTCACAATTATTCCCTTAGCATGTGCTAATGCAACAAGATTAGAACCGGGGTCTGCAACTCCGGGCAATCCGGCTTCTGACATTAAACCAACAGTATTGCCGATAGTAGCATCATGCAACATAAAATCAAGTTCTTCGTATTTAGTGTGTTTATTAAGCACATGAAAAACCAAATCATCAATTACAATGTTTTTATTAACTTTTTTAAGAAATCTACGAGCAGTTTTTATGTCTTCAACTACAAAGTTTTTTATGCTGTTTATATATTGAATAGCTAAATCGGGTAAAACATCAGCAGGGTTTGATTCACTGAGTAAAGTGGGTATTAGTACCAGAATTCCTTGTGGCATATTATTATTTATTAATATTTGCAAAATTACTTAGAATATCTAAATAAATGAAATAGTGTCTATAGCAAAATATTCTATAGCTTAAGCTTTACAAATAAGCTCAGTTATTTTATTGATTATTTGTATTGTTTTAATAAAAAACTTTATGTTAGTTTGTAATAAATAGACTTAAAGCTTTGGAGATAACATTTTTAGGCACCGGAACATCGCAAGGAGTACCTGTAATAGGTTGCAATTGTGAAGTTTGTCAATCACAGGATTATCGAGACAAAAGACTTCGCACATCTGCATTAATAAGTATTGATGATATAAATATCTTAATTGACGCCGGACCTGATTTTCGGCAGCAAATGCTACGTGAAGACATAAGTTCTATAGATGCAATATTATTTACACACGAGCATAAAGACCATGTAGGCGGATTAGATGATGTAAGAGCTTTTAATTTCATGAGTAAGTCGGCTATGGAGGTTTATGCAGAACAGAGAGTTCAGGAAGCTTTAAGAAAAGAATACAGTTATATTTTTGCTGATAAACCTTACCCTGGAGTGCCAAGATTACATTTAAACACAATTGAGAATCAAAAATTTGAAATTAAAGGGATTACTATAATACCTATCAGAATTATGCATTACCATTTGCCTATTTTAGGATATAGAATTGGTGATTTAACGTACATAACCGATGCAAGTTATATTCCTGATGAAGAGAAGCATAAGGTCCACGGTTCAAAGTATTTAGTTATTAATGCACTTAGAGTAGAAAAACACATGTCGCATTTCAATATAGAGGAAGCCTTGCAAATAATAAATGAGTGTGCTCCTCGCAAAGCCTATCTAACACATATGAGCCATTATATTGGCAAACACGAAGAAATGCTTAAGATATTACCTGATAATGTACAGCCTGCTTTTGATGGTTTAAGGGTTGAGGTGTTGTAGGAATTTTAGCAAGTCAGGGCTTCACTTGGAGTGAAACCCTCTGGTTGAAAACGTCATAGCGAATGAACGGA
>ERZ795048.2921-NODE-2921-length-13180-cov-31.106971_pt1 | contig 13180 bp, 10 predicted proteins | sample MGYA00375132_ERZ795048 | MGnify/ENA primary metagenome ERZ795048 (study PRJEB30177, sample SAMN05720225) | activated sludge metagenome | isolation source: Anaerobic digester | place: Hong Kong | collected 2014-12-17 ...
CGCATGGCGTTTTGGTAGGCTTTGTCGGCGGCCACCTTTTCGGGAATCTCCTCGCGGATGAGCTCATTCCACCAATCTTCAAAAAGGTCCGGCAGGACCTTTTCCAGAAAACGCGCAAGGTTCTTTGACGCTTCGCCCAAAAGGTGAGCCATGGATGCCTGCATTCTGTTTGTCTGGTCCACCATTATCTATTCTCGATTCATTTTTCGCCTTGATCCTGATCTAACCGTTGACATCAAGTTCAGTGATGAGGCCATTGAGATCTTCCTTGGCCTTTTGAAGAATCAACTGAGCGCATTCCATGCAGTAATTGTTCTTTGCCATGTTTTCCTTAATGACCAAGCACTTGTCGCCTTTGCATATCACGTGTCCCTTGTTGCGAGAGCATTGTCGCCGGCGTTGGGCGGTTTCGAAGCAGGCGGATACGAGAAGGCGTTTCAGCTTGGGCATAGGTCATCTCCTTGAAAGGCGATCCTGGATGTCGGATTGGACCTCGTCGCCGATCTGGTCAATCTGGCCCAAGACCTCCTCAAGTCTCTCCAATGGAATCTCGCCCCGGGTTCCAACGTCGGCCTCGAGTCGCTCATTGACGAAACGGTTCACGATCTGGATGACCGCCGCGAAGTTGTTGACGCTTCGAAGCTCGGGATAGGCCAAAGCAATGTTACGTCCATTGATCGAAGCGCCAATCGCGGTCACGACGCGGTTAGCCAGGGTCCGGGAACGCTCATTAAGCCTTCGGCGGGCTTCCTGGCGCCGACGCTGAGGAGTCACCGGAATCTCACGAGGCTCCATGCTTTCCCTGGTTCGCGCCTGGATGAGGCGCTGACGGAGGTTGTCTCGGGATAGTCCGAGCGTTTCCGGATCAAGACCACGTCTCCGGAATTCCTCTATCAGATCGTCGATAACGGCGTCGTCCATCGGGTCCAAATACGCCTGCTCGACGAAATGACTGATGATTTCATCTTGGACCACCATATCCGGGGTAAGACGTCGTCTCCGGCCTGGTTCATCGGCAGGTGGACGCTCGTCGCCGGATTCAAGCCAGCCTTGGATTAGTTCTTGGTCTTCTCGGTCGATGCGCCTGAAGTCGTCCCAATGTCGGTCGATGTTGAGTCCCACGTGTGAGACCGCTATTCCCCGGTTGTCGAGGTGCTGCGGGTTGTTTTGGTGGATCACCCGCATGACCCGACCGATGAACTGGACATAGGGCGATAGAGACCGGAATGGTTGAAAGATCGCCGCTACACTCAAATTGGGATGGTCGAATCCCTCCCCAAGCATTCGGACCTGAACGATGCAATCGATGCGGCTTCGACGCAAATCTTGGAGCACCTCCTCGATCTGGTCCGCCGGCATGTTGCTGTGGATTTCACGCGCGTTCAAGCCGCGCTCAGCATAAAGCGAACGAACTTGACGCGAGTGGTCCACCGAGCAGGCGACAGCTATCAGCTGATGGAAAGTTCCTGACTGTCGTAGGTGTTGAAGCCATTGGATGCTGGCGTCCACGATGGACCGGTTGCATTCCGGGGCCAGGGCCACACCTCGGCTGAACCATTCCTCGTCCCGCAGCTGAAGGACCTCTTCAAGCGTGTGATGTCTGGAATCCCCCCGATAGGTGAAGAATATTTCCTGTGGAGCAACATTCACTGCGGTGATCTGCTTGATATACCCCCGCACCATGGCTGTGCGGAAGGGATATGCGTAGACCACCTCACCAGCAATCTCGCGGCCATCGCCTCTGAATGGCGTGGCGGTCAGGCTCACGACTTTGGCGTTGGGGAATCGCTCAAACACGCGCTCCCAGCTTCTGGCCACATTGTGGTGACCCTCGTCAACCATGATCAGGTCGAAAAAACCATCTGGGAAAGCAGGCAGCCATCGATCAGCTCGACTCGCCAACTGCTGGATGTTGGTTACAACGATATGGGAGTTTTCGCAGTCGTGGATATTCGCATCCTGACCGTCCAGGACGGCCGTGTACGGGCCATGATTTACGTCGGTGAGGACACGCGTAAAAGTCCAGAAGCAGTCCCGCCCGGCAATATCGAAAGCCGTAGAGATACCTCGGCGTATCTCAAGGTTCGGAGCGATCACCAGAACACGACCCTGGGCGATACCGAAGGGAAGCAGAGCCATGAGCCCCGTTTTGCCGCAACCCACTGGAATCTGGAGAATAGCGTGCTCGGAACTGTTCCGAAAATGCTGGCGTGTACGGAACCATCCCTCGACCTGGGGATCGCGTAGGTCGGGATTACCCTGGATATACGCCTGGGTGTCGTTAAAGAAACGTGCTATTTCATCATTCGTCATTTGCGACCTCAGCCTCCTCTCTGATCTTTTCGTAGACCTCCTTGAGGAGATGCTTGCTGACTGCCTCCCGGAATTGATCTTCGTTCATAAATTTCGCTGTTATCTCTTCGTTCTGGTCCATTCGGTCTATAAAGAGCCCCTCCAAAGCCTTGCGAAAGACGTAGCCGAAGTTTTCCATCGTGTTGGCGAGCGCTGCCTGGCGGAGGTTGCTGTCAGATACCGCGTCCTCCCGGATCGATTCGAAAAACAGCTGGTCACCCGGACGGAAATCCGTCCCGAACCGTTCATTGAGGATGTCAATCAGCTTGGACAGCTCGATCTCGTCTCCCCGGGCAACCCCCGTTCCTACTGATGTGGGGCCTGAAACCTCGTAGCGAGCGCCGGCCTCCATAACGATTGACCCTTCGCCGATCTTCTGCAGGCGGTAATACTTCAAAGCCACATCGTCGTTGAAGTTGTAGACCGGGCCCCGGTCGCCTCTTGGCAGCTTGGTCAGCAGGAACCGGATGTACGAATAGAGCTTTTCGAGGTCGGTATCCTGGAACGGGATCACCTGTGACATGAAGGAATAAAGGTTCCTGTAGGCCACGAGCGTCTTGCGGAATTCCTCCCGGACATCCTCGTCCAGGTCGTTATAGCGCCCCACCGCCGGATCGATGCAGGCATTCATCCTGGCATGATCCGCCGTTGTCTGGTTCGGCTTGGGCTTGTAGAAGACCTTGCAGAACTCCTCGACCTCGGCCTTGTAATAAACCTGGTGGCCGTCGAGTTTGGCTTGCAGTTCATATAGCTGCTGGGGTTCGGCACGCTCACCGATGAGCGTCTGCTCATAATAGGGCTGAAAGGCCTTGAGAATTTCATCCGGCTCATTCACGAAATCCAGGACAAAGGTATCCTCCTTGCCGGGATGGGTGCGGTTAAGGCGCGAAAGCGTCTGCACGGCCTGGATGCCGGACAGGCGCTTGTCCACATACATCGTGTGAAGGAGGGGTTGATCAAAGCCAGTCTGGTACTTCTCCGCGACGAGCAGCACCTGGTATTCCTCTGTCCCGAAACGCTCGGGCAGTTCTTTTTCCTTGATGTGCTTGCCCTGGACATCCACGTTCATGCCGGATTCCGTGTATTCTACACCCGCAGCGTCCGGGTCGATCACGGTCCCGGAAAAGGCCACCAGCGTCTTAATGCCGGTGTAGCCTTTGTCTTTAATGTAATTGTCAAATGCCTGTTTGTACCTGACAGCGTGAAGGCGGCTGGAGGTCACCACCATGGCCTTGGCCTTGCCGCCAATCTTGTGCATAGTGAAATGCCGGAAATGCTCGACCATGACCTCGGTCTTCTGTGCGATATTGTGCGGGTGCAGGCTCATGAATCGCGCCAGCGCCCGCGCGGCCTTGCGCTTGTCGACCTGCGGGTCATCCTCGATTGACTTGATCAGCCGGTAATATGTCTTGTATGTCGTGTAGTTCTGGAGCACGTCGAGGATGAAACCCTCATCGATGGCCTGGCGCATGCTGTAAAGATGGAAGGGAGTCGGCTTGCCGTCCGCGCCGGGTGTGCCGAAGACCTCCAGGGTCTTGTATTTGGGCGTCGCGGTGAAGGCGAAAAAGCTGATGTTGGGTTGATGCCCGCGCTTGGCCATGGTTTTGAGGATTTCCTCCTCATAATCGGGCAGCCCTTCCGCCTCGGCCTTTGCCCTGGCCTCTTCCTTTATGGCAGCGCCGGCGAGCACGCCCTTGAGCTCGGTCGCCGTCTCGCCGCCTTGGGAGCTGTGGGCTTCGTCAACAACCACCGCATAACGGCGCATGGGCAGTTCGCCCATTTTCTCGGTGACGAAAGGAAACTTCTGGAGCGTGGTAATTACAATCGGTACGCCCGAGGCGAGGGCCTCGGCGAGCTGTGTCGAGTTGATATCGATCTTTTGCACCACGCCCTGCTTGTGCTCGAACTGGTAAATCGTGTTCTGAAGCTGCTGGTCGAGGACAACCCTGTCGGTGATCACGATGATCGAGTCGAAAACCTTCTCGTCATTTTCGGTGTAGAGGCTGGCGAGCCGATGGGCCAGCCAAGCAATGGAGTTGGATTTGCCGCTGCCGGCGGAGTGCTGAATCAGGTAGTTGGTTCTGGTACCGCGCTCGCGGGCGTCGGCGACAAGCTTCCGCACGCAATCAAGCTGGTGATAGCGCGGGAATATCATGGTTTCTTTCTTGATTCGCTTGCCACCGAGCTTTCTTTCCTCGATCTGCAGGTGAATGAACCGTGCCAGAATATCCAGGAAGCTGTGACGCTCCAGCACCGCTTCCCACAAATACGCGGTCTTGTAGCCGCCGGGATTTTCCGGATTGCCAGCCCCGCCACCGCAGCCCCTGTTGAAGGGCAGAAAGCGCGTGCTTTTACCCGAAAGGCGCGTGGTCATGTAGACTTCGTCAGTGTCTACCGCGAAATGGACAAGCGTGCGCTTCTTGAATTGGAAGATCAGGTCTGACGGATCGCGGTCGTTTTTGTACTGTGTGACTGCATGCCGCCAGTTTTGGGCGGTCATTGGATTCTTCAGCTCCAGCGTGGCGACGAGAATGCCGTTGAGGGCCAGGGTCACATCAAGGGTGTTGCCATGCTTGGCCGAATAGCGGAGCTGGCGCGTAACGGTGAGTCGGTTGGCGGCATAGAGCGCCTGAGTGTCCGGGTTCATTCCACTGGCCGGGGCGAAATAGGCCACCCGGAACAGCTTGCCGAAACACTTGAACCCGTGTCGCAGGACCGAAAGGCACCCCTCGTGGCTGGAGTTGAGCGCACGGCACAGGTCGTCTATCAGCGTCTCTTCGGCCTTTTCTTTTTGGAGATTGGCAAGGTACTCCCATTCCTTGGGCTGGGTTTTCTGGATGAACGCAATCACGTCGCCGACGAACAAACCCCGCTCGGTATCGAAACTGTCTCGGTCGCCTTTTTCATACCCACCGGCCGTGGTCAGGTAGTGTTCTATGGCGGTTTCGAATGCGTATTCCGTGTGTTGGCCGGGCATTATTGTTCTCCCTTTTCGGCCATAGATGAAGGAACCTCGCAGAAAGGCAATCCGGCCATCTCTGCCTTGTTTTGCAGGTTGATATCCGACGTGACAATAAAAGCACGCATGGCAAGATCGGCTCGCATAACATCAATGGCGGATGCCAAGAAACGATCATCCGCATTGGCAGAGTCGAGCCACGACAGGCTCTGATCCATATTCGGTTCATTTGCTATTGATCGAAGGGCCACTCGGCCTTTTACAACATCGACACCGTCTTGCAGAGATCCACGTCTCCGGTATTCTTTTATCCGGCGGATAACCGAAGATGCCTTCTCACGAACTTGCTGGTTTTTATGGTTCATCTTGTGCTTATCAAGTTCTGACAGGACCGTTGGAGTTAAAACGACGGTAAACATTTTCACGTCCTCGAAGTGCCAGTGCTCGATATCTGGATTATGGATCAGGGCGTTTGTATCGGCTATTGCCAACGCTTCTCCGGTAGAGCTATTGCAATATTTCTCAAGCGTGTTGATGATCTCTTCGATCAGGGAACGGAAGCCTTCCACTGCTTCGTCCCGTGATTTCCACCACGTAGTTCCTTCCTGCTCCACCGATCTTCGTATTGTCTCAAGCGCCCCTTGCATATTGTTCTGAACACCATTCGGGAGGTTTCGGGTCAGTGCCCGAACAAGCTCAGAAAAGCGGCCAATCTCTGGAAGCAGCTTGACTTGAATCTGCTTGCCCGCCGGGGGCAGATCATTCCAGAACTGGTTTCCGCCTGGACTGATAAGGACTACCGAATCCCCCGGTGTATTTGCCGGATGCATTGCAGAAAAGTTGCCGATTAACCGGATGCCTTCTTCGTAGATGCGATTCGCCCTTATCCGAAGAAGGTCGAGCATTGAATGAGTCATGCCGAAACCTCCTTCCGAACGTCAATTTTCCCCGTCACCGCTGCCGATATAAGAGCTAAACGGTATTCGATTAGTGCCTTCACTAATCGCGCGAATAACCCCGGCCCATTTACATCTTCCCGAATGCCGGCTATTAATGCGTTTATTCTTGAGGTCTCTCGACGAAGGAAGACAGCAATACTTCGCTGCTCTTCCAAAGGAGGAAGCGGGAACAAGGCGCTGGTAATCGCATCAATAGAAAGTCCAAAACGCGTGATGCCATTAGCTCGAACACGAAATTGATCACGTATTGCATGTGACGAAAAAGCCCTAAAGAGATATTCCCCAAGTACTAACTTCGTGTATGGACGAACCAGTGCCAAATGATATCCACACAGCACCCCATCGAGTTCTTTATCAACTAATGCGGGAACGGCTATGTCGTTCCACATTTCTGAATCTTTGGTAATAAGAACGTCCCCATGCTCTAGTGAGAACCGACGAATTTCATCTATGTTTGCGGTGGCACTCATAAATTCAATGTTATCGGTGATGTAATCATTGTAATAGACATCTACATAGTTACACAGAAGTACTGGCCGTTCGTCTTCTTCGGTCTTTTTATCGACGTTGCTGTTACGAATGTCGGCGATTAACTTCAGCTTTCGCATCTCCCAATGAGAAGGGATGTCTCCTAACCATTCAAATCCACTTGGCTTGTAGGTCGGATAAGAAATAGCGTTCCGGGGAGCAGATTCTTCAACAAGGCCCAATGCCTGAGTTTCTGCCTGGCTATCCTTTGATACGATAACTGAGTGAATAGCGGTAATGATATCTCTTTCGAGCTTGGACATATCTACTTCAATGCGAACGAGATCACGTGGAGGCACATAGCTGTAAAAATACCGATTGAAGCTGATCTCGTAGCCGACCTTCGTCTTTGATTCATCCACCCAGGCATCGGGCACGTGCGGCAGAACCTCGCCCTTCATGTACTCGTCCACGTCTTTCTTTAGCGGCACGTTCTCGTAGTCGCGCAGTTCCGGATCGGGTTCCGGGTTGCCCTTGGCATCGGTGCAGATTTCGGCCGTCTCGTCCCGCTCGGCGAGGGCCATGAGGATCGCCTTGAAAAGGGCGGCGGGGACCTTGATCCCGGCTTTCTTGAAGGCGGATTTTAAACGTTTAGAGAATTCATCGCGGTCTTTGACAATGCCGAGCGACGCGAGCGGCTCAAGAGCGGCCATAATATCCTCTTGAAGCTTATGACCCGCTTCGATCTCTGCCTTGGCGGCCTTGGTGTCCTTGCGCTTCTTGCTGGTGGCCAGGTTTGTGAAGGCCTTGGTCTCGGCAAGCCGCGCGATACGATCTTTGTTGACGGCGAAGTTGAGTCGGAGCGGACGCTCGACCGTGATGCGGCGGTAGCCGAAGTCTTCGTTGTCAAAGACGCGGATATGCTCGCCTTCCTTGAGCGTACCGTAGCGCCGCGTGATGTCGTCGCGCTGGTCGTCGCATACTTCGTGGCGCTTATTGCCGAGGGACTTGCGCATCTTTTTGAAGAAGCCGGTGCCGTCCACTAGTTGAATCCTGCCCCTGCGGCTTGGCTCCTTCCGGTTGGTGACGATCCAGAGATAAGTGTAGATGCCGGTGTTGTAGAAGAGTTGGTCCGGCAGCGCGACGATGGCCTCCAGCCAGTCGTTTTCGATGATCCAGCGGCGAATCTCGCTCTCGCCCGATCCGGCTGCCCCGGTGAACAGCGGTGATCCGTTGAAGACTATTGCCAGGCGCGTACCGCCTTCCTTGGGGTCCTTCATCTTGCTGATCATGTGCTGCAGGAAAAGAAGCGACCCGTCGTTGATGCGCGGCAAGCCGGCCCCGAAACGGCCGCCGAAGCCCTGCTCCTCATGCTCCCGCTTGATAAAGTCGGCCTCGGGCTTCCACTCCACGCCAAAGGGCGGATTGGCCAGCATGTAATCGAACTTGTGGCGGGGAAAACGGTCGTCGGTAAAGCTGTCGCCATAGGCAATATGTTCGATGTCCTGGCCCTTGATCATCATGTCCGACCCGCAGATGGCGTAGGCCTGGGCGTTGTAGTCCTGACCGAAGACCTCCAAGCGGGCGTCGGGATTCAGTTCCCGAACATAATCCTCGGCAACGGACAGCATGCCCCCGGTACCACAGGCCGGGTCATAGAGCGTCTTGACGATGCCCCTGGTCGTGAGCACATCGCTGTCGGGCATAAAAATCAGATTGACCATCAGACGGATCACCTCGCGGGGTGTGAAGTGGTCGCCGGCCTCTTCGTTCGACGCCTCGTTGAACCGCCTGATCAGTTCCTCAAAAATGTAGCCCATCTCAAGGTTCGAGACTTCCTGCGGGTGCAGGTTAATGTCGCAAAATCGGGATACAAGAAGGTAGAGACGGTCGGCCTTGTCGAGTTTCCCGATGTGTTCCTCGAAGCCGAAGTTCTCGATGATCTCCCGGGCGCGGGTTGAAAAGCCCTTGATGTAGTTGGTGAGGTTGGCGGCGATGTTGTTGGGATCGCCTTTGAGTTTCTCGAATGAATAGCGGCTTGTGTTGTAAAAGGGCACTCCCGTAACCCGGCACAGAAGAGGATCGATTTTTTTGACTTTTCCGCCGGAGAGCGTTTTCTGTTTGGCGAGCACCTTGTCCTTGGTCGGCTCCAGAACGCAGTCGAGCCGACGCAGCATCGTCATGGGGAGCATGACGTCCTTGTATTGATTCGGGCGATAGGGACCCCTCAGCAGGTCTGCCACTGACCAGATGAAATTCACTTTTCCGCTGAAATTATTCATATTCGCTCCCTAGTCCTGGCTAAGTCCCGCAGAGTCGATGAGGTCGTCCGCCAGTGCCAGCTTACCCTGCTTGATCATTTTTTTGCAGAATGCACTCAACTGAGCCTTGGCAAGTTTGGACGGCAAGGATTGTCCGTTTTCCCAACGATTTACGGTTGCGTAGCTGACATTCAACCGCCTCGCCAAGTCCTCCTGGCTCAAGGCGAGTTGCTGGCGGATTTCCTTTACCAAGGTCGATAAACTTCGATCTTCATTATCCATTCGGTGAACCTCTCGTCGTCAGGGCAGCAGACCTCTGGCTTCTGCTCGAATTTAATAGCGTATGTTATATCATTCGCGGAACAAAAAGCAAGGGAAATCGCTTCTGCGAACATCCTGGAGAGAGTCAGGAAGGCCATCTACCTGAAGACAAGAATCTCCCGTTAATCAAATAACTTGGGCCAATATACAGCCAGACAGGCAGCGCCATGCCGTGCTCAATACATACCGGCACAAGGACCCGTCTGTAGAGGCTGGAGCCGCCCGGACGGAAACCTTCCAGGCGGTCGATGGGGGGCAGGTGCGTCTCGGGGTCGTCGAAGGTGAGAAGCTCCCCGTACACGCGGCCCCAGTCGCCCGCTGTGGCGCTTTGCAGGGCCGGTTCGGGGTATGAGGCCGGCTGTTCGGAAAGGCGCGCCTGTGTGGCCACGTCGGCCGAAACGTCCGAAGTGCCATGGGCGAGGACATCCCCGTCCGGGACCTGCAGGACGGGGATGCCTGAGTGCATTTCATAAAGGCGACCGCGGACCACGGCTTCCCGGATGTTCAACACGCCCCGGCAGAAACGGTCATGATTCCAGAAACCGCGCTTCAGAGTCCCGTAGACGAAGAGTCTCAGCATCCCCTGAGTGTTCTCCTTCAGGGGTTCATCGGGGTTCATTGCATGCTCTGTCATGGTGCTTTCCCCCTCTTTTCCTGGACGATGAACTCGAGAGACTCCCTCGAGAACTCCGTGAGAACCTCGTGCCTGAACACAATCATGCTCATGGAGGGAACAGTCAGCTCCCGCCAGCCGCGCTCATCGGCCAGGACAGCGTCCAGGAAGGCCGGATCGGAGGCGTAAAGCACCGCCCGATGCTTGCGGTGGGTGCGGAACTCGAGCGGTTTGTTCCCCTTGAGCACGAGGATGGTTTCAGGATCGAGCCGGGACGCGAGCACCGCTGTCATCTGGCCCCGGCAGCGCCGAAGCCGTTCTTTGAACCACTCGACATCCATCCGACCGCTCCGTGCAGCCCTGGCCGCCAGGCGGAAGAGCAGCTCGCTGTCCACTTCGGCGAAGCGCCTCAGTTTGAAACGGCGAAACAGGTAATCGGCGTTGTAGATGGTGCCGTTGTGGGTGCCGATGACGTTCCCGGCCCGGATCGGGTGGTTGTTGCGATTGACCCGTTCATCCCCTCGGGTCCGCCAGCGCGTGTGGCCGAGCAGAACCGTTGTACGGTTGTCGATACCGGCCAAGACCTCGTGGAAAGCCTTGTCGGTGACGAACTGTCCGGCGGAGACCGGTCCCTTGAAGAGGCGATGCTCGCCGTCACGATTGAGCCAGGCCATCCCGGTTGCGTGGGGGCCCCGGCTTTCGCTCAAGACCAGCAGCCGGGTGAACAGCCAGGCCAGGAGCTCCCGTTCCTCGGCCCGTCGCCTTTTTTTGCCCAATATGACACCCGCCAGCCCGCACATCAGGACTTCCCTCCGTCCGGTTCCACCACGAAGCCTCGGAAGACACCCTCGGCGTATTCCTTGGGGTGGGTTTCGATCCATCCCGCGGCTTCGCTGAAGTCGAGTTCCCGGGCGATCCGGACGACCGCGGGGCGGTCGAGCATGTTGGTGAGTCCCGAGAGTCGCACCGCGTTGATGCCCTGCCAGACGAGGGCGGGGACGGGTATCCGCACGGGCGCGTCATCTTCGAGGACTTCAGCCAGGCCATGTTCGATCAAGGCGGCGAGGAGGGAGTCGGCCTTCTCCTCGGGGCTGTCGCCTTTGACCATCAGGTCGATGCCTGCGAGCATCTTGGCGTTGCGCAGGAGCATGTCGATGTAATCCTCGAAACTCCCCTGGTCAGAAAACAGGGCCGCCCCCTTCATGGCCCGGACGATTTCAAGGGAGGTTTTCCCGGTGAACACCTCGCCTTCGCCCTCAAGGGGTTTCCCGGCGAGGTCGGTATTCTTGATCAGCACTCTCACGGCGCACCTCCTTCATCCGTCTCCGCGGTGCCGTTCCCTGTAAACGCCGGAGGCCGGGGTTGCGGCCCGGCCTCCGTGGGGACATCCGCCTCGACGGCGGTTTGTGTCTTTGGTTTCGGTCTGCCTCGCTTGAACGCCGAGTCCCCCGGAAGCGCCGCGAGCAGGTGTTTGCGCGCGGTTTTGAACTCGTCGCCGATGAGTCCCAGATGGAGCAGAAAGACCCGGAAGTCGTAGCGGGCGCTCTGAGGATTGAACCTGCGCTTGCGGCTCGATGCCGCGCGTCCGTTCAGGGCTTTGGCGGCCACGGCCAGGACCAGCTGGATATAGGCCCGCACCTTACCGGCGTGAAGCGTTCCCTCGAACCAGCGGAACTCGACGGTTCCCCGGTACCAGACGTTGTGCAGGTTCACCCCGTGGTAGCGGGATGAGTCGAAATGCTGGGGCCGGCTGTTGTGATAGCCGTACCAGATCCGGTTGAGCTGGTCCTTGGTCTTGGGCCGTCGGCGCTCGATTTTTCTGATCAGGTCATCGCTCACCGGTTTGCTGTAGTTCCGCTGCCGGGTCTCGTTGACGCCCAGGGCGTTGAGGATGAGCGGCTCCTGCTTGTAGATGATCTTGGCCAGGTTGCCCAGGGTGCGGCCGTCGAATGCGGTGGCGTCCACATGAATATGGATGCCGCATCGCTGGTCGATTTTGGCTCCGCAGCGGCGCACCGCCCGGATCACTTCCTGAAGGGTCGGGATGTCGGTGTAGGCGAGTACCGGGCTCACCACCTCGGCCCGCAGGTGGCCGGGAACATTGATGAGCGATCCGTCGGCGACGACCTTCCAGGTCCGGCCCTGTTCATCGGTGATCTCCCAGGGGTCGAAACTGGCCGGGCTCCCGACATGGCGGACCTCGCCGCCCACCACCGACTGGACGGCGCGGGCCACACGCTCGCGTGTCCGTTTGACCGTCTCGATCTCGATTCCGAAGTTGATTTGGCGTAAGTCCATGGATTCTCCTTGCTGTTCGTAAGCCCTTGTATCGCAAGGGTTTCTGCGTTGTGTTCACACACATACAGGCTTCTTTCCGAACAGAAAGCAAGGCGAATTCGACGGACATGCCGAAGATAAGCCATTGATATTCAATGACTTATGTACACGGAGCCGTAACCGGCGGAAACATCGGGATTTATAGGCTTCCCCGCAAAACGGGGTGGCTGGGATCACTCCGAAAAAAGAACACCGATCAGCTCTTCTTCCACTCGGTTCCGGTGTGTTTTTCCCACTTTCCGCCGCCGGCGAGATCGATGTTGAACCACTCGTCGCCCAGGGACGGGTTGGGAATGGCCGCGTCCCGTTCGGCCTCCGTGCCCACACCCCGGTGAATGCCCGTCCGCGGCGTCAATCCCTGGCCGAGACGGTCCGAATCGAGCAGGTCCCGCCAAGCGAGTGACGGTGCTCTCAGGCGCGAAACAAAGGTCCGATAGGAGTCGGCATCGCGTGCTGAGCGGTATAGGAGGAAGGAGCCGTCGGCGTCGATGACGAGGCAGGGCGTGTAGCAGCGCTCGAGGAACGGCCCCTGGCCCGCCTGGAACACGGGATTGAAGGCAGCCTTGGTCCAATGGATGCGGTCCCAGGACCAGGCATAGCCGATCCCCGCGTTTCCGGCCTCCCCGCCGGAATAGAGCATCCACCAGCGGCCGTCGGCCAGACGCTCCACGTGGCAGGAGGAAACATAGCCGTTCGCTCCCTCCCAATCCTGAGCATCGATCAGGCCGGAGAGGATCGGCGCGTTTCCATACAGTCGCCAGTCCAACCCGTCGTCCGAGTAACCCAGACCGAGACTGTCGTTGCCGCCGGTCGAGGCGATGAAGAGCATGGCGTAGCGCCAGGTGAAAGGCTTGCCGGGGGCGGAGGACGGCTCCGGGTTGTACCAGAGGAACGAGGGCCCGTAGTGGCC
>ERZ795048.2923-NODE-2923-length-13175-cov-5.821037_pt1 | contig 13175 bp, 9 predicted proteins | sample MGYA00375132_ERZ795048 | MGnify/ENA primary metagenome ERZ795048 (study PRJEB30177, sample SAMN05720225) | activated sludge metagenome | isolation source: Anaerobic digester | place: Hong Kong | collected 2014-12-17 ...
CAATATTTTTCTGATGTTCCCGCATCAGTCCCCTGATACCGCATATCTGCTTGATCTGGGTTCTGGAACCCCTCGCCTTTGAGTCCATCATCATGAAAACCGGATTGAAACCGCCTTTATCGAGCCTGAGGTTGTCGTACATATCGTTCTCGATCCTGTTAGTGGCTTTTGTCCACTCGTCAACGACCTTGTTATACCTTTCGGTATCGGTGATCTGGCCTTCTGCGTAAGATTCTTTTATCGCTTCGACCTTCTTTTCTGCAGTTTTAAGTACCTTGTCTTTAAGAGGAGATATTACAAAATCGTCAAGACCTATCGATATTCCTGATTTGGTCGCGTAATTATATCCGAAGTCCTTGAGCCTGTCAAGGAATAGAGCTGTCTGACTGAACCCTACTTTCTCTATAGCTTCTTCTATAATCTTCTCCACCTGCGAGCTGACCATGAGCTCATTGTAGAATTTACCTGCGGTCATTTCTTTCGGGAGCACCTCGTTGAAAAGTACTCTTCCAGGAGTAGTATCTATAAATTCACCTTTGAACAGGTACTTTATATCTGTATGATAGCTGATTACTTTGAAATCCAGAGCGAGGATTATCTCGTCGATATTTGAATAGATCTTCGGGTTCTCTTCCTTCTCCATCTTTCTCTTTGTCATGTAATATATACCCAGTACCATATCCTGTGTCGGATAAGTTATCGGCCTTCCGGTCGCCGGGTGAAGAAGATTGTGCGAGGCCATCATGAGGAGTCTTGCCTCAAGCTTAGCCTCGGGAGAAAGCGGCAGGTGAACTGCCATCTGGTCGCCGTCGAAGTCGGCGTTGAAAGCTTTACAGACCAGAGGATGAAGCTGGATCGCCTTTCCCTCGACAAGAACCGGCTGGAATGCCTGAATACCGAGTCTGTGAAGCGTCGGAGCCCTGTTCAGAAGAACCGGATGCCCGTCAACAAGTCCCTCCAGAAGTTCCCATACTTTATCAGTTCCTTTTTCGATCTCTTTTTTAGCGTTCTTTATCGTAGTAACGTTCGGATCGTATTCTATGAGTTTTCTTATCAAATACGGTTTATAAAGCTCAAGAGCCATTTCTTTCGGAAGTCCGCACTGGTGCAGTTTAAGCTGCGGTCCGACGACAATTACAGAACGGCATGAGTAGTCCACTCTCTTTCCGAGCAGGTTGCTTCTGAATCTTCCCTGTTTTCCCTTGAGTGAATCGGAAAGAGATTTTAAAGCTCTTTTACCGTCGCTTCTGACAACGTTATTCTTTCTGCCGTTATCGAAAAGAGAATCTACAGCTTCCTGGATCATCCTTTTCTCATTTCTGACAATGACCTCGGGAGCTTTTATTTCAAGCATTTTTCTCAGCCTGTTGTTCCTGATGATCACCCTTCTGTAGAGATCGTTCAGGTCTGAAGTGGCAAATCTTCCTCCCTCAAGAGGAACCAGAGGTCTGAGCTCGGGAGGTATAACGGGAATAACATCAAGCACCATATATTCAGGTTTGTTGTTCTCCATGTTATTCTTGAAAGACTCGACGACATTAAGCTTTTTTAGAATGTCCATCTTGTTCTGTTCTGACTTTTCCGTCTCGATCTTCTTTCTCATTTCCGACGACATCAGCTTAACGTCAATCTCTCTCAGAAGCAGTCTTACCGCCTCAGCGCCGATCTCGGCTCTGAAATTCTCTTCGCCCGAGTATTCGTTCTCGTATCTCTCTACTTTTTCGATCACTGAGTTATAATCACTCTCTGACATGAGGGATTTGTATTTGATGTCTTTAACGATACTCATGAATTTAAGATTGGCCACATCTTTTATCAGGCTGTCAAATTTGCTGACATCCTTTTTTTCCTTAACCGGTATTGACTGAATATCCTTATCGTGATCGATGAAGGAAGAAACCGGCTCCATGAAATCATTGTCGTCATAGAGGATCGAATAGACTCTTTCGCGAATATCCTTTTCCCTGTACTTCTCTACAACGAACCGCTCTATCATTTCGAGCATTTCATTTACTTTATCATTGAGAGTTTCAAATATCTTTTTTATTTCCGGTTTTTCTTCAAAATTCGTATAGAACTCATTGATAACAACATTGATCTGATCTCTCTGGGTATCGTCTTTTATAGACAGGTAGAGCAGTTTCTCAAGCTCAGTTATGAATTTGTGATATTTTTCCAGATAAGTCTTGGCGTATCTTTCAATGAGAAGCTGATAGTCGGATATTATCCTTCCGGGTTTTATCACTACGTATTTTTCATAATAAATTATCTGTTCGAGAGTTTTAACTGTATAATCAAGAAGGTTGCCGATCTTTGAAGGAAGCGATCTGAAGAACCATATATGAACGATCGGAACAGCAAGCTTAATGTGACCGATCCTCTCTCTTCTTACGCTTCTGCGGTTAACTTCAACACCGCATTTGTCGCAGACTATTCCTTTATATCTTGATCCTCTGTATTTTCCGCATGAACATTCCCAGTCTTTCTGGGGACCGAAGATCCTTTCGCAGAAAAGACCGTCCTTTTCGGGTTTATATGTTCTGTAATTAACGGTCTCCGCTTTAGTAACTTCACCTTTACTTGTCTTAAGCACTTCTTCGCTTGACAGAAGCTTTATGGTGAACTTAGAAAAAGCTTTGTGTAAAATATCTCTCTGACGCAATCTTGGCATTCTTAACTCCTGTTTTTAATACCTGGCGGTTTGAATTTTCACTGATGTATAAACATCATTCGAGTTTAACATCAAGATTCAGACCGTAAAGTTCTTTTATAAGAACATTAAAGGCTTCAGGAATACCCGGCTTAGGTATCTCGAGACCTTTCACGATCGCTTCATACACTTTTGTTCTTCCTGTAACATCGTCCGATTTATATGTAAGCATTTCCTGGAGAATATGTACTGCTCCGTATGCTTCAAGCGCCCATACCTCCATCTCACCGAACCTCTGGCCTCCGAACTGAGCTTTTCCTCCGAGCGGCTGCTGGGTTATAAGCGAGTATGGTCCGATAGACCTGGCATGAAGCTTGTCTTCTACAAGGTGAGAAAGTTTAAGCATATACGTCACACCGACGGTGATCTCCTGCGCGAATCTTTCGCCGGTAAGTCCGTCGTAAAGTACTGATTTTCCCGAGAAAGGCAGCTTCGCCTCTTTCAGTTTTCCCTTTACATCCTCAAGTGACGCTCCGTCGAAAACAGGGGTCGAGTATTTCTCTCCGAGAGTTTTTCCCGCCCACCCCAGATTGGTTTCGAATATCTGACCGGGATTCATCCTAGAAGGCACACCCAGAGGATTAAGAATGATATCGACAGGTGTTCCGTCTTCAAGGTAAGGAAGGTCCTCAACCGGAACTATCCTGGACACGATACCTTTGTTACCGTGCCTTCCAGCCATTTTGTCTCCGATCTGGATCTTTCTCTTTTTGGCAATGTAGCATTTTACTAGCTGAATGATCCCCGGAGGAAGTTCATCCCCGTATAGAAGACGCTGCCTGTCCCTCTGAAAGTCAACATTGAGCTGATCGACCACCATCGAGTAGTTTGTTATTATTTCTGTAATTCTGTCATTAACTACTTCGTCATCTGTCCAGTCAGTAGCTATGTTCGAATCTTCTATGTTCAGTTTTAGGAACGTTTTCTGATTTATCTTTTCACCTTTTCCGAGAACAACGACCCTGGTTCCTTTTTCCTTCTGTAGGCAGACGATGTCGGAAATAATGCTTTTATCCTTTAACAGATTGAAAAGCTCAGATGATCTTTCCAGCTCGAGAAGAGCAAGGTCATCGTCGTATTTCTTCTTCAGCTTCTTCATCTCGTCCTTTTCTTTGCTCTTGCGGGACGAGTCTTTCTTCTTCCTTGAGAACACTTTTGTTTCGATCACGATGCCTTTATCTCCGGGAGGCACTCTCAGAGAGGCGTCCTTAACCTCACCGGCCTTTTCACCGAATATCGCTTTTAAAAGCTTATCTTCGGGAGTAAGGTTGACCTCTCCTTTCGGAGTTACCTTGCCGACGAGTATATCGCCCGGATAAACTTCTGCACCGATCCTTATGATGCCGTTATCGTTAAGGTTCTTTGTGGCTTCCTCGCTAACGTTCGGAATCTCTCTTGTAAGCTCTTCTTCGCCTCTCTTTGTTTCCTTAACGCTGGTCTCGTATTCCTTAATATGAAGTGAAGTGAAAATATCCTCTTTCACCATTCTTTCGCTTAAAATTATGGCGTCCTCAAAATTGTATCCGTTCCACGACATGTATGCTACAAGGACGTTCTTGCCGAGAGCAAGCTCTCCGTTCTCGGTAGCGGCGCCGTCCGCGAGTACATCGCCCGGTTTTACTTTGTCGCCGGCTTCAACCAGCGGTACGTTGTTTATACAGGTATCCTGATTCGTCCTGAAAAATTTTACGAATCTGTAATAAACTTCGTCAGGATCTTTCGGATCTGTCTTTTTAGTTACTTTAACTGTACAGCCTTTGGCGTCAACTCGTGTAACGATACCTTCGACAGTCGATTCCACCATGGCTTTTGAATCCTTGGCTATTTTTTTCTCCATTCCCGTTCCGACTATCGGTGCTTCGGTCAGCAGAAGAGGAACTGCCTGCCTCTGCATATTGGAGCCCATAAGAGCTCTGTTCGCGTCATCGTTCTCAAGGAACGGAATAAGACTTGCCGCTGCGGAAACTACCTGTGTAGGAGTGCAGTCCATATAATTAACTTTTTCACTTGTGGAGATAGGGAAATCTCCTCTGTATCTGGTCAGAATAGTCTCCGGCCTCAGAAAATTACCCTTATCGTCAATAGGGGCATTAGCCTGAGCTATGATATTCCTGTCCTCTTCATCTGCGGTAAGATATTCTATATCGTTGGTCACTTTACCTTTTTTTACTCTTCTGTATGGCGTCTCGATAAATCCCATATCATTGACTCTCGCATATGAAGCCAGAGACGAAATAAGCCCGATATTCGGACCTTCAGGTGTTTCAATCGGACATAAACGGCCGTAATGCGTATAATGGACGTCACGGACTTCAAAACCCGCTCTGTCTCTTGTCAGACCGCCCGCTCCGAGCGCAGAAAGTCTCCTCTTGTGAGTTATCTCCGCCAGCGGGTTAACCTGATCCATGAACTGAGAGAGCTGATTTGTTCCGAAGAACGCGTTCAGAACACTTGCAAGTGTCTTAATATTTATAAGGTCCGCTATCGCAAGTTCCTCTTCGGGTTTAGCGAGCGACATTCTTTCCTTTATAGTCCTGCTCATTCTTGACAGAGCTATTCCGAACTGATTCGCAAGCTGTTCTCCTACAGTCTTGATCCTCCTGTTACCCAGATGGTCTATGTCGTCAACGATCCTTTTTCCGTTCTTTATTTCGAGTACTTCCTGAACGATCGAAATAATATCAAAATCCGTGATCAGTATTGTGTTGAAATAAGACTCTTTTACCATGTTGTATATCTCATTCTTTTCAGAGTCTTTACTTTTCTCGAGAGCTTTGACCACTTTTTCTACAGGAAACAGCTGATAATTATCAGAAGAGACTTTAAGCCTGACATTTCTTTTCTTGTTCATTTTCTTGAAGTAAGCCAGAAGCTCTTCGGTTTTGTGACCCATCTTCTGGTTGATCCTGTACCTTCCGACATCGCCGAGATCATATCTTTTGTCGTCCGAGAACATTCTCTCAAAATGCTTTCTCGCAGTCTCGATGTCAGGGGACTCCGTTGACCTGAGCTGTTCGTATATATACATTAGGGCATCATCCTGATTGGCGGTGATATCCTTGTTGATGGTATTTAACAGCACATTGAACTTGAGCCTGTCTTTAGCATTGACCAGGGTCAGAGATGTCACTCCGGACTCAATGAGGGAATCGATCTGAGCGGCCGTAAGTTTTGTACCCATCGGCAGAATTACGGGCTGACCTGACTGGCCTTTCTCGGTACTTTTTGAACCAGGGATAACAATTTCCTTGAAAAGTATCCTTCCCGCAAGCTCAGCCGGACTTTTTTTATTCAGTTTTACTTTCTCAAAAAGATCGAACATTCCGAAAATTTCTTCATCGGATGAAAAACCCAGTGCTCTAAGAAAGATCGTTACCGGGAATTTCTTTTTCCTGTCTATATAAACCTGCATCGAGTCATTGATTGTCGTTTCAAATTCCAGCCATGATCCCCTGAAGGGTATTATCTTCGCCGAGAAAAGAGTTGTCGAATTAGGATGTACTCTCGATGAAAAGAAGGCACCCGGTGATCTGTGCAGCTGAGTTACGATAACACGTTCCGCCCCGTTTATTATGAAAGTCCCTTTCTGGCTCATCATAGGTACGGTGCCGAAATATGTTTCGGATTCTATAGTCTGCTGATATTCATCTGAATCATCAGCTTTCTTTGACAGCCTGAGCCTCACTTTCAAAGGAGCGCTGTATGTTGTTCCTATCTCCTGACATTCGACTACTGAATATTTCGGCTGTCCGACAGAATAGTCAATGTATTCAAGCAGATATTTTTCCCTTGTATCGGTTATGGGAAAAGTGTTCTTGAAGGCCTGATGAAGACCCGAGTTCTTTTTTCTGCCGGCTTTACTGCTTTTCTGCACGAACTGATCGAAGGAGTGAACCTGAAGGTCCAGCAGATTAGGCATTTCGAGAACTTCGTCGATGCGTGAAAAACTTATTCTTTTATTCTCGTTCTTTTTCAAATTTAGTCCTCCCTATTACTTTTTTGTTAAAGGACTTCAGCGTATAAATAAAAAAAACCCAACATACGCATTATATCCGTTATGTTTAGGTCTTTGTTTAATGAACATCTTACGCTCGATTTTAGTATTATCCCGTCCGCGAAACTTGTTTGTTGATGCGCAACTCAAATAAGACAGAAAAAGTTATTCCTGCTTTGAAGAATAACTTTCTCTGCTGAATTCTGCTAACAGTCCTATTTAAGGTCCGCCTGTCCGCCGGCTTCTTCGATCTGAGCTTTCATTTTCATTGCTTCGTCTTTAGGAACAGCTTCTTTCACTGTGCTCGGGCACTCGTCTACGAGAGCTTTAGCTTCTTTAAGTCCCAGACCTGTCATCTCTCTGATGACCTTGATGACCTGGATCTTTTTGTCACCTGAAGAAAGAAGAACTACGTCAAATTCTGTTTTTTCTTCTTCTTTTGCCTCTTCAGCTACAGCTCCGCCGCCTGCCACCATTGTAGGTGCAGCTGCTGTGACTCCGAATTTCTCTTCGATCGCTTTAACAAGCTCAGACAGCTCCATTGCTGTCATCTTTTCCAATTTGTCTAGTATTTCTTGCACGAAATCCTCCGGTACAATTTATTTGTTATTAGTTATTTTCCCTTGAAAGCCTCAGAGCTTCGAGTATGCGGGCGACTTTTGCCATAGGTTCATTGATCACGCTGGCGATCATTGAAAGCAGAGCGTCTCTTGTCGGCAGGTCTTTTATGACGGACATCTTGTCCGCGCCGTAGAACTGATTCTCGAAAAGACAGCCCTTGATCTCAAGAGCGGCGTTCTTTTTTGCGAAATCGAAAAGTATCTTAGCCGGTGTTGCGGGATCGGCATAAGCAAAAGTTATTGAGTTCGGCCCTTTAAGAATGTTCTCAAAATTCGACAGATACTGAGAATCCTGAAGAGCTTTGATGACAAGAGTATTCTTGAACACTTTCATCTCAGAGTTCGAACCTCTGAGATCTCTCCTTAATCTGGAAATATTCTCAACGTTGATCCCGTCGTATTTTGTAACATAAAAGGCGGACGATGACTCAAGCTTCTTTTTTATCTCATCGATAACGGCCTGTTTTTCGATTGTCTGTTGTTTTGTTATTGTTCCATCAGTCATTTTATTCTCCGATAAAGTGAATTCCCGTAAGACCCTTCTTATCCGATCGCAGCCGTGATCGAATTTCTGTCTATCTCGTAACCGAGACCCATAGTTGATGATAATGTTATTCTTTTCAGATAGGTACCTTTTGATGCTGAAGGTTTAAGGGCTACGATCTTCTTTACGAACTCGATAAGGTTCTCTTCAAGCTGTGTTTCTGAAAAAGACGCTTTACCGATACCTACATGTACAATACCTTTCTTTTCTGTTCTGAAATCTATTTTACCAGCTTTAACCTCTTTTACGGCCTGGGCTACATCGTTCGTTACTGTACCGCTTTTAGGGTTAGGCATGAGTCCTCTCGGTCCGAGAACCTTTCCAAGTCGGCTTATTTTAGCCATCATGTCCGGTGTGGCGATGATCACGTCGATGTCGGTCCAGCCTTCAGTTATCTTTGTAACATATTCCTCAAATCCTGCGAAATCAGCACCTGCGGCAAGAGCTTCTTTGGCTTTCTCTTCCATCGCAAAAACAAGAACTCTTACTTCTTTACCTGTTCCGTGCGGAAGCGACACAACTCCCCTTACGATCTGATCCGCGTGTCTCGGGTCTACTCCGAGATTTACTGCAACCTCGACTGTCTCGTCAAACTTGGCCGTAGCGTTTGCCTTGCAGAACTTCACAGCATCCTGATAATTCAGGTCTTTTCTCTGCGGAGCTGCATCGAGCATCTTGGTTATTCTTTTTGTTTTTTTCATTCTTCTTCCTCTGTCTGAGTTTATTTCTATCAGCAGACGGTCTGCGCTCCGGCTATAGCGCGCTTTGCGTCCTTATAACAGTTTATTTCTTTACTATCACACCCATACTTCTGCAGGTTCCCGCGATAATGTTCACAGCAGCCTGAAGATCATTGGCGTTAAGGTCTTCCATCTTCTTCTTTGCTATTTCCTCGAGCTGTTCCTGAGTGATAGTTCCTACTTTCTTGACGTTGGGTTCAGGTGAACCTTTATCAAGTTTTAACGCCTTTCTGATCAGTACCGAAGCGGGAGATGTCTTCATGATGAATGTGAAAGACTTGTCCTGATAAACAGTAATCACAACCGGAATGATGTCCCCTTTTCTGTCCTGGGTCCTGGCGTTGAACGTTTTACAAAACTCCATGATGTTCACACCCTTCTGTCCGAGTGCCGGTCCTACCGGAGGTGCAGGTGTCGCAACGCCCGCTGGTAACTGAAGTTTAATAAAACCTATGATCTTTTTTGCCATAATACGCGCCTTTAATTTAATTCGTTATTCATATTTCACCTGAAGGAAGTCAAGATCTACCGGAGTGCTTCTTCCGAATATAGTGACCATTACCTTCAGTCTCTGTTTTTCTTCATTTATTTCACTTATGATGCCGCTGAAATCAGTGAAAGGTCCGTCGACGATCTTAACGAAGTCGCCCACCTTATATATATTCTCGACTTTTTCCTTTCCGATGGAAGCTTTTGCTTTTTCGAGCATCCTTTCAACTTCCTTCTTTGATAGTTCCTGCGGTGAGTTCTTTGGACCGACAAAATTGAGTACTTTCGAATTGCTTAAAAGAAAATGTTCGACCGTTTTGCTCAGGTGGCAGTTGATGAAAAGATAACCTGGATAGAAGAGTCTTATCTTTTTCACTTTTTTTCCGTTCCTCATCTGAACGACTTCCTCTGAAGGCACGAAAATCTCCACTATCTCATTTTTATAACCCAGCCTGTCGATCTCGCTTTCGAGGAATTCCTTTGTTTTGACCTCTTCGCCTGTCAGAACATGAAGTATGTACCAGTTTGCGCTCAATTGCTTTCCCGCCCGAGTTTAATTAATGAATTGCTTTAGCAGCCAGTTGAGTATCTGATCCGAAAAGAAAATGAAGGCCACCAGGATAAGAGAGATCGCGATAACGATCTTTGTAGATCCCCAGACTTCCGCCTTGCTGGGCCATGTCATGATCTTCAGTTCTTTTATTACGGAGCGTATAAAGTCTAGTATTTTTTTCATCTCAACTCCCTTTTTAATTAGCAGGCGATGAGGGATTCGAACCCCCGACACCCTGTTTTGGAGACAGGTGCTCTAACCGGACTGAGCTAAACGCCTGTTGCCTGGAAAATTATTTTGTTTCCTTATGAGAAGTATGCTTTCTGCAGAATCTGCAGAATTTTTTATGTTCCACCCTGCCTGAGTGTTTTGCCTTATTCTTGTCTTTGTTGTAGTTCTTTCTCTTGCACTCTTCGCAGGCGAGTATGATCATATCGCGCATTTTATACTCCATAATGTTATTTCAACATGCTTACTAGCAGATTTGAACTGCTGACCTCTTCCTTACCAAGGAAGTGCTCTACCGCCTGAGCTAAGTAAGCTTCCTTATAAGAATAAAAAGAGCAAGCTGTTATTTCAAGCTTGCTGCTTTTTATTTAGAGCGGGAGACGAGACTCGGACTCGCGACCCTCAGCTTGGAAGGCTGATGCTCTACCAACTGAGCTACTCCCGCTTTTCTTGTGGGCCAGGATGGGTTCGAACCACCGTAGGCGTGCGCCAGCAGATTTACAGTCTGCCTCCTTTAGCCACTCGGACACTGACCCGCAAGGGTGCTAATAGAGGGACTCGAACCCCCGACCGGCTGATTACAAATCAGCTGCTCTAGCCAACTGAGCTACATTAGCATTTTCGGACTGCAAAGATATGAAAATAAAATTCCGTTGTCAACAGGTTTTTTCTGAATTTTAATTGAATTTATTTCTTTAGAGGTCTGACCGGCTTTTTATAGACTTTTCCTCTGTATCTGACACTTACTTCGGTATCGGTTACAGAAATTATTTCTAACTCATCTTTTGGAGCCAGAATTTTATTTCTTATTACGTTGATATCCGGTTCTGAACCGGTTTTTCTGGCTGAATAAACCAAAGCTTCCACAAAACTTGTGTATTTTTCACCTTTTAAATCAAAATGTTCAGCATTTTTTTTATGATTGATCACAAAAAGAGTAATGGAAGCAAGGATCAAAACCGAGAGAAAAGAATAATATATTTTTTTACCTTGCCCGGAAGATTGATTCGGCAGTGAAACAGATACCGATATTTTGTTAATATTGCCTATGCCGGTTTTAAATTTTTCAAATTCTGATTTAGATATTGGAATACTGTAAAACCTTTCAAGTTTCCTGATCAAATTCGGATCGTATGATTTTTTTGATGACTGTATGGACATTATCAGATTACGGATCTCATCTTTTTTCTCCTTTTTTTTCTGATCTATTCTGAAACTATCCAGATTCAGATTACTTGAGCTGCCTTTTTTTGCGCTATCCTCAATTTTTTTTTCCAGTTCACGGTTCATCTCATCCCAGCATTCAGCCCAAACATACTCTTTTATAAGAGACATTTCTTTCCTTAGCCTAGCAACAAGTGTTTCCTGCCTGCATTTCAGACATTCACTTATTTCTTTTTCCACGGTAGTAAGCTTTTCAAATCCCTTAGAGAATTCTTCATAAGACTGACTTTCCAGAATTTCGGTCAATTCAGCAATTTGACTTAATATCTTCTTTGCATCGGCAAATCTTATGCTTTTATTTATGCTCTCAAATTCTGAAACCAGCTTATTGTATCTGTTCTGTAATTTAAGATAAATCTTTTCGAATTTGGATAAATTCAAATCAATTGCTTTCTCAATAACAAAGATCATATCAGCGGCCGATGCATAAGACATATATGAATCTGGCGATATCCTGCTTCTGATCCTGTTCAGCATATTGAAAATTGCGATTCTTGCTTCCGTGTCTATAAGTTTGGATTCGACAGAAAAGTCCCTTATGGTATTTGAGGCTCTTTCAAGCAAAACTACCGATCTGCTGTTTTCTTTATAGTTTATTTCTGAAAGAAGATTATCCGCCTCATACAAAACAGGCTTGATTTCCGCCTCGAACATGGTCAGAGGTTCTATGAAATCCCATTGAACCTTGTTCTTTATGTTCCGCAGCTTATCTGCATTGTTTTTATAATTTTTGTTATATTCCTGAAGATTTCTCAAATAAAGCATAGAGAGTTTTTCAAATTCCGATCTTGCCAATAACACGCCGGAAAAGGAGTCTCCGGAACAAAAATCTCTTAGCCGGTCAATTATCGCACTGATCTCTTTCTCGTAAGCCCCGTCCCTCACTTGAAATCTGAGAGGATCCAATTCAATTTTCAGCATTGTCGTGCTCTTCATGAGGTTTTACTTCATCAAGGATTTCTTGTTTCTGGTTTTCAGTATCATCTCTGAAAACGATGCCGAACTCTTTCAATCTGCCGTATAAATATTTTTTTTCCTGATCCCTGATCGAGGTGATAAACTTTTCATAGTCATCTTTTATATTCAAAAAATCATCGTCGATACCGGCTTTGATCACATAAGTATGGTCGAACTTTTCTAAACATTCATTAAGAGTACGCAGTGCATTCTCAGCATCCCCTCTTCCTGCGTAATACTTGGAAAGATTATAAAACAATTCCGGCATATCTGAAGGACACAACCTGATAGCTTCAAGAGAAAATTTAACAGCCCTTTCAGAATCATCAGATAAATATGCGATCCATGCGAGTATAAAACTGCAGAGAGCTGTAAGGTGAACATTCTCTATCTCTTTTGCGATATTAAGACATTTACCGAATTCTTCCGCTGACCGTTTTTCATCATAGAACCGGGTCGGTCTCATAAGGATCAGCCCCAGCATAAAATGGTCAAAAGGATTTTCGTCATACTCTTTGAGAGTCTCTTCAATGCTCTCCTTGATCTGTTTTAACAGACCAAAATCTGACGGATTCCTGAGATATTTCAAGTAGTTATCCAGATTAGCTGTGAATTTTTCGAACAGATGACCTTTTTCGGAAAATATCATTGTATCTTTAATTATATCGATCCCGTTTCGGTGTTTCTGAGATAAAAGCTCATTAAGTGATACAATATCTGTCATTTCCATTGAAAAAACGGATCCGAGACTTGAAAATAGTATATCGTTCTGAGATTCCGATTCGCTCTGACCCATTCTCGGTTTCAACATATCTGTTATTCCGGTTTTTTCAGAATTGTGTAAAATCACAGGCATAATATCAATATCTTCGAATCTCCTGATAATTAAATCTTCTTCTTGTAATTCGATAAATTCATCGTTATTTGGACTGGATATGCTGTTAATTCCCTTTAAATTTACTCTCTTCAGGCTATTATTCTTCAGCACAATAAAATAATTCTGCTCCAGAAACTTTCTATATTCGATATCCATTTTCATACTGAACGGTTTTAAGATCATGCACTAACCCCCAAAATTTAAAAACACTAGAGTCAATGATAAATCATTAACTTCGT
>ERZ795048.2925-NODE-2925-length-13169-cov-34.080372_pt1 | contig 13169 bp, 10 predicted proteins | sample MGYA00375132_ERZ795048 | MGnify/ENA primary metagenome ERZ795048 (study PRJEB30177, sample SAMN05720225) | activated sludge metagenome | isolation source: Anaerobic digester | place: Hong Kong | collected 2014-12-17 ...
CGCATCTGCCCCACATATATCCCCCTGGCAAAAAACTCATTAAAAAACTGACCTGCAATCTCTTCATGGAGTTCCATATACTGCAGCGGTCCGAAAATATTCGCGAAGTAGGTTCCGGTAATACCTGTAGAGGACGTTGTTCCTTTGCTCATAACTTTCCCCTCTCTAAAAACTGCTATGGCCTCTTCCGGTGTGTTAAATTGTTCAAGGAGCGGTTTATCTTCACCGGGCTCTTCATAATTATTTGCATATAGTACGAAGTCGATTTTATGCCCTTTCATTATTGTTTTATAAGTGGTAACCGGGAGTATAATTCTTGCATTAGTCTGTCCGGCGCTCATAATAACAGCTGTATCAAGCCTTTTAAATGCGTAACCGGGCATAAGATCATCAAGCCTCAGGAATGCCCCGATCTCTGTACCATATGCAAGTAAAGATTTTTTTTCTCCAATACAGACAGAGCCCATGTCGTCAGCAACAATTACAATATCCTGAATATATTCATCACCTATAAACCTAAGTGCTTCAAGAGTTTCAGATTTCCCCGCTCCTGAATCTCCCATTAGGAGAAGATTAGCCTCTTTCCCCCCTTTAAGTATTATCCTGACAAATGCCCCGTGAAAGGGCATCCTCCCGATCTTCATCATTTTAATATTATGGAGTGTGAGGATCATCTTTTTCAGGTATCCGAAATAGCCGAATTCATCTCTGCCCGGAATTGCTCCGACAAGAAGATCGTGCTCAGTGTCTTCATAAAAAACAGTAGGAAAAACGCCCAGGCCGTCAAGTGATGTTCCTTCAACTCCGTAGGCGTAAATTGCATCAGGCTTTTTTGTGAGGTCCTCTTCATCTGCAAGTTCAAAAAGGTTGCATAGAGACATTCCATGATCAATAAAGAGTTTATGAAAATAAACAAATATAAGTAGGGGGCCAACTTTAGCAGGGTAGCAGAGCCAATCATCAGTTTTTATATTGAATAGATTAAAGGGATTTTCATCAATTCTTTCGAAAGAACCTGTTCTTTTGTTCATGGAAGGGTTCAGGATCAGGGGAGGGGAGAGTACAATTTTTCTAATTAAGGGGACTCCGTCAAACTTTCTATACGGCCCGAAATTCATAAGGCCGTCATAATTTCTTGTGATGGCAGTAATATCAACACCGGCCCTTGTCTGCCTGTATGTCTGGGGTTCCTCTTCAGTAAGATTCTCCTTGATATCTCTATAGGTATTCTTAATAACATTATTCAGTCTTTCAATAGTGTCATCAATTATACTTCTCGTTCTTATTTTATTGAATGCTCTTGATGATCTGTAGATCAGGAACCTGTCATGCGATAACCAGAAATAATAAAATTTATCCAGTAATTCAAGGAGCAGGGCTTTATCACGTAATAGTTTTTCTGAACCTTTCACAACACCCGGTACTTTTTCACTTTTAAGCTTTGAAAGAAAACGGAAGGTTTCGATAAGGAGTTCAATCTCCTCATCATTGATCTCCTTTCTCTGTGACAAATCTTTCTTCAGAACGGAATCCTTTATTTTTTGAGGAATAAGATTCGATATTTTATTGATGAAGCCCGTATCCTCTGTGCTGAAAATATCCAGGAGCATGGATTGCTTAACAACAAGGTTATCGATGAATATTTTTATTATTTCTTTAAATACTTCACTGTCAAATAATTCATCAGATGTCTGGCATATCGGTCTGTCGAGCGTTAAGATTGCTTTATTCCCTAATATTTCCATTTGATATCCCCTCTAAGTATTATTGAGTTGCGGAAAAACTGATAGTTATTTAAGTTACCTTCTGTTAAATAATAATTATATTTAATTTATCTAAATTTTCCGGAAAAACAAATATTAAAAAACAGATTTGTAACAGGTATAATTATTCCTAAATGTTAAAATGGAGGATTTATGTCTTTCAGGATAAGAGGCATACATGATGATTTTCTTCCAGTGAATAAAAGAGCTATAGAATTTATTCTACGGATAACTGAATCTGAAATTGCTGATATGACAGAGGGGGCTCTTGATAGAATAAGATCATTATTCACATGCCCTGTTATAAACAGAATGAGACATTATTTTTTTGTGGCAGAAAATAACCATGGGGAAATTCTCGGTTTTGCCCAGATGTCCTATTCACTTGATCTGAATTTCTGCTTTCTCGATCTCCTGGCTAATAACCCCGCTAAAAGAACCGGTGGGATAGGGGAAGCACTTTATAACAGGGTCAGGGAGGAGGCGAAATTTCTGAATGCCTCTGGACTATTTCTGGAATGTATGTCTGATGACCCGGCCTTATTGATCGACAATTCTCTTCTTAAACAGAACAGGGCAAGACTTAAATTTTACGAAAGATTAGGAGCAAGACCCCTTTTAAATCCGGCATTCGAAAACCACTGCCGTGAGTATTACGGGAATCCCTATTTTCTGCTTTATGACAGTCTTGGCAGCGGGGTGCCGCTGTCCCTTGCTGAGTTGAAAAAAATTTTTACTGCGGTGGTGATAAAGAAACATAACAAAGCGCATGATGATAAATCCAATAATAAGATTTATGAGGTGATGAAAAATTTTACTGTCGAATTAAGGCCTTTAAAATATTCGAAAACAGAATCTCTTTATAAGTTCTTTAATGTACCTGACGACAGGAAGATTCCTATTCTGTATAATGAGGGGCATGAAATACATCATATTAAAGAGAAGGGGTATATGGAAACCCCTGTACGGATAAAGTCTATCCTTAAAAAAATTGAAAAGAGCGAAATATTCATCAAGGGTCAACCCCGTAAATACAGTGAAAGCCATATAGCTTCTGTCCATGACAGAGGATTTATTAATTATTTCAAAAGGGCATCTGCTTCAGTACCACCGGGAGTATCTCTCTATCCCGATACTTTCCCCATAAGGAAAAAGGCAAAACCCCCTAAAAAACTGGTTTCCCGTGCGGGATATTACTGTATTGATATATACAGCCCGGTAAACAGGAATTCTTACCTCGCTGCAAGGAGCGCGGTCAATTGCGCAATGACCGGCGCAGATCTGCTTCTTGAGGGGTATAATATAACTTATGCCCTTGTGAGACCACCGGGACATCATGCTGAAAGGAGTTCATTCGGAGGTTTCTGTTATTTTAACTCAGCTGCCATTGCAGCCAATTATCTGAGCAGGTACGGTAAAGTGGCAATTCTTGACCTGGATTATCATCATGGAAACGGACAGCAGGATATATTCTACAGCAGAAACGATGTGCTCACAATTTCAATTCACGCAGACCCCGATTACGAGTATCCTTATTTCAGCGGATTTGCTTATGAAACAGGTGAAGGTGAAGGTGCGGGTTATAATTGCAATTTTCCCCTCCCTGAGAAAACCGGGGGTGCGGCACACTACCGTACACTGAAGAAAGCTGTAAAGGAGATTGAAAAATTCAACCCTGAATTTCTTATTATAGCCCTTGGTTTTGATACCGCAAAAGGTGATCCTTCCGGGAAGTGGTCACTTCTTAAAGAGGATTTTTTTAATAATGGAAGGCTTATAGGTAAGCTTAAGAAGAGAACCATTGTTGTACAGGAGGGTGGATATGACAGCAGGGTCCTCGGGATAAATGCTTTAAGCTTTTTTCAGGGGCTCTATTCAGGGAGATACGGGGGCGTTACAAAACAGGAATAATTCCCTGCTATTTATTCCTGCGGTAATCTATTATACTTTTTAAGATATAGCCTGTAAAAAAACCGGAAATCAGCATCATTAAGATGATAAGTATAAGTGGAAGATTGATTTCAGTCACCAGCAGTTTAATCGTTACAGTGTGTAGATTGGCCATCGATAAAATGGTCAGCAAAACGGCTGTTATTGCGATAATGACAGATTTTATTCTACGCATAAATCACCCTGTATTCTAATATATTTTTCTTTTTGAAAAACCGGTGCCGATAACATTAAATGTGTTTTCAATAATAAATACAGCATTTTCATCATTTGAAAATACTATCTCCTCAAGGGGTTTCAGCATAATGTTGTTTGTAATGGCCATTATAATATTTCTCTCTTTTTCCGGATATGCGCTGTTGCCATTTATAAAGGTAGCTCCTAATTTAAGTTTTTCGAGCATATCTTCCGCGATTTTTTTATTATTATCAGAGATTATCATGACAATTTTTCTCTGGCTGAAGAGAGCCAGTGTATATTCCAGAACATAGGAAAGTATAAAAACGAGTATAAGAGAAGCAATAATCAGATCTATCTCCAGGACAAATGCAGACATGGAAAAAAGTACAAGGTTGAAAATGAAGTAGACTTTACCGATTCCTATATTGTATCTCTGATTTAGAATTATGGCTACAACATCAAGTCCGCCATTTGAACCTAAGGAGCGGAGAACCATCCCGCTGCCGAATCCGCAGATTACACCTGCCAGAATTGCTGCATAAAGCTGGTTTTTTACGGCAAAATCCACAGTAATTAATTCATAAGAGAGAGCTGCAATTGTCATGGCGTAAAAGCTGTAAAGAACAAATCTTCTGCTCAGGAGAAACCACCCCATTACAAATAAAGGTATGTTAAACAGAAAGTACCAGATACCTGCTGATACTGAGGGTATAGTGTAATAGCAGAGCACACCGAGTCCGAAGAGACCTGCAGGGATAAATCCATGATGAACTACTATCCCCTTAACTCCCAGGGAAAAAATAATTGAACCTGTGGTTATAATCAGGAGATTCCATAATATTCCATATTTGAATTTTTCAAAAGACATTATAACACCTTATCTCTCCGTTTTTTGGGGCACGTTATTTTAATATACTTTATGGTCAATTATAAAGTTTTTATTTAAGAATTTCTTATATTAATAGTTATATTATATTGTAATATAAGAGATATTTCATGTTATAAATGGTAAAAATAAGCAGTAATAATTCCTAAAGAATTATAAGGATAAAAAACTCTAAAAAATCAATTATGTATAAAATTATTATAATCATAAAATTTTGTCATTCCGGTTTCACCCCAAGGGTACTTCTTCGCTGCGCTCAGGGCGTGCACACTTCAGTTCGTGGAGCAAACATGATGTTTGCCTGCCGGCATAGAACAGGATGTTCTAATAAAGCCGGCCAAATACCGGAATCTCATAGATTAGTATTATTAGGTACCGGCATTTCGTTATCACTTCAGCCGGTATGACAGTGAATTATACTAATAGCTTTGCACTAATAATTATGTTTAGGAATAAATGTTGAAAAATGAGCATAATCAAGGTGTATAATACTGCATCATACAATTATGCTTTTTAATATCCGGAATAAAAACAATGGAATTGCGGGGTGATTTTATGAAGATAAAAGATAAGATTATTAAAGAATATTATGATACACCTGTTGATGACCTTGCAGAGAAGCCTGTTTATGCAATAAGCGGTATAAGCGACAGGAATGCCCTTATGCTTTATAAAGTCTTCCGGATTGAAACAATACATGACCTGGGGAACCTTGAATTCGCACAGAGAGCTGTTGCAATATGTAATGCTGCGGACAGGGGGGAATCATCTTTTGAAACTGAATTTTCTGAAAATTCACTAAAGAAGAAGTTCAGAAAACTTCCACCTGCTATAGTTGCCGATGGACCTGTGCATATGCTTCTGGGTATAAGTGCAGGAAACGGAAAACTTCTTAAACGAAGCCTGGGTATTTCAACAATAAGAGATCTCGCTGAAATGAAGTTTGTCAAGGTCGCCCGTAATATCGATTATAAGGAAAATCTGATTAAAAACTATAAAGAAACACCTCTGGAAGAACTGCCTGGAGCACCTATTTATGCACTGCAGGGAGTTAGCGTACGGGATGCGGGTCTTCTTAAAAATGCCTTCGGTATTGAAACAATTGAGGATTTTTCCAACCTCAAATATTTTCACTGGGCTGATGAGATTGTGAAGGCTGCTGAAAAAGGTGTTGATATAGACAGGGAAATTTTCAGGGAACGTCTTATAAAAAAATATGAAGCACAGGATATCAATAAGCTGTTAAAAGCTCCTGTGTCAGCACTGCAGGGAGTTTCTGCTAAAGATGGAGAGCTCATATACCGCGCTTTTAAAGTTAAAACTATTGTAAAATTTGCTGAACTGAAATACTGGAAATGGTCAAAGGGGATAATGGAATTATATAGATCCGCTGCGGCAGAACCGGAAAAATCTTCAGTGAAGAAGTCTGAAGGTATGTGGATTAGAGTAATTCTTTTCTCTTTATTTATAGCTGTTTTAATATTTGTAATATATATTATCAGTTCAAGCCGTGTTGCTGAAACGATAAAGAGATTAACAGGAGCAGGAATCATTAAGGAAACAGAGCAGATCACACAGGAAAGCTCAACGGTAAAAGAAGCGGGAGATAATAGCGTAACTGAAATTGAAAAGAAGGAACAGCCTGAAGATTATTATATTGTTCAGCCCGGAGACTCTCTTGTATCAATAAGTAAACATTTATACGGCACATATGAAAAATGGCCTGAAATTTACAGGATTAACAAAGATATAATAAGCAGCCCGAAATTACTTTATCCCGGGCAGAAACTGAAACTACCAGTAGATAATTGAATAAAATATAATGATAATTTTGTTTATATTATTATGATTCAGTAATTTATTCGTAGTAAAATAATAATGAATGTATTTTTTCCGGTAGGGGGTGTATGAGTAAAGTCGAGTTAAGTGAGGATATTACTGAACAGGAATTTTTTAAAATTCTGCAGACAGGTAATATAAAAATGAAGCGTCTTATGGTTGGAGATCATTCCAGGCTTGATGGAATTGAACTGAAATGGACAAATCTCCCTAAAGATGTTCTCATGGGGCCAATTGTAAGAAAAAAAGAGGTAATCCTTCCTGATGGCGATACAAAACTGAAACATGGAGATGTCATTGTTATCTTGGGGACAGAAAAAGATCTTGAAATAATTAAGGAACTTCTTCTGGCAGTAGGAGTTATTGCACGGATAAAAAGATTGATAGCAGGATTGATATCACGTAAAAAAACAGCATCTCCACCTTCAGATGAAAGCGATTATACGTAACGGCATGTTTATTATTCTGTAGTAATCTTTATGTTTCTGCCGCGTATAATGTTGATTCAAGTATGTCATAATTTTCCTGTGATGCCATAACATATATCTCATCATGCAGATGCAGTTCAAATGATGTGTGAAATATATAACGCTCGCTATTATTTCTCACTACCATGAAGATCGTTACACCTTCAGGCAGGGGATACTTGCCGCGGCCATTATTTATGAAATCTCTGCTTGTAACCTGGAACCATTTGAGTTCCTGTTTCTTTCTTGAAAAAACATCTTTGAGCCTGGAGAGGAAACCATCCCACGAGAAGTTTTCATCTCCGCTGCTCTTTGCTCCAAAGGCAAGCTTTATATCTTCATTATGTATAATTTCAGAGAGTTCTTCGTTGGCCTTGTTGTTCAGTATTGTATAAAGGTTGTTTATGCCGAAATTGTCTTTTATAAATGTGCAGAATAATACATTTATTTCATTGTTATCAGATGCAGCAAGTACTGAACTGTAATCATCCATCTCTATTCCGAAATATGTCGCAGGGTCAAGGGCATTACCTTCGCAGCAGGCAAAACCTTTCTGCGCTGCCAGTTTGCAGTTTTTTCTGCTTGAATCGACAAAGAGTACGGCAGTTTTATCATTGCGCCATTTTTCAGCAATCATAAGTGAGATACTGTTAACACCGAGAATTATCAGGTTCCTGTCACCTTTAACAAGTATCCCTAATTTCTCCGCAAGGAGTTTTGCAGATGTGCCCTGAAGGAGAACTGTAACTGATATCAGCATAAAAACCAGGATTTCCAGTGTGTAGGCATTTTCCATTCCTGAACTTTTAAGTTTAATTGCCGCAATTGAAGCAACAGATAGTGCGATGATCCCCCTGGGGCCGAGCCATGACATGAATATCTTTTCTTTAACTGAAAAATCCTCCTTGATTGTACTCAGGAAAATTACAGGGAATCTTGAAAGTATCAGAATAAAAACAACAATCAGACCTTCGGTTAAGTATAGATTAATATACCTGATGTTGAAGTTTGCTGAAAGTATCACAAAAAGAATAGATATAACTATGCGTGTTATCTGTTCTTTGAATTTCAGTATGCTCTCCTTCTCCCTGTAATTCATGGTGCTCATTATTATACCCATAATTACAACTGTGAGGAGTCCAGATTCAGCAGCTACTGCTTCAGAACTGATGTATGAAAGAAAAACAAAGCCAAGAATAAAAAAACTGTTCGTTGCAGGGGGAATCTGTTTTGTCCTGCATACCAGGTATTTAGCTATAAAACCGAATGCTAAACCTGAAATTGTTCCCACAATAAGGGCCCCGGCAAAACCGGCAATTGAAAGAAATATTTCGTTCCTTGTAAGTACGAATTCAAGAGTTATAATTGCCAGTATTGCTCCAACCGCATCAATAAGAACTGATTCACCGTTCAGGAAATTTTTAACCTTGTTGCTTAAAGCTATGTATCGCAGCACAGGTTTAATAACAGTTGGACCGGTAACTACAACAAGAGATGCGAATATGATTGATATCTCCCATGGAAGACCTGCGATAAAACGTGCAGAAATATAACCAACAGTAACAGTAACTATTACAGCAAGTGTAATCTCTTTAACAAATACTGATTTAAGTGTGGCGAGCTGTTTAATATCAAGAGAGAGTCCCCCTTCAAAAAGAATAATAATAACAAAAACGGTAATCATAATACTTAAACCGTTGCCCAGGGACTGCGGGTTTAGTATACCTGTTACACCTGGCCCTGCAATTATACCCATGGCAAAATAAAACAGGATCCCCGGAATCCGGAATTTATCAGAAAGGACTATCCCTGCTGAACCGAGAATTATGCTGAGCAGTATTGTCTGTATTATTTCACCTGTAACCATGATGTTGAACCTTCAGGAGTTGAGTTTTTTCATAAATCATTTATATTCATGCTGAAAGCAATAATATTTTATTTTAAATTTCAAATTTTAATATGACTGTTTTTCTGTTTTATACAGGGAATATCCTTCTCAGTTTGAATTATATTGAATCGTGATCATCAGGAAAACTGCTTGACTTGAACCTGCCGGATTTCTATATATCAAGTCTGTTGAAAAACTCTATTTAAGTAAATAACTATAGAAAAAATCAAAGAGTTGAATAAGAGGAAGGAATATGAAGATAGCAGTAGCTGGAACAGGATACGTTGGTTTATCAATAGCTGTGCTTGCAGCACAAAGGCATGAGGTAATAGCTGTTGATATAATCCAGGAAAAAGTTGATCTCATAAATAAAAAGATATCTCCCATTGAAGATCATGAAATATCCGACTTTCTGAAAAACAGGGAATTGAATCTGAAGGCAACAACTAATCCTGAAGAGGCATATAAGGGGGCGGTTGTTATATTTGTCGCAGGACCCACAGATTATAATACAGAGGGGAATTTTTTTGACACATCTGTAATAGAAAAGATTTTCAATGACATACAGAAGTACAATAAAGATGCAATAGTGTGCATAAAATCAACTATCCCCGTTGGTTATACAGAGAATATAAAAAAATCCTATCCGGGAATGAAACTGATTTTCTCGCCTGAATTTCTGCGTGAAGGGAAGGCACTTTATGACAACCTCCATCCCTCCAGAATCATTGTGGGTGAAAAATCAAAAGATGCAGAGGTTATTGCAGATATCCTGAAAGAAGGTTCCCTTGATAAAAATACTCCAGTGCTCTTTACGTCATCAACTGAGGCTGAGGCAATTAAACTCTTCGCTAATTCATACCTCGCGTTGCGAGTGGCATACTTTAACGAGCTCGATTCATATGCATTAAAATACAATCTGGATACAAGGCAGATAATTGAAGGGGTGGGGCTTGACCCGAGAATCGGCATGCATTACAATAATCCTTCATTCGGATTCGGCGGTTACTGCCTTCCCAAGGACACAAAACAGCTCAGGGCGAATTATGAGCATGTGCCGAATAACATCATACAGGCGATAGTTGATTCCAACAGTACAAGGAAAGATTTTATTGCAGATACTATACTTGCGAAGAAGCCTAAGAAAGTCGGTATATACAGGCTTATAATGAAAGAGGGGTCTGATAATTTCAGGGCGTCTTCTATTCAGGGTATTATGAAAAGAATTAAGGCAAAGGGGATTGAGTGTATAGTTTATGAACCTGTGCTTAAAGAAGATCACTTTTTCGGATCAAGAAAAGTTACTTCACTTGAAGAGTTTAAGCAGATCTCTGATGTTATTGTAACAAACAGGCATCATCCTGAACTTGATGATGTAAAAGATAAGGTGTTTACAAGGGATCTCTTTACAAGAGATTAATTTAAATAGCATTTCAATCCGGGGGTGCCCGCAAGGGCTGAGATTATACCCTTTGAACCTGAACAGGGTAATGCCTGCGAAGGGAGAGATAAGACCGCGTATATATTTCTGCGATTAACTCCTCCACTGGTGTCATCTCCGGATAAAATAATAAAACAGGAGATGTACATGGAACTACAGGAAACAGTAATTACCCGCGCAATCGTGGAAACATTCATGAAAAAACTTTCAGACTCATCGGAACTCGATGTTGCAATAGTGGGTGGAGGCCCTGCCGGACTTGTCGCAGCGCACAGGCTTGCTGCAGGTGGCAAAAAAGTGGCACTTTTTGAAAAGAAGCTTTCAATTGGCGGCGGTATGTGGGGAGGCGGGATGCTCTTCAATGAAATTGTTGTGCAGGAGGAGGGGCGTGCTGTACTCAATGAATACGGCATCAGGTCGTCGGAATACCAGGCGGGATATTATACTGCTGATGCCGTTGAATCTGTTACAACTTTAGCTTCTGCCGCCTGCCGTTCAGGTGCAGGAATTTTCAACTGCATGACTGTTGAAGACGTGGTTATAAGGGAGAGTCGTGTTTGCGGCCTTGTGATAAACTGGACACCTGTTGAGATGGCGGGCCTGCATGTTGATCCTCTTACTATATCTGCTGATGTAATAGTGGACTGTACAGGGCATGACACTGAGGTGCTGAAGGTAATCAGCCGCAAGGCTGATGTAAAACTCTTCACTGAGTCAGGAAGTGTAATGGGGGAACGCTCCATGTGGGCTGAAAAGGCTGAAAGGCTCACTCTTGAGAATACAAGGGAGGTTTTCAGTAATGTTTATGTTGCTGGTATGTCTGCCAATGCCGCATTCGGAGGCCCTCGCATGGGTCCGATCTTCGGCGGTATGCTTCTTTCCGGCTGTAAAGTTGCGGAGATGATTCTGAAAAATTAAAAAATACGCACGGGGGCTCAATATCTGAGTCCCCTGTTATTATATTTGTAGACAAACATGTATTCTTCAAAATATAATCACTTCAATCGATATTTTTAAAAAAAGAGGAAATAATGAAACTGAAGTTTGCTGCTTCCATTGCCGTTGTTATCACTGCCTCAATATTAATTTCATTTTTAATTATCCGTTCCGGAGAATCTGCAATTGCAGCATATGTAGAAGATTACCAGAAGATGACATACAGGATCGAGAGAGATTTTATTGAGAATATACCTGTATACAGGGATTTTGCAAAACCGGGGATTGTGGCAGAACTGCAGAAATTTGATCTTTCGAAACATGCGCCGCAGGTCGTTAAGCATGGAATACCCCCCATGAAAAATGTTGATGATATTAATACCCTCAGAAAGGATGGGAAGCTTGTATCTGTTGATTCAGCAGGTGATGAACTCTACTATTTTCACAATGTACAGAGGGAGTACAGGTATCTTACTCCGGCAGCAAAAGAAGCTTTGAAATCAGTAGCTGAAAAATTTCAGGCAAAACTGAAAGCTCATAAGGAGGGGCTCCCTCCGGTTAAGCTTGCGGTTTCATCTGTAATACGCACAGTTGAATACCAGGAGAAAATTTTCGGAAGGAAATTTATATCTCTCCACAGTTATGGGGTATGCTTTGATATATTCTTTGAGGATTATTTTGTGCAGCTTCCTGAACCAAATAAGCGTGGTGGAGTTTATGACAAAATAAGAAAATCATTGCACAGGAGAACCGGTTTTCTCATGGGGGATGCGTTGCGGGAACAGTTCAGGAGTGTGCTAATGGAGACCCTTCTTGATCTTCAGAGAGAGGGGCTTCTGTATGCATTCCTTGAGGAAGACAATCGGTGTTATCATATAACAATTCTTGCAAAATAGGCATATAGCGGCAGTTAAATCTATTGGTCTTTAAATACCGGTTTTCTTTTTTCAATAAAAGCTGAAACCGCCTCATCCTTGTCTTCTGTGCCGAAACAGTAGATAGACTGTGCCTGTTCAAACATAAGCCCTGTGTATGTATTCCCCTCTGCAGCGACATTCACCCCTATCTTACCGAACCTGAGAGCGGAAGGGGGGAGATTCGCCATCCGTTTAGCAAGTTTCATTGTCTGTCCTTCCAGTTCTTCCGGTTTAACGAGATACTCAACCAGTCCGATACGGTAAGCTTCGGCTGCATCGATCTCATCGCATAGAAGAATCATCCTCTTCCCCTGGCCCGGGCCGATGAGCTTCGGGAGCCGGGTAGTTCCTGTCTGGTCAGCGGAGAATCCGAAACGTGCTTCAGGCATGGCAAACTTCGCATCCTCTGTTGCGATTCTTATGTCGCAGCTCAGGGCAAGTTCAAGGCCTCCGCCGTAGCAGATTCCGTTAATGGCGCAGATTACAGGTATGGGGATCTCCTGGAATCTTGAAAAGGCCCTCTGCAGAAAATTAAGGTTGCTTTTTATAAACCGGGAATTAACAGCTTTAAGGAATGCAAGGTCTGCTCCTGCGGAAAAATTCTTAACAGATGATCTGAGCACGGCAACACGAACCTGGTTATTCCCTGCAAGTTCCTCCTGCTTTTCTGCAAGAAGTTTAACCATCTCAAGGTTTTCGAGATTCAGTCCTTTAGGATCACAAAGAGTGATATATGCTATGTTATCCTCAACAGAGAGATTAATAGTTTCTTCCATTGTTGTGACCCCGTTTAAAATAAAGATTAAAAGTTAACTAATTGAGTATTAAAATGAAATTATCATTCAGGGCAGATATTGTCAATATCCTTTTTTTTAATTCTGTCTACTGAGAGGAGTGATCTG
>ERZ795048.2926-NODE-2926-length-13169-cov-4.271923_pt1 | contig 13169 bp, 8 predicted proteins | sample MGYA00375132_ERZ795048 | MGnify/ENA primary metagenome ERZ795048 (study PRJEB30177, sample SAMN05720225) | activated sludge metagenome | isolation source: Anaerobic digester | place: Hong Kong | collected 2014-12-17 ...
GGCTCCTTCGGATAGAAACCGGCGTGTTACGACAGCAATTATCACAACGAGATAATTGCTGTCGGGATTGTTTGATTCCGAAGAGCGGGGAGATTTTTGAATTTTTTCTGCGTGGCGCCGCCTAGAGGGAGGTTTTTCACCATAAGGAATTTCCAGGCGGGGAAAATCGCCGAATACTATTGACAATTCGAGGTTTTGCATGTGAAGATACGTCGTTTGAAGGGGGGGGCTATGCTGAATGTTTTTTTCATCTCCAACGATACGCGGGTTGAAAAACTTATCGCGCATTTTCAGCCTTTTTTCAAAACAAAAATTCGGCGGTCTACCGATTTTGACCAAGGGTTGAAGGAGGTTTTCGAGAACCGGCCATCCCTGGTTTTTATCCAAAGCACCATCGATGCGGTCTCCGGTGAGACTGTCGCCCGTCATATCAAATCACTTCTCGGTTCGGATTCCCCAAAGATCGTCTTCATGGATGAGACTCCCGGCGGCGGCAAGAAAGGAACGTCGTGGTGTGACGACTCGATAGTCATCAGTGATTCGGCCGAGCGGTTCAAAGAGGATTTCGCCGCGCTGGTCTCCAGGCATTTTCCGATGGATTGGCGAGAGGTACATGAATCCGCCGATACCAAGTCTTCCGTGAAAATGGGGAGAAACGCCGAGCCGGTAGAAGAGAAACATGGTGCTGTTCCTGCCCCGGAAAGGCGTGAACCTCTCGGGACCGAGAGATTTATTGCCGAATCGAAACCGTCTCGGAAATCCGCCGGGGATGTGGCGGATGTGGCCGTTACGGAAGATGCTCCCGTGGAAAGAATGCACCGGCAGGACACGATATCGGATTTTTCCGCGGTGCCGGTGAAAAGAAAACGAGGCCGGTATTTTGCCTTTTTGGGCGTTGTCGCGCTGCTGTTAGGCGCCTGGGCATATCTCTACCTGTTCCGGAACGGAACGGACAACAGGCACGAGACGGGAAAAATCATTGCACCGATTCCCGTAGACCGTAAAACGCCTCCCGTTCCTTCCGCGAACCGGGAAGAGCAGCGGAAGATTGTTGACCTGCCTGCATGGATACCGCCTGCAACCCGGGACCCTTCCTACCGGGAAGGACACCCCGGTTGGGAAAGATATCTGCTTCCCGAATATGATGTACGTGTCTTCAGGGAAGGGCCGCCGATCAAGGCACTGCAAGTCATTGCCCGGACCGAGAAAGGAGTATCCGGAGCCTTCCTCCTGTCTGTTCTTGAGGGGTTCGGCTACAAGGGTCCGCTGCCCTCCGGAAGTGAGCGGAAAAAGGATAACTTTCTGGTCAGAAGCGTGAAGCTTGACGGTTTCGGAGAACTGGTGACCTACCGGGAAGAAGGGGCGAGCAGCCTGAAAGCCTTTATTCTGGAATTTACCTGAAAATGAAAATGATAGAGAACAGCTTCCTGTTACGGGGGAAAACGTGGCGCATCGAGTGAAAAAACTCAACCGTATCATCTTCCTTTTCCTGATGATCATGCTGGTAAATTTACGGCTTCCCTGGGCGCTTGACCCCAGGTTCGATCTCGATCTGAAAGATTTGCGGATGAAAAAAGGCCGGCAGCTTCGAAAGGCCGTGCCTGAGGTAAAAAAAAGAGCAGCCGCAACATCCTCGACAAGGCGGGAGAAAGAATCAAGGGTTCGGAAAAAAGCCGGCCGGGGCAAGGTTTTAAAGAAAGACAAAAAGCTGTCCCGGGACATGCAGCGACGCAAGAGAGGTCAGGGCGGGAAGGCGGCCGTTTCGAAAAGGCCCGCGGCGGCCCGTGGCGCCGAGCGACATTTTGCCGGTTCCAAAGAGGCGGGTGTGGTCCATCAGCGACTTCGTCTCTCCGCTCCGGCCTATGATCGTTCTGATGTCGTCCGATGGGCGCGTACCGTCTGGAAGAGGTTTTTCGCTTCGGGAAAAGAACGGCAGGACCCTTTTCGGGTGGCGGGGAAGAACTTTGCTCTTTCTCTTGACCCGGCACTGTATCCCGTGTTGCCTGCCATGGATGGCGGCAAAATCATCATCGATGCGGATGCTTCGCTTTCTCCTTTCGTCAGGACAATTCTCGAAGAGCAGGAACCCGATGCGAGAATTGTCACGGCCGATCCCGCCGATCCCAAAAAATTCTTTGCGGTGCTGCTTGATGCGGGACGGTTTTATTCCGTAGTCGAGAATTTCTCGATCGGTTTCGGTGCGGATCCCAGGCTTACCGTATCTGCGGATTTCAAAATTGAGAAGACGCCGGACAGCCTGCTGGAAAACGATGTGCTCCTGCTGAACCTGGTCGGACGGCGTATCGCGTTTCCCGCGCCCCTCGTTTCATATCTTGAACGGGAAGGTTTTCGCGTGGTGGATGCATCGCCTGTCCCGTCGTTACCCGCGCCTCGCCGGCATCATGTCGTCTACAGCGTGGTGGACGGAAACCAACTGGCAATCGTAGATGCCCTGATGGAGGCGATTTCCGTTCCCTGCGAGAAAAACAGGCGGATCCCGTTGGACGACGGAATTTCAAAAGGCGTCGTTCTGTCCGTTAACGCGGAACGATACTTTGAAAATAACGCAAGCAAAGTCGTGGTAATTTCCTATGAAAAAACTCCGTTACAGGACGCTTTGTTGAAGATCTTAAGAGACAACGGCTACCAGGTTGTCGCCCTGCATCCGGAAGACGATTTCCGGGAAATAGCCGACAAAGTGCTTTCCGTTTTGAAGCTTCCCGCATCGTATGATTTCCATCATCTTTGGAATTCCAGGGACGTTTCCTTTGATGTCCGGCTTTCGGGTTTTGCCGTGCCCGCCGGTGACCTCGGCTCCGGTCGGATTTTTCTGACCAATGCGGTATTGTCTCCCTTTTTCAAGGAACTTGTCGCTACACAGGGATACGCGGTCATAGAAAAGTAATCTGCCCTGCTTGGGAGAACGGGAAATTTCGCATGTCGAAAAAGAAACTGGGTGAAATCCTGCTTGAAAGTAAACTGATTACCCAACAACAGCTTGACGAGGCGCTCGATCTGCAGAAGACGTGTCCCGGAGAGACGATCGGCAGGCTTTTGTGCCGGCTCGGCTTCCTGAAGGAATCGGATCTCAACTACATACTTGAGCAGACCGGGAAGCGAAAAAAGCTGGTGGATATTCTTGTTGCCGAAGGGCTGGTCGATGAGGATAAAATCGAACAGGCACGGGTCCTGAGCACCAGGGACAATATAACGTTGGGGAAATCACTCGTGAAGTTGCGCTTTTTGACCGAGGAGCAGCTTGCGTGGGCAATTTCCACCCAATACGACCTGCCGTTCGTTTCTCTCGAAAAGATGCACGTCGAGCGGGACTTTGCCCGTTTCATCAAGCCCAGCTATGCACAGAAACAGAAAATCGTTCCCATTTCCAAAATCGGCAGCACTCTTACCCTTGCCATGGCCCAGCCGGTCAGGCTTCATGAACTGAAAGAACTCGAAATAGCCACCCGGTTGAAGATTATCCCGGTTATCGCCACCGAGTCGGAAATCTTTACGGTTCAACAGCGGTTGTATGATTTCCACCACCTTCCTTCGCTATCCGTCGAAGATGATCTCGCCCTCGACATACCCGACAGTATTGCCGAGATTCTGACCAAGACCGATTTCTACGACGAGCCGGATATCGAGGACGAGGTCAAGAAGGTAACGGAGCGGGACAGTGTCATTGTCAAACTGGTCAATAAAATTATCTATGACGCCTATCAGAACCGGGCATCCGATATCCATATCGAACCCTACCAGGGCAAGAACGATATTATTGTAAGAATGCGGATCGATGGGCGCTGCAAAGTCTACCAGAGAATCCCCTACCGGTATAAATACGCTATTCCCTCGCGAGTCAAGATCATGTCCGATCTGGATATCGCCGAGAGGAGAAAGCCGCAGGACGGCAAGATCAATTTCAAGAAGTTCGGTCCGATCGATGTGGAGTTGAGGATTGCCACCATGCCCACGGTCGGGCAACTTGAGGACGTCGTGATCAGGATACTTCATACCGGCGACCCCATTGCCTACGAGAACCTCGGTCTTACCGAACGGAATCTGCGTGTTTTCAATGATGCGATCAGCAAGCCGTACGGCCTGGTGCTTGTTGTCGGTCCCACCGGGGCGGGTAAGACGACGACCCTTCACTCGGCAATAGCCGTGATCAACAAGCCCGAGACCAAGATCTGGACAGCCGAGGACCCGGTGGAGATAACCCAGAAAGGATTGCGGCAGGTTCAGGTAAATCCGCGGATCGGACTTACCTTTGCGGCGGCGCTGAGATCGTTCCTTCGCCTGGATCCCGATGTCATAATGGTCGGTGAGATGCGTGACGAGGAAACCGCCTCTATTGCCATTGAAGCCTCCTTGACCGGTCACCTGGTCTTTTCGACGCTGCATACCAATTCGGCGCCTGAAACGGTAACCCGTCTTCTGGAGATGGGTATTGATCCATTTGCCTTTTCGGACTCACTGCTTTGTGTTCTGGCTCAGAGGCTGGCGAGAAGGTTGTGCACTAACTGTAGAAAGATACGCAAACCGAATCCCGCTGAACTGGATGAGATTATCGAAGAGTTCGGTTCGGAATATTTCGATTCCTGCGGCCTGGTGCTGGACGAATTGACCATAGCGGAGCCGGTAGGATGTGAAAAGTGCGGCAATACGGGGTATCGCGGGCGTCTCGGCATTCATGAGCTGCTCGAGTGCAACGATGAAATGAAAAATCTCATCAAGAAAAGGCCCGAGGCCGAAGAAATCCGCTGTCGGGCGATAACCGACGGCATGACATCCCTGAAGCAGGACGGCATTCTCAAGGTTTTTCAGCACCTGACCGATATTCATGAAGTGCGGCGGATCTGCATCAAGTAGTTTGCGTCCGGATGTCCGGTCTTCCCCCTTTCGTAAAGGGGGATCAAGGGGGATTTGTTCTTTGAATAAAGTCAGGCGCCGGCCGATAGGTTGAATACCTCAACCCTGAGTCCCCGCCCCGGGGCCGATATATAGACGAATACCAGCGTTACGGGTCCCTGCGCCGGGGGGAGGGTGCGGTAGTCGTTGAGGAAACGGGCGGCAAAAGCGCGAACCCTGCTGCCCGCGGGTTTTTCCATCCCGGCCAGGATCGGGTCGATTGAATCCCTGGGCACCGGTATTCGTGACGTTTTCCATTCTTCGGGGAAAAAGGACGGCATGCTTCCCGTCGTGGGATACTCTCCCAGGCAGAAATCGTAACAGAGTGCATCCCGAAACGAGTCAAGAGTGTCGACGGGCACAACCTCGCCGGCAAATCGTTCCATCAGCTCGAAGAGCCCCTTCAGTGAGATCTGTCCGGTTCCGGACTCCCGTTTCATAAAGCCTGCCATGCGATCGAAAAAAACGGCCGGGGGGATAACGGCCTGTGCCACGCCAAGCGAACGGGTGAATCGTCCGCTGTTGTAGTACAGGTCGAGCAACCGGGAAATTTCCTCGATACGGCCGATTTCCTCGAAGGACAAGTCAGGGGTGCGCAAGATCGTATAAGGAGGGGTGTCGGAAAAGAGATACCCTTCGCGGACGGCGATTCCGGCCATGGGTGATCCCTTCAGCACTTTCAACGGTTCAACCTGAATATGATGGGGGCCGAGGGGAAACAGGCATTCGAGTGACCGGAGAAAGCCCTGGAAGTCTTCTCCGGGAAGACCGGCAACCAGGTCCAGGTGGATCGTGACGTCCGTTTCTTCGCGCAGCCGTTTCACGTTGGCCAACAGGCGTTCCGTATCGCTTTTTCGCCCGACCCGGGACAGGGTTTCCTTGCCGGTGGCCTGGACCCCGATTTCGAAACGGAACATGCCATGGGGGACTTTGGCGAGGGTTCGGAAATTTTCATCGGTGAGAAGGTCCCCGGCGATTTCGAAATGAAAGGTGCTTGACTCGTTGTGCGCGAGGATGAATTCCCATATTTCATCCGCACGACCGGGATCGTAATTGAAGGTACGGTCTACGAGTTTTACAACCCTGATATTTTTCTGAACCAGTTTGAGGATGTCGGCGCGTATCCTGTCTCGGGAAAAGGAACGCACCTCTTTTTCCAGGGAAGAGAGGCAGAATGCGCAGGTGAACGGGCAGCCGCGGGATGTTTCATAGTAGACCAGCGGCTTGGATGTGTCCACCAGCTCAAGGGCGAAGGGGGAGGGGATGTCGTCGAGATTCGCCAGCGGCTCTCGTTCCCGGGCGGGTACAATCACCGATTCATTCCGGTACGCCATGCCGGGCGGCATGGCGTCGACCGGGAGATACGGCACGCCTTTTCCCGCCAGGAGCAGGATCAGCTCTCGCCAGGTCTGTTCACCCTCGCCGCAAATGACGCAATCAAAGGAACGGTTGCCCCCGAGAAATTCCTCCGCGGAATACGAAACCTCCGGCCCTCCGGCAACCATGAGCGTTGCCGGTTTCAGTTTCTTCAGGTCCGACGCGATGCGCGACACGGCCTCAATGTTCCAGATGTAGCAGGAGAACGCTACCACTTCCGCGTTTTCGGCAACGAGACGACGGAGAACATCCGTTCGCGGTTCGTTGACGGTAAATTCGCGGATGACGGTGTCGATCCCGGCAATGTCGTTTGTTGCCGCCTTCAGGCAGGGAAGCGCCAGCGACGCATGGATATATTTCGCGTGGAGGGTGGTCAGTACGACTTTCATGCCGGGTATTGTAGCGGAGAATGCTGATCAAAGACAGAAGAAGTTTGGATTTTTCCGCGGGAGAAGGCGTGAAGGAAATCCCTCCGGCCCCCCTTTCATAAAGGGGGATGATTCATTCATTTGGCGGGTAAATGTGACCCTGTAGGGGCAGACCCCCGCCTGCGCGCTGGAGCGCTTCGTCGCGCAAGCGTGTGTCTGCCCATTGAGCGGGCGAACACATGGGTTCGCCCCTACGCGTATTAACTGTATTCATTTGCGGGATCTTCGTGCGTTGCTGCCCAAGGTAAGACCTGCCGGGTTTCGAAAACCTGGCAGGTCTCGAGAAAAGGAAATTCTTGTAATAGATTTCATTGGTGCGAACTGCTTGACCAACAATCAGAAAACGAGAAATTAAAAACAGCTCTTGTCTCTCACCCGCTCATTTTTACGCTAGAGTACACAGAGAACACAGAGAAAAAACGAAAAAACAATAAGTTCTTTCTGCTTTACAAAATGGTTAACTCTTGCTTTACACCAAATTAGCGTTTTGGGTAGTACTTCCTTTCCCGAAGAAATTCTTTTCCCTCTGTGGCCTCTGTGTTCTCTAGCGTAGGCACGAGCGAGTGTGAGATATCAATGGTTGATCGAGGGGGATTTCTTGCCGTAATTCCCATTTTTTGCTACGGTGTTTTACGGAGGTATTCACATACGATGCACAAGAAATCACTACACAAGCTCCTGTATGCGGATGCGCAGGGAAACATATACGACCATCCTGAACTTTGCATGGCGGGAATGAATGGCCCGGAATCCGTTTTGCCGGAGGAAATCGAGCTTATTCCGCTTCCTGAAGGAAGCCGGATCTTCACGATTCCCGATACGCCACCGATAGCCTGGGACGAAAGACGCAAGCGTTTCGTCACCCTCGATTCGGTCAGGGAAGGGCGTCGGCGGGTGCGCATCCAGGCCGTTTCCGCGTTCATGGCGCCCGGCTATGTCCGTACGTTGCTGCCTGCCTGCGATTACAGCAGGAAGAAGGTGCATCTTCCCCTTTGGTCCTATACCGCGGTGGGCTGGGATGAAGAACGGGACTGTTTCGTGGTGGCGGCCAACCGGGTCGATACCAACGACAACTGGAACCCCTGCAATTACGATGACCGGGAGCTCGATCCCCTGGTGCGGCGCCTCCTTGCCGAAATGCCCGACAATCGGCTTCTGGTGCAATTAGCGCGTTGTGCCCTCGATTACCACTGTTTCGCGGCGAAAAACCTGTTCTATCGACGTTGGGAAGCTCCTCTGCCAACGTCTCCGACCTGTAATTCGCGCTGCCTCGGCTGTATCAGCCTGCAGCCCTCCGATTACTGTCCCTCCAATCAGGAGCGAATCGATTTCGTGCCGACACCGGATGAAATCGTCCAATTGGCGCTTCCCCATCTCCAGGAGGCTCCCGAGCCGATTGTTTCCTACGGACAGGGATGTGAGGGTGACCCGATCATGCAGGCCGATGTGGTTGCGGAGGCAACCAGGAGGCTCAAAAAGGGCACCAGCCGCGGCACGGTCAACTTCAATTCCAACGGCTCAATGCCGGACCGCATCCGGATGCTGTGCGACGCCGGGATGGACTCCATGCGATTTTCCCTGAACTCGGCGCGCGAGGAATATTATGGCAAGTATTACCGGCCGGTGGGCTATTCCTTTGCGCAGGTTGTCGAATCCCTGAAAATCGCCAAGGAAAAGGGGCTGTTCGTGATGATAAACTTCCTCGTGTCTCCGGGGCTCAGTGACGATCCGGCCGAGATTCAAGCCCTGCTGAATCTCATCGCTGATACCGGGATTGACATGATCCAGATGCGGAACCTTTCCATAGACCCCGACTTCTATAATCAGAGGATGGGGCTTCGCGGGAGAGGAATCGGCATGTACCGCATGCTTCAGCGGCTCAAGAAGGACTTCCCCCGTATCCAGTTCGGTTACTACAATCGGACCAGGGAAAATTTCTATCCGCCGGACCTGGAGCGGAGCTGGCCTATCGAATGAATCGGCTTCGGATATTCACCACCCCCTGGCCCCCTCCTTATCAAAGATGGGGAAAATAGAACAGCTCCCCTCCTATTTTAGGAGGGGTTGGGGGTGGTAAATATCCTCGAACCTCGTTCCTCCTTCCTCGAACCTCGCTCCTCTTTTCTCGTTCCTTCGAAAAAAAATCGAATTTTTTTCTAAAGTTTTTGTCGCACGTGTCGATAAGAAAATCGATGAAGCCGAAGAATATGATCGGGTGACCTGTCAGGGTGTTCCGGTCGAGTTGATGTCGGTGCTCGCTGGTCGCCATCATGGGTTGAAAATCTCTTGAAAGTTCTTTTTTATCAGCGTTTGAATGAGACCGCAAAGGGTCAATCGTGGTTGCCGGGTAGCGTGTTTTTGTTGCTATCGGTTGCTTGGCGATTTGTGCGCGTTATCATGTTAATAGCGGGGTTGATTCGCGGAACAGGAACAGTCAGTGAAGTTTTACGGTGAAAAACTCCGAGAGGCTGCTATGGCATTGCAGATTAAAGCCGGCCGCTACTTAGGACAGATACTGGTTGATGGCGGCCTGGTGTCCTGCCGTGACCTGGAGATGGCCCTGGAGGAGCAGCGGCATACCAATGAACTTCTGGGCCGGGTGCTTACAAGGATGGGCGTCGTGGATCCGGCGGATCTCAAGGTCGCGCTTTCCGTCCAGGAACATCTCGGCAGCCTGGAAGATGCCGTCAGGACGGCGGCGGGTGTTCGCCAGATGCTCGGCGCCTTGCTTCTGCGGGCGGGTCAAATCAGCGAAGAGCAGCTCGAGGAGGCTATTGCCGAACAGAAAGAAGGTGGGGGGATGCTGGGCGAGATTTTCGTGCGCCGTGGTTATCTTACCGAGCGCCAGCTCAATGCCCTGCTCGATTTCCAGAAGGTGCAGGAGGGAACCGGATCGGCTGTCGGTCCCTTGCGGCTCGGCGACATTCTGGTTTCCTCGGGGTATCTTACCCGGGAGCAGCTTGACAGCGCTCTGGACAAGCAAAGCGTTTCGCGTAAAAAACTTGGGGAAGTACTCATTGAAGAAGGATACGTTCTGCCGCAACAGATCAGGCACGGCATCGGCCTGCAGCAGAAGCTTCTTACTTCCGTACTGGTGGGGATACTTGCCCTTGCCGCCGTGCCCGATGCGGAGGTTCACGCCGCAAGGCGCTCGGCCGGCGCCCAGGTAAAGGTGAGCGCTACCATCCTGCCGTTTACCACGCTGAAAGTTTACAACCAGTCGCCGATACTTATGATTACCGAGGACGATATTTCCCGGGGCTATGTCGATGTAGCTGGCGGGTCATCCATCGAAGTGCGGAGCAACTCGCGGGACGGCTACTATCTTTCGTTCGAGTGTTTTGATTCCGTCGTCCGTCAGGTTCGGGTAGACGGTCTGGGAAAATCGGCTGTGCTCGGTTCCGGAACGGGACTGGTCCCGATGCCGATGCAGGGCAAGGTGGTACGAGTCGAGCTCAATTATCGCTTTGTTTTGTCTGATGACGTCAAGCCGGGAGCCTATGCCTGGCCCCTGACGCTTTCGGTGATACCCATGTAAAAGCACCATTTATCACTTTTGATCGGTAATTTTTGAGTCCGGCGAAAAACATCTTCCCGGTCTTACAGGTATGGTATTGTCTTTTTTTGTTATCACTGGTGACAAAAAATGTCGGGCCTGATTTTCATGAAAATGATCAAACAAAAACACTCCCGCCTTCTAAGTAGTTGAAACAACTACAATCAACCTTTCGAAAAGCCCTTTCCTTTTCCGAGTCAAAATATTGGCACGCATAATGCTCATATAATTTCCGTATTTTAATTATTGTTATAGTTTTGTTTCTAATGTAAAGCGCTTTTGCTTTTTATCGCCGTTTGTTGACAATCGTTTTTTAACTCTCCGATAAAAGCAAAACCGGGGTAACCCGGTCACGCAAAGCTACGGATCCGTCGGGTAAAAACGGATGGCCGAGTTGCCGAAGAGAGTGTAGTTACCAGGTTGCACAAATCTCCTGGAAAAATAATTACACCCGCCTTCGGTTCAGCAGGCGGGTTTTTTAGTTGTTTCTGAATTAGAAACGGTTTGCCAGCTAGAGAGTGGCAATGAAAATTTCATAGTTCCTAACTCCGATAAAGGCAAAACTGGAGTGATCCAGTGACGCAAAGCCACGGGTCCGCCGAAGTAGTTACGAAGGAGGATAGCCGGGTTACCGAAGAGCAGGCGGAGTAGGGTCAAAACGTGCGTGCCTGCACTGCATGCCCGGTAATGAAACGTCCTTCTCCGCCGTTGAGATGGGCGTTTTTGTTTGGCACACAAAAATAACTTCAGGATCTAAACACAAAAGGAGGGAACACAGAATGAAGAAGATTTTAGCGATTTTGGCGGCGGTTGGATTGATGGCAGCGGCGGGGACGGCGATGGCGGCGGATTCGACAGACTTACTTGTAGAGGCGGAAGTTCTGGCGGCTTGCTCGGTAGAAACAGTGGATAATATCGACTTCGGTGATCTTGATCCCATTAACGATCCGGCAACTACCACTGCATCAACAGCACCTACCGGCTCTGCCGGTTCAGTTCGCGTGACATGCACGAATCTTACATCGTATTCACTCGGAGCGACACCCGCCTCGCCGACAATGACGCTTAATGGCGGCGGAACAAACCCGATTGCATATACTCCGGTTTTCACCGCTGGTCCTTTTACTGCCGGGACAAGCGCGGATATCCGTACGATTGACGCCACGGTTGCGAAAACCGCGTATGAGACTGCGCCGGCCGGAGCCTATAGCGGACAACTGACCATAACCGTAAGTTACTAAAATGGGGATGATATTTTTTCGTGCTTGCGAGGGGGAGTTTCCCCTCGCAGTTTTTCTTTTTGATAACCGATAGTTAGGTATCAGGTTATGTATTATATGGCGATATCAAAAAGTATGGTCCTGGCAATGCTCATCGGGTTCCTGATGAGTCCAACGCCTGTCTTGGGCGCTTCGGTCACTCAGGGAATGCAGGTTGCGGCCACGATTCTCGATCGGGGACACTGTTCTTTTGAAACGTCGGGACCGTACCTTATCAACTTCGATCCGGCGCTTGACCCGCTTGCGCCTGTTGAACGGAACGCCAGCGTGACCTTTCAGGTAAGGTGCAAAGGGGTTGGCCACCACGGATCGACTGCCATCGTTGATCGCACTGGTTCTGAACAACTCTATCTGACAAAAGGTTCTGACTCGATTCCGTACAATCTCAATCTTCCCACCAGCGAGCCGGTCCTTAAAAACAACCAGCCGGTCGATATTACCGTGACGGCTACCATTGCGGAAAATACTTACAGAAACGCCTCCCCCGGGCTGTACAGCGATACGATAACCATCACGGTTGAACCTTAATGCCGTGTGCGTCACTGTGGAGTACCAATCCGGATTACCGATTTGTCTTGACGGGGATATTGCTGTTCCATTACTTTAGAGCAAGCAAACCCGGAGAGGATATCCATTGAGATGAGTTTATTTTTTCTCGTTGGTGAAATTTTCTCAGAGTATCAGTAGCTCCCTCATCTCTTGAATGTTCTTCCTTTCTTGCAGTAAAGAAATAACGCTGATCCTTTCTTTTCCCTTTGTGAAAGGGGGATCGAGGGGGATTTCAATAGTCGGAATCAGGAGTAGCCAATGCCCTATAGGATCCATCCCGATAACCGCGGGCGAATTTCCCCGATCCATTTTATCCTCGTATTGATGTTGTCTTTTATTGCCGGTACCGGTGTCTTTTACGCCGGTGCCGCGCAGGCCGGCCAGTGGCGGGTGACTCCCATCCGGGTCAATTTCGAACGGGGAGCGCGCATCGGTACCGTCAATGTGCGTAATGACGGGGACACGCCCATGAACTTCCAGGTCAAGGCCATGGCGTGGACCCAGGATACGGAAGGAAAGGACCGGTACGAGGAAACGAATGAGCTGATATTTTTTCCGAAACTCCTAGCGATTCCCCCTCATGAGGAACGGGTTATCAGGATTGGTTTGAGGGGACCCGGCGGGGGGGCAAAGGAAAAAACCTACCGGCTGTATGTGGAAGAAGTATCACCCCCTCGCAAAGATCCGAATGCAGGTGGGGCAACGGTTGCGGTAAATGTCCGTTTTGCGGTTCCCCTGTTCGTCTGCCCGACAAAAGAAGAATTGGGCGGACAGTTGGAAAAAACCGAACTCGACAAAGGCACTGTCAAGGCTTTCGTGCGGAATACGGGCAACAAGCATTTCCGGGTCACTTCCCTGCAGTTCAAGGGGAAAAACGCCAAAGGGGAGGAAACTTTCAGCCAGTCTATGGACGGCTGGTATGTGCTCAATGGCGTAACCCGCGCATTCTCGATGCCGGTGCCCCATGATGCCTGCGGGAAAACCGATCTGATAGAAGTGCGGATCTCCACGGATCGTGAGATTAGATCGGAAGAGCACACGTCTGAACTCCAGTCACTTCGTACCATCTCG
>ERZ795048.2927-NODE-2927-length-13166-cov-3.751659_pt1 | contig 13166 bp, 14 predicted proteins | sample MGYA00375132_ERZ795048 | MGnify/ENA primary metagenome ERZ795048 (study PRJEB30177, sample SAMN05720225) | activated sludge metagenome | isolation source: Anaerobic digester | place: Hong Kong | collected 2014-12-17 ...
GCTGATAGCCCCGGACACGACCACGTTCGAATACATCCAAGGGAGGAAATTTGCACCCTCCGGGGCAGTGTACGGCACACAGGTGGAAAGGTGGAAAAAACTCTATACCGATCCTGATGCGGAATTTGACAGGGTCCTGGAATTCGATGCCACCGACATAGGGCCCATGATCACCTATGGCACCAATCCCGGCATGGGCATCAAAATCACCGATCGCATCCCCACGCCACAGGAGCTAAAAGACATCAGCGAACAACCTGCTTTTGCCCAATCCCTGGAGTACATGGGCCTGGAGCCGGGCACTCCCTTGCTGGGCCGGCCTGTGGATTATGTTTTTATAGGAAGTTGCACCAACGCACGCATAGAGGACCTGCGGTTGGCCGCCTCCATTGTCAAAGGGAAAAAGAAAGCAGAAGAAGTGGAAGTGTGGGTAGTGCCGGGGTCCAAGCAAGTGGAGGAGCAAGCCCGCAGGGAAGGCCTGGACAAAATATTTGAAGCGGCCGGATTTGAACTCAGGGGGCCGGGGTGTTCTGCCTGCCTGGGGATGAACGAAGACAAAATACCTCCGGGGAAATACTGCATCTCCACGTCAAACAGGAATTTCGAAGGAAGGCAAGGCCCAAAGTCAAGAACGTTTTTGGCCAGCCCGCTGAGCGCGGCCGCGGCCGCCATTACAGGAAAAGTAACGGATGTGCGGGAGCTGATCGGCAGTCAATCATTGACCTTATAAAAAATGAAAGAAAAGTTTGGCACTATATAAGCACAGGAGTCCCCCTTCCCAACGAGAACGTGGATACCGACCAGATTATCCCGGCAAGGTTCCTCAAGGCCACCACGCGCGAAGGGTTTGGACAAAACCTGTTCCGGGACTGGCGGTACGACAACCAGGACAGGCCGATAGCCGGCTTTGTATTGAACAACCCCGCCTATAAAGGGAAAATCCTGGTGGCTGGCAAAAATTTTGGCTGTGGAAGCAGCCGTGAGCATGCCGCCTGGGCCATTCACGACTACGGTTTCAGGGTAGTGGCCTCCAGCTTTTTTGCCGACATCTTTAAAAACAATGCCCTCAACAACGGGCTGCTGCCGGTGGTGGTTACAGAGGCTTTCCTGCAAACCATCCTTGCAGGCATAAAAGCCAACCCGGCCGCCCCCATAGAGGTTGACCTTGCAAACCAAACCATCACCTTCAACGGGCAAAGCGAGGCATTTGAAATCAACCCCTACAAAAAATCATGCCTGCTCAACGGCCACGATGACATCGATTACCTGCTGGCCATGAAAGCGGACATTGAACAATTTGAACGGCAACAACCATGAAGAAATCAATAGCCATACTGCCAGGCGATGGCATCGGGAAAGAGGTAACTGCCCAGGGAAGGAAAATCCTGGAAAAGGTTGCCGGGGAATTTGGGCACCAGTTTTCCTTTACCGAAGGGCTCATCGGCCACGAGGCCATTGAAAAAACCGGCAATGCCCTGCCTGACGGGACCTTGGCCACCTTGAAAAAATCTGACGCCATATTGTTTGGCGCGGTGGGCCATCCCCTTTACGACAACGACCCTTCACTATCGATACGGCCTGAACAGGGGCTGCTTAAAATGAGAAAGGAATTGGGCCTTTATGCAAACCTGCGCCCCATCCGGTTGTTCGATGAACTGCTGGACGCCTCCAGCATCAAACCTGAAATATTGAAAGGGTCGGACATCCTGTTCTTCAGGGAGCTCACCGGTGACGTGTACTTCGGGGAGAAGGGAAGAAAAGACAATGGCAACACCGCCTACGATGTTATGGTTTACTCCGCGTACGAAATAGAGCGTATCGCCCACAAAGCCTTTGCCGCGGCCCAAACCAGGAAGAAAAAATTGGTTTCCGTGGACAAGGCCAATGTGCTGGAAAGCTCCAGGTTGTGGCGGTCGGTGGTCCAGCAGGTAGGCAAAAACTATCCGGACGTAGGGCTTGCCCACATGTTTGTGGATGCTGCCGCCATGAAACTTATCCAGGACCCAAGAAGTTTTGATGTCGTCCTTACCGGGAACCTTTTTGGCGATATCCTCACCGATGAAGCCTCGCAAATCGCGGGGTCCATGGGCATGCTTGCCTCCGCTTCCATCGGTGACGCCATAGGGCTATATGAGCCCATCCATGGCAGCGCGCACGATATCACCGGAAAAGGCATCGCCAATCCGCTGGCTTCCATCCTGTCCACTGCCTTGATGCTGGATATTTCCTTTGGGCTAAAAGAAGAGTCCAAACATGTCATCCGGGCCGTGTCGGAAACCTTGAAGGCCGGCTACAGGACCCCCGACATTGCCGGTGCCCAAACGGAAAAAGGAAAAACCCTAAGCACGGAACAGATGGGCCAGGAGGTGCTGCAACGCATAGGGGAAAAAGAATTCGCACACGCAAACCAAACCAGTCATGAGTAAAAAAATAGAGATATTCGACACCACCCTTCGCGATGGCGAGCAGGTGCCGGGCTGTCAGCTCAAAACGGAAGAAAAGATCATCATCGCCCGTGAACTGGAAGGGTTGGGCGTGGACGTGATCGAAGCCGGGTTTCCCGTGTCCAGCCCGGGCGATTTCCACTCGGTGGTGGAGTTGTCAAAAGCATTGAGTGGGCCGGTGGTCTGCGCCCTTACCCGTGCCAATAAAGAAGACATTGACGTAGCGGCCGAAGCGCTGCACCATGCCAGGCGCGGCAGGATACACACGGGCATAGGATCGTCCGATGTACACATCAGGCACAAATTTTTCAGCACCAGGGAAAAGGTGCTGGAGCAGGCAGTGTGGGCCGTGGCTTACGCCAAAGGAAAAGGCCATGAGGTGGAATTTTATGCCGAGGATGCGGGAAGGGCCGACCTCGGTTTCCTGACCAGGATGATCGAAGCCGTCATTGCCGCTGGGGCGGACGTGGTCAATATTCCCGATACCACCGGCTACTGCCTTCCCGATTCGTTCGGCAAGAGGATCAAGTACCTGGCCGGGCATGTTGGCAACATCGGCCAGGCGGTCATCTCCGTGCACTGCCACAATGACCTGGGCATGGCCACCGCCAATACCATCGCGGGGTTGGCAAACGGGGCCACCCAGGCAGAGGTGACCATCAACGGGATTGGCGAGCGCGCGGGAAACACTTCACTGGAGGAGGTTGCGATGATCATCGACACCCATCAGGATTTGGGGCTCCGCACAAACATCAAAGCAGAAAAAATCTATGCCTTGAGCAAACTGGTCTCCGGCATGATGCGCATGCCCGTGCAGCCCAACAAGGCCATTGTGGGAAGCAACGCTTTTGCGCACAGCTCAGGGATACATCAGGACGGCTTCCTCAAGCATTCCGAAAATTATGAAATCATCAGCCCCGAAAAAGTAGGGGTGCCCACCTCTTCCATTGTGCTGACTGCGCGCAGCGGGCGGGCCGCCCTGAAACACAGGGTAGCACTGCTGGGCTATCACTTTGAAGGCGAAGGACTAAACCACCTGTATGAAAACTTCCTTGTCATGGCCGATGAAAAGAAAATGGTTGGCGATGAAGACCTGATGATGTTGGTGGGGCTGATGCCTGCTTTGGCAAAGGGATAAAAAAAACCGTCATGGTAGGCATTCCGTTGAAAGCCCACCATGACGGCCTTGTCCCATTTGCCTATCCCTTTTATTTCTTAATGGTGGGATAGGTTATCCCCAATTGCTCCAAATAAGAACCGTATTTGGTCTCATCATAGTAGTATTTTTCCAACTGTGGGCGATACTCCTTCATTATTTCCGTGTTCAGGTAAATGGCCGGCTTGTCCTCTTTGGTGATCATGGGCTTATATTCCTGTTTTGCCAATTGTTCGTTTTGGAAATAATCTTTTGCGTTGGCCACCAGCGCGGGGTTGGTGAGCAGGTCGATGATCGTCATGGCCTGTACCCTTGCCCCTGCGGTCACGCCTTTGTGCGCAATGGGCGTGGCCATCGCAATGGCGTTGGCCCAGTTATGGCCAGGAAGCCCTGGGATATTGGCAGGATAACGCAATGTTACCGTGGGCACCTTCCAGGAGATGTCCCCGATGTCGTCAGAGCCACCGCTTTTAAGTTCTTTGGCAGGAGGTTTAAACTCATCGAGTTTGGTTGGCATGCCATCGAGGTCTTCTTTGGCCTGAACCTCCTTTTGGACCGCCCTGGCAAACAGTTGGTCTTTCTCCGACCAGGTAGGCAATCCTACTACTTTGATATTTTCGTTCATGGCTTCTGCCACCAGCTTGTTGAAGTGGCGTGGCCATGCCGACCCGAGTGTTTTACGCGTCACGGTGGTGCGTGTCATCATGGCCGCGCCATCCGCAATCCGGTTTCCCTGGGCATACAAATCCATAATGGCGGGATAAGTCATCTCCCGGAAGTAATACCAGATGGAGGCCTTGGAAGGGACAACATTAGGCTGGTCCCCGCCATTGGTAATAACGGAATGAGAGCGCTGCATGGGCTCCAAATGTTCGCGCTGGTATTGCCAGCCGATGTTCATTAGCTCTACCGCATCCGCGGCACTGCGTCCCCTCCAGGGTGCCCCTGCCGAGTGGGCCGACTCGCCAGAAAAGGTGTACTCCACGGAAATTAGCCCCGTGCCGGAAGCAGGACCATAAGACACGCCCAGGTTGGACCCCACGTGGGTGAAAAGGCAAACGTCCACGTTGTCAAAATAGCCATCGCGGGTGTAGTAGGCCTTGGTGCCCACCAGCTCTTCCGCAATGCCGGGCCACAGCATCAAAGTACCAGGAAGGTTTTCGCGCTCCATAATGTCCTTTACGGCCAGGGCTGCCGCAATATTCAGGGGAATGCCGGAGTTATGGCCTTCCCCATGCCCGGGTGCCCCTTCCACTATCGGGTCATGGTAGGCCACGCCCGGTTTCTGGGACGCCTTGGGGATGCAATCCACATCGCTGCCCAGCGCAATCAAAGGTTTACCGCTTCCCCAGGTGGCGGTCCAGGCGGTGGGGATCCCGGCAATGCCCATTTCTATCTTAAACCCATTCTCCTTGAGTATCCCGGTCAGGTATTTGCTGGACTCGTACTCCTGAAACCCCAATTCGGCAAAACTGAAAATCTTGTCCACCATCACCTGGATGTTTTTGGCTTCGGCCAGTACTTTTTCCGATGCCTCGGTTTTTAATGCCTTGATCTTTTTTGCCGACAACTTGGGGGCCTGCGCAAAGGCAAGGCCGGAAGCCATCATACAAAACAGTAATAATCGTGCTTTCATGTCTATGGTTTTGGTTGTAGGTATAAATTTCCCATTACAATTTAACAAATGCAGCATTGGCCCCTTGCATTAAAGCTATCAAATGCGCTACCCTGAAATGACCGGTAGTATTTGGACACAAAAGGCACAAAACATTTGAACATTGGAAAGCCTGCCTGCCCCTTGGTTCGTGAGGACACGAACCAAGGAAAAGAGGACACGAACCAAGGAAAGGAAGAACATTGGAAGCCCGCTAGGCCCCCTGGAGTTTGTCCAGCAGAATGGAAGGGGCCTTGGCCACCTTTCTTTTGTCATAGTCAAAGCACACTATCCCGGTCTTGGCACGGGCCGCCTCTTTTCCGGTGGTAAGGTTGGTGGCCAGGTAAACCATATCGAAACCGTACTTGTTAAAATCCGTGGCCCCAATGTCTATTTGCAACCTATCGCCCAGGAAACATTCTGATTTATAAATGACCATGGCATCTGAAATTATTTGCCCCACGCTTCCTTCAAAACGCAACTCGCCCCGGAAGCCCAGCTGCCGGTAAAAAACGATCCGGGCCTCCTGCATCAGGGACAGGAAGCTGTCGTTGCCCACATGCCCACCGTAGTTTATGTCGTTGTGGCGCACCGTCAATACCGTGCTGAAAATAAATTGCGATGGCAGGTCCAATGTTAGGCGGGGCATGCTTATTCCTGTTTATATTCAAATGGCCTGTGCAATAATAACCATAATACCCTCATGGTGGTGGCTTCTGGCCTTTGTCGTAGTTGACAAACAGGGTAAGGGTATTGGCGACCATCCCATCGGACCGCTCATAGTGCGAATACCGCAGTTCAAGTGCTTTGAACGTGCTCCTCCTCTTGTGCGCATAAGGTGCATACCTGAACCCCAACCCCGTGGCGCCACTCGAGAACTTCGAGAGGTCGTAGTCTGAAGTATAAAATTCCTGAAGGGGGCTGTGCTTGGCGTAAGGCTTGAAATAATCCGCCCCCCTTTGGTGGTACAGGCGCACAAAAGGCGTCAGGGCAATTGCCCGCGAGACCTTCACCGGTGCCTCCAGGCCAAAGGTATGGGCAGTGATCCCAAAGTCGTCCCAATAAAACCGGTAGTTGGCCCTTAGCACCCAACGCGGCCCTAAAAATGAATTGAGCTGGGCACCTATCGGGATTTTCCATCGGCTATCCGGCAAATTCTCCACCCGTTCGGTATCGTCAATAAAATAAACACGGTGAAACGGTGTCGACAGCAACCCCGCCTGATAGGTAAGGCCTGGATACACTCCTAACGACATGCGCCTATTGATCGTTTGAAGCAACCCCAAGGCCAGGTTGAAGGAGTTCCTCCTATACCGGTCAAACCATTTGGTATTGCGCAGCTCTACCGGGTACACGAGCTCCCTGGTGCCATCAAACTGGTACCTGCCCCATCTCAAATCATCAAAATACATTTGAAGGGAGGCCGTGAGCTCCTGTGTTTGGGCCTCATTGATGTGCGAAAGGGAAAACATCTGCCCCCATGAAAGGTAATCGGACTCAATGGAAAAGGAGGTGTTCATCCCCCAGGTGGCCTTCCGGTCATGCAGGGGCCTCTCATAACCTAAGCTTGTATACACCCTTGCGTCCACCTTTGATGCGGACGATACCACAAAATCGATATTATCGGTAGAGGCCGAACTAATTACGTCAAAGCCCATATCAAAGTGCACGGTGCGTACGGAATCCCTGACATTGTCCAACGCCAGGTGTGTCACGTACACCTGCAGGTCTTCAGTGCCGGTGCCGCCCGTTACGGCAGAGTGGTCATTGTTTTGGTTGTAATAGGAAAACACCATCCCTACATCGGTGCGGGACAATTTTTTCCTGGTGTAATTTTTTTTATTGAGCTGGCCAAAGGAAGCGTAGGCCGTGGCAATCAATCCCAGAACGAGGTATCGCTTCTTCACGCATTATAATTAGTTACAGCCACAGCCCCCACTTGTTTTTGCGCCTCCCCCTCCTGAACTTCCTTCCCTGATGGTGAACACATATTGTTCGAAACCGCGTGCCCCCGGATATCCCGGGCGCATTTCGTAGTCGTTCAGGTAAATGCGCTGGTAAGGTTTCACCACTTGGCACGAAGCCAATATGGCCATGAAAACCGCGGCCAACGAACATTTCAAAAGGAACGTCCTCATCCTTCGAAGTTAACCTTTATTTTATTGGATGTAAACACCTTGTTGTGTTCATCCACTATCAACACATGTGTTTTTGGCAATTGCCGCACAAAATGCAAGCCCACCTTTGTGCCCATGGCAAACACCGCTGTGGCCAGGGCGTCCGATAGCTCCGCGCTGGGGCTGACTATGGTCACGCTCTTCACCCCACTGACAGGGAAGCCTGTTTTTGGATCGATGGTGTGGGAATATCGCTTGCCCTGGTATTCAAAAAACTGTTCATAATCACCGGAGGTGGCCACGGATGCATCTTTTATCGGTATCCATGCCATGGCGTTTCGCGGGTTGGCGGAGTCGGCAATGGCCACCTTCCATGTTGAGCCATCCAGGCGGGAGCCCCAGGCGGTAAGGTCGCCACTGGCATTGATGACCCCCGCTTTGATGCCTTTCCCCAATAGCATGGCCTTCACTTTGTCGGCCGCATAGCCTTTGCCTATGGCCCCAAACCCGATGTGCATCCCTTCTTTTGCCAATCTGACTTTGTTTGGCTTTGTCAATTCAATTTTTTGGTAGCCTACGCTTTGCAGGGTTTTGCAAATGCGATCCTTGGCGGGCATCAAAAATGCCGTGCCCCTAAAGTTGTATAACTTTTTCAACGCCCCTGCGGTAATATCAAAAGCCCCTTGTGTAAGCCTTGAAAGGGCCAGGCTGCGCTCGATCAGTTGAAAGGCCTCCGTGTCCACCTCCACGGCTTCCTTACCAGCCGCGTCATTGATTTTTGCCGTTTGCGAAGTATCGGAAAATTCTGTGAGCAGCCGTTCAATCCTTTTTACCTCGTCCACACAGGCGCCCAGCAAATTTTCCCCTTCGCTTTCCGGTGCGATGATCACAAACTCAAAAGCCGAACCCATAAGCCGCGCACTAGCCCGGAACTCTTTGCCGGGCATCATTCGGCAAAATAGAGGCTGAGTTGAGAAATAAACTCTTCCGGCCGCTGGTCCTTAAAGGTTAGGGTGGCCAGTAAAGTCCGGTCGGGGCGCAACAATACAATGTGCGGGAATTGCCCCCGGGGGTTGTACGTTTCCGCCAACCTTTCATTTTGCCCGATCAGCCACTGGTCCAGTTTTTTTCTCTGCGGAAAATCGGCTTTCAGCAAAATCAAATGGTCGGCAGCATAATGCTGGAAGCCCGCGTCAGAGAGCACGGTTTTCTGAACCCGGATGCAAGGCGCGCACCAGTCCGACCCGGAGAAAACAAGGAGGATGGGTTTTTGTGACCGCGTTGAGGATTGAAACGCTTCCTCCGCATTTTCAAAAACCTGTGCCCGCAGGTGGCCACTGGCCAGCACCATTAAAAATACGAGCATCCTCATCCCTGCAAGATAAAAAAATATGGGCATTTCCGGCCCCATTTATCATTTCCCTCTAAACCCCCTCAAGCCAATGCCCTACAAGGCGCGCCACAGGTACAGCGTGGCGTACGCCTCCCACCCTTTGTAAGGGCGGAATACCTCGCGCACCTCGTCCAGGGTAGGCTTTCCATGGAGGTGCAAAAGGCTGCGCAGTGCGTTGCCAAGGCCGGCATCTTCCAGCGGAAAGGCATCAGGGAAGCGGAAGGTTTTCATGAGCGCATAGTTGGCCGTCCAGTTGCCGATACCTTTTATTTTCATCAGTTTTTCTTTGGCTTCCACCAAAGGCAGTCCGGCCAACTTTTGCTTCGAAACCGTGCCATCCAAAAAAGCCTCCGATATGCCTATGGTATACCGCGCCTTTTGCCTGCTGAACTGGATTTTCAACAGGTCCTCCATGGCCACTGTTGCCACGATGCCAGGCCCCGGGAACAAAAAATATTCGTTGCCCTCAAACACGAGCTTCTTCCCATACTCCTTTACAAACCGCTGTTTCAGGGCATAGGCAAAACCCAAATTTATTTGCTGGCCCAACACCGCCCACACCAGGGATTCATACAAATCGGGCTGCCCCACGATACGGTAGCCATAGTGGCGCTCCACGAGGCCCGACAACAACGGGTCCCTGGCGGCCATTTCATAAAAGGGCTTCAGGTCCTTGTCGAGGTCAAACCAGTCTATAATATATTGTTCAACCTCTTTTTTAACCTCCTCCCCTGGCTCCGCTATGGGGAAATCAACAACCAGCCCCAGGCCTGATGACGACACTTTAAAGAGGGTTTTTTCGTTTTCATGGCCTATTAGTTTGTAGACTGCCCCACCTTCCACCCGATGAAGGAGTTCCCTGGGCGAACGCCCCAAATAGTGAAGGCATTCTTTAAAACTAAATTCTGGTGGTAAGGCTATGTTCATTCCTTTCACAAGTCTACTGGAAGTTTGATCAATTCACACAACCCGTGTACAAAATCCGCAAGAATCGGGTTAACACTGTAAGGCAAATCCATCAATTTTGTACTATGGATGCACTAGCAACACAAAACTGGGGTAATATCACCAGTACACTCAATAACAAAGGTTATGCCATATTGCCCAATGTATTGGATTCATCCGAATGTGAAACGTCCATCAATACGGTGCACCTCATCTGTACCGCAGCATCATCAATATGCAGCGCTACCGATTTGGAAAAGGGGAATACAAATATTTTAATTACCCGTTGCCAGCTATTGTAAAAACATTAAGAACCAACTTATACACTCCTATGGCACACATCGCCAATCAATGGATGTCATTGCTCAAAATTGATGCGGCCTTCCCTGCGGTTCACAACACCTTTATTGAAAACTGTCATGCCGTGCAGCAAGTGCAGCCTACTCCTCTCATTTTAAAATACGAGATAGGTGGATTCAATACGTTGCATCAGGATTTATATGGGGATGTTTTTTTTCCTTTTCAGGTCATCTTTATGCTGACACAAAAAGGAAGCGATTACGAAGGTGGCGAACTGGTACTGACAGAACAAATCCCCAGAGCGCAATCCAAAGCAGAGGTAATTCATGCCAACAAAGGGGACGCAGTCATTGTCACTACCAACTTCAGGCCCATTCAGGGATCGAAAGGATATTATCGGGCAAAAGTAAAACACGGAGTGAGCGAAGTAAAATCAGGAACACGTTATACCTTGGGTATTGTATTCCATGATGCGGCATAGCGACATTACTAAAAGTGAGTTATCTCCCCAGATCAAGTCGGGTGCCATTACCCTTGCGGGAAATGCTCGTTTGAAAATTTATGGTTTACTAGGTTGCCCATCCGGCAAGCGTATGCACCAGCGCAACCGGGTTTTCTTTGCAAATGAAAAAGAAGCCATTCAATCAGGGTATCGACCTTGTGGGAATTGCATGCCTGCCGCTTTCCGCAAATGGAGCGCAAACAATTAGCCGTCATCGCGACCCGCCAAAACATCCATGCTGGCAACAAGATAATCACCCATTGAGCTGTCAACAAACCAAATGATGGATCAAAGACTGGGATACCTTCACAATAACCCTGTTTTGTCCATTGAAAATTCCTTTCCATATCTTGTTTAGTTAGGATTCCTTACTATATTTGCAATGCAATATCGCATCAACAAAACCATTTATCATCCATGAAAAAATCAATCTTTTACCACGCAGGATGCCCCGTTTGCCTCAGTGCCGAACGTGAAATCATTGACCTGATAGGCCCGCAAAACGTGGAAATTGTCCACTTTGGTGAAGACAAACCGCGCATCGAAGAAGCGGAAAAAGCAGGTGTGAAATCCGTGCCCGCCCTGGTCACCCCCACCGGCAACGTGCTGCACATCAATTTTGGCGCCTCCATGGCCGATGTAAAAGCATAAAAAATTTCTTTTTAATAGTTAGGATTCCTTAATTAAACCCCTTACACCATGAAATCAAAAATTTCCCTGATTGCCTTGTTTTTCCTTTCGGTTATTACCTTCGTGTCGTGTGCACAAAAAAAACCGTACGACAACGATGACTTTCAAATCAAACAAGTGAACGTAACACACCACACTGACCTGGACCTGACCGTTTGGGAAATCAATGTAAAAGGCATGGCCGGCAACACCACACCTACACCAGCGGGACAAATGGATGGCGCACCCGTGCTGGGTTACGTCTTCCCTACCAGTTTACAACCTACTGATGTAGGATTCAGTGCAACGGAAGGCATTGTGGCACTGGCCCTCACCTCTCACCCCGACTTTGATGACACTCCATTGTGGGATGAAAACAATGACCGTACTTTCGACAATGACGGTATTGTTTGGCATCCGCACTGGGTGGTATTGGTGAAAGACGACAGGGTGGAAGGCGGCCTGGCGGTAAAGGAATTTAACAAAGACGACAAGACCGTGGTGTTGCCGCCCACCAACCCCGGCATGCCCATGTACATGGACTCACCCGGCTATCCGGTAAAAACCAAAAACAACGCCATCAGGGTGGTAGTGCCGGATTACAGGATCAACAACCAGGTCAATTTCAGTTATGATGGTGTGGCCGCTTTGATGAAAGTCAATACCAGCAATGCGGGATTGCCCATGCTGGGCGTGTACACGGTATATAGCGTGGCGAGTGGCGATTTGTCATTGCCTTACCAGGTAAAGGAAAAATAATATCCAATATGCAGAAACTGGACCTACAATATGGAACAGTGTTCAATGGGAAGTTCAGCCTGGGCAGGCTGAACTTCCTGTTCTTTTTTCAGGTCAACTGCCCGGGATGCTTCCTGCATGGGTTTCCCCTGGTCAACCAACTATACAGGGAATTTCATCAGCGCATTTCATTTTTGGGCATCTCTACCGCTTTTGAGGATTTTGGACTGAACACGCAAGAAAACACACGTTTGCTGCTGGAGCAGAGGGGGTTGGTAGGCGAGACAAAGAAAGCATTTCAACAGCAAGGAACCACTGCGTACCCGGTGCCCATACCCTTCCCAGTGGCCATGGACAAAACGGCAGGTGCCTCTTTTGATTATGGGCAGGCGGCTGCCCGGCTTGCCTCGTCCCTACCCAATTTTCAACAGCTCCCGCCCCCCCAGCAGGCCGCCATTGTAAAAAACGCACTGAACTACCTCAAAGGCCTCGAATCCATCTCCCTTACTTTCACCCTCAACCAGCTTCGTGGCACGCCCACTTTTATCATCATCAATGACAGGCTTGAAATTTTACACCACTCTTTTGGCCACACCACCCCTGTGGGGATGAAAAAAATGCTGACGGCATTCGTTGATCAATTAGGATAACTAACTTTGTGCCATGGGCAAAAGCATTTTCAATCCATCGCACCAGCAAAAAGACGTGCCTGCCAAGATCGTGGCAGGGCTGGAGCGCATATCGGAAGCTTTTAAGGTATTGTTGTGGGAAAAAGCCAAGGCACTGGGCCTTAGCCCCATTCAAATCCAGCTCCTCATATTTGTGGCCTACCACAAAAACGAATTGTGCAACGTCAGCCACCTGGCCCAAGAGTTTAATGTTACCAAGCCCACCATAAGCGATGCCGTCCGTATCCTGGCGCAAAAAAAACTGATCGTAAAAAATTTTTCCACCTCGGACAGCCGTGGCTATACCATTGGCCTGTCCGCGGCAGGGGAGCGGGCGGTGTCGGAAACAGAAGGTTTTGCCAACCCCCTTAAAACGCAACTGGGCACCCTTGCGCAAAAGGACCTGGAAAACCTGTTTACCTCCCTAGGCCATTTGATTTACCAACTCTATCAAGGTGGCATCCTTAGTGTGCAGCGTACCTGTTATGGTTGCCGGTTTTACAGTCATACCAAAAAGAAAGACTATTGCAACCTGCTCCATATGGAGTTGAAAAAAAACGATATAAGGCTGGATTGCCCC
>ERZ795048.2928-NODE-2928-length-13144-cov-4.222095_pt1 | contig 13144 bp, 9 predicted proteins | sample MGYA00375132_ERZ795048 | MGnify/ENA primary metagenome ERZ795048 (study PRJEB30177, sample SAMN05720225) | activated sludge metagenome | isolation source: Anaerobic digester | place: Hong Kong | collected 2014-12-17 ...
ACCTTATCCGGATGGCCTTCAGAAACAGATTCAGAAGTAAAAAGATATGACATATTCTTAAAAATTAATGTTATTAAAAGGGTGGGATTGGCTTTTGATGCAGTCGAAAGACACTGTTTTAGCATTTTTTTTCTGTGGTTGCAATCAGCCAAATCCTTCCACGTATATTCTGCAAAGAAAGAAATTATTTTGAATCATTCCAAAAAAACTATTGCTTCGATCGGAGCAGTAGTTGGGAAATACAGTTATTGAATATGTTACAAAAAAAGTAGAGAGAATTCATGAATTCTCTCTACTTTTTGGTTTTATATTATGTAAAGAGAATTTATGAATTCTCTTTACAGCTTTATCACCAGATAAATTATTTAGTTACAATTCGGTACGCTGCTAATCTTCTTCTCCGCCTTCGACAGGAATGGTTCTTCGGTTACTTTATTCAGCGCATCACATGCATCTTCGTACCTTGCGGTATTCTGATAAGCATTTCCAAGCTCAAAATAAAGGGCCGAAAGGAGAACAGGATCTGTTTCGTAGGCAACGGCTTTCTCAGCATATGAGATAGCTGCGTCATATTCAATCTCTTTATTCTTTGCTGCAGCTGCCTGCCAGTAAGCATATGAATTCTTATCGTTGGCAGCAATGGCCTCATCGCAGATGTCCAGCAGGAATGTATAATCTGGATCTTCGGTATCCATCATCATGAGTTCTTTTTCAATAAGTCCACGATAATGATCATTGATGGCGGCGTTGATGTCATTGATAAATTCTGCATCGTTTTCTTCAGCAGCTTTGGTTTTTGCAACATCAAATTCTTCCAGCATGGCATCAATATCTCCTTTTTCCTTGTACACGAGTCCTTTGCCCTGGTGTGCCTTATAATTTTCAGGTTCCATAGCCAGCACCTTATCGAAAGTGGTCATGGCTTCATCATATTTTTCCTGTTTCAGCAATACATTCCCTTCGCGAAGGTATAAAGGAGGCAGGTACCTTGCTGCTTTTTCGGCATACTCCGGCATAACTTCGTATTCGGCTGAGAGGTTAACGGTATTTTCCAGTGACGGAAGTGCCTTGTCATATTGTTTCCTTTTCATAAGGGTCATGGCCTGTCTGTAATGGGTGCCAACAACCTGTTCTTCGGCCTGTTTTTTCATATCAGTTGCCTCATCACCAACCTGGTTGCAAAGAGCCAGGCAGTTATTGAACTGTGTCAGTGCTGTTTCGTAAGACTGACCATTCAGACTTTCAACACCCGCATTAAACTCGTTAATTACATCGGTTAGTGTTACATCAGCAGTAGCCTGAGCGAAGACAATGCCTCCTGCAAGAAACAGACCTGTTACAATTGCTAATACTCTTTTCTTCATAGGTTTACCCGGTTTAAATTTTTTGAATCGTCAAATATAAAAATATAAATATATGTAAACAAATACGGTGCCAAATGCTTTGGCGAACGATAATTATCTGGTAATGAGTATGGGACATAACCTGATTTATCCCATAATTAGCGCATTACAGCTCTGTTATGTCAGGATGCACCTTACGGTTAAAACCCTATAAAGAAAGCAAAAGGAGTTTATATTTTACCGGTAATTTCACGAAAAACTTCTTCCAGTGTCTTTTCTTTGCGACTCATGGAAAGAACGGTGAGCCCTTTTTCAACTGCATAATTAAAGATAGAAGGGCGAATATCATCGGGCGAGGAAGAGGCGAGAAGGTATATATTTCCCGGTAGTTCCCGGACTTCATTAATTATTTCCAGCTTGTTCCATTCCTCCACCGGGTGTTTTTCCTGTAATTCAACTTCTATGGTCTGGGAGGTAGAGTTGGATGTTCCAACAGAACCGGCTTTTTCATCGGCCATGATTTTCCCCCGGTCGATGATCAGTACCCTGTCGCAGATAGCTTCTACCTCCTGCATAATGTGGGTGGATAACAATATTGTTTTTTCTTTTCCAACCGAGGAAATCAGGTTCCTTATCTCGATGATCTGGTTTGGGTCGAGCCCTGAAGTAGGTTCGTCCAGGATAAGAACCTCGGGATCATGGATGAGTGCCTGGCCCAGGCCAACGCGCTGGCGGTAACCTTTTGACAGCTTTCCTATTTTCTTGTGTTGTTCCCTGGTCAGCCCGGTCATTTCTACTATTTCTGCAATCCTTCTTTTGGCATGGTGGCCTCTTATGCCATACATTCCCGCTGCGTATTCCAGGTATTCTTTCACATACATTTCGGGGTACAGGGGATTATTCTCAGGCAGGTATCCTATAATCCGCTTGATTTCCATGGGATGATCCATGTTATTCAGATCATTTACGGTTATCTCCCCTGTTGTGGGAGGCAGAAAACCCGTGATCATTTTCATGGTAGTGGATTTTCCGGCACCATTTGGTCCGATGAAACCAACGATCTCACCTGTTGCAATGGAAAATGAAATATGATCCACTGCCCATTGTTCTCCGAAACGTTTTGATATGTTTGTTACCTGGATGGACACTTCGTTGAATTATGCCGGGATGGGATTAACCATACATGAATTGTCCAACCTTTGCAAAGCTGGCGCGGGGATTGACACACATTACCGGAATCCCGTCGTCATTGGCAATCAGGTACTGTTCCTTTGCAGCAAACATCAGGTCCATTAATGTCATATGCTTGGTTGTGGTAATAACAACCATATCGGCCTTGATGCTCTTACTGAAATTCAAAGTTTCTTTCATGAAATCCTTTCCGACTTCAGCGGTATGAATTTCATATTCAATATTATTCTGGATCAGGAAACGAATGGCAAAATTCAGGTTAACATTGGTTTTCTTCAGCAGGGATTTGTCCCTGGGAGAGCTCATATAGAGATGGATCTTGGAATTCAGGTATTTTCCAAGATATATGGCCCATTGCAGTTTTTCCTTATTTTCTGATTTGAAATCGATGGGAAATACAATGTTATTAAACTTGCCATTATCATCTGGTTCGTGTCTTACCACGAGGAAAGGAACAGTGGATCCATTGATAACACGAAGTGCTTTGCTTCCGAATATTTTTTGCTTGCCCTGAATACCATGTGTACCAAGAATGACAAAATTGATCCTGTTTTCTTCCTGGGATGCATATTCTGAAATTTCATCAAAGATAGATCCTGATTTCAGGACATAATAAATTTCGCAACCCAGTTCGGAACTAAATTTCAGGCAAATATTCTTTAGTTTCTCCTCAGCCGCAGCTTCCTGCGGTGGTTCAGCTACAACATGGAACAATGCTACCTTATTATCAACGCTTTGCGCTATATTAACGGCATGCCTGAGTGCATTTTCCGCAGGTTTTGAAAAATCCCATGTGACAAGAATAGTCTTCTTCTCCTCGCTCATTATCAGTTAATTTTATTTGAATTGTAAAATTATACCTTTCTTTTAATATTGTAAAACATTGTATATTAAAAACGGAGATATTTAATACTTGTTATAGAAAGAACAGAATCTTTCTTTATATGCTGATTCAGTTCTAAAAATCTTATTTTTGTATTCGAAGCTTAAACCTGCAAGTAAAACGGAAAGTTAGAAATAAGAATCAAATGAAAAGATCTACTGTCAAGGAATTATTAAACGGAGAAAAATTAAATCAAGATGTACTTTTGAAAGGATGGGTGAGGACTCGTCGCGGCAACAAGCAGGTTGCCTTTATAGCGGTTAACGATGGAACCATCATTCATAATATGCAGGTGGTGGCTGACAGTACAATATTTTCTGAGGACCATCTCAGGATGGTTACTACCGGAGCTTCCATTGCTGTAAAAGGCAAGCTGGTTGAATCCATGGGCAAAGGCCAGGCATACGAGATTCATGCCTCTGAAATAGAAGTGCTGGGTGCTTGTGATGCCGAGACATATCCGTTGCAGAAAAAGGGCCACTCTTTCGAATTTCTTCGCGAGATAGCTCACCTGCGATTCAGGACCAATACTTTTGGAGCCGTATTCAGAATAAGACACGCACTTTCTTTTGCCATTCATAAGTATTTTAACGACAAAGGATTTTTCTATTTACATACTCCCATTATTACTGCTTCGGATGCTGAAGGCGCCGGAGCAATGTTCAGGGTAACTACCCTGGATATGGAAAATCCTCCAAAAACAAAAGAAAACAAGGTTGATTACAACGAGGACTTTTTCGGAAAATCCACGAATCTTACTGTTTCTGGTCAGCTGGAGGGAGAGCTGGGGGCTACTTCTCTTTCTGCTATTTATACTTTTGGACCCACTTTCCGTGCGGAGAATTCTAATACACCCAGGCATGTGGCCGAGTTCTGGATGATTGAACCGGAGATGGCTTTTTATGACATCAATGATAATATGGACCTTGCCGAAGATTTTCTTAAATACCTGGTCCGATACGCCATGGAACATTGCCAGGACGACCTGGAATTTCTGAATAATATGATTGATAAGGAATTACTGGAGCGACTGAATTTTGTTCTGACTAACGATTTTGTCCGGATGACCTACACAGAGGCTGTTGATATTTTGATGAAATCGGGAAAGAAATTTGAATTCCCTGTTGAATGGGGCCTGGACCTGCAGGCGGAACATGAAAGATACCTGGTGGAGCAGGAATTCAAACGTCCTGTAATATTAACCGATTATCCGGCAGATATCAAGTCATTTTACATGAAGCAGAATGACGACGGAAAGACGGTCAGGGGAATGGATGTACTGTTCCCTAAAATCGGTGAGATTATCGGGGGTTCTCAGCGTGAGGAAGATCATGATAAATTACTCCGGAGAATGGGTGAAATGAATGTGCCTGCTGATGAATTATGGTGGTACCTGGATACCCGTAAATTCGGAACCGTGGAACACAGCGGATTCGGACTGGGCTTTGAGCGCCTCCTGATGTTTGTCACAGGAATGAGCAATATAAGGGATGTAATTCCTTTCCCGCGTACGCCAAGGAATGTAGAGTTTTAATAGAGCAGATATGTTAAAGCAAAAGCTTCAGCAAAAGTTATTACAGAAACTGTCTCCGCAGCAGATCCAGATGATCAAACTGCTGGAGATTCCGGCAGTTCAGCTGGAGCAGCGCATTAAAAAGGAGCTGGAAGAGAATCCGGTGCTGGAAGAAGGGGCTGAGGAGTCGTATTCACAGGATGATATGGATCCGGCTGACAACACCAATGATCAGGATGAATTCTCCCTCGAAGATTACATGCAGGATGATGAGATTCCTTCGTACAGGCTGAATGCACAGAATTACTCAAAAGACGATAAGCAGGAGGAAATTCCATTTTCCGGAGGAACCTCTTTCCGAGAACAGTTGGATGCACAATTAGGATTGCGAAAGCTGGATGAGCAACAGATCCTTATCGGCCAGTATATCATAGGAAATATCGATGATGACGGGTACCTCCGAAGGGAGCTGGAAGCTATTTCCGATGACCTGGCTTTTTCATTCGGACTGGAGGTAAGCTACGAGCAGATACACGAGGTCCTTATGGTCATCCAGGAATTTGATCCGGCGGGTGTGGGTGCACGGAGCCTGCAGGAATGCCTGATGCTGCAAATGGAAAGAGACGGACTGAAGGATACTGTAGATCAGATCGCATATAAAATTCTGAAGTTCCACTTTGATGAATTCAGTAACAAGCATTATGACAAGATCATTCAACGACTATCAATAACAGGAGAGGATCTGAAGGAAGCCCTGGAAGCCATTGTAAGGCTGAATCCAAAACCGGGAGGATCCATAGGAGATGCGGGATCGAAAACTTTCCATCAGATTGTTCCTGACTTTGTGCTTGAGATTCATAACGGCGAACTGGAATTGTCCCTGAATTCCTCCAATGTTCCTGAATTGAGACTGAGTCGTACCTATACCGAGATGCTGGAATCGTATAATGCGAACAAAGCTAATGCCAGCAGGGACGACAAGGATGCTGTTACATTTGTGAAGCAGAAACTGGATTCGGCCAAATGGTTTATTGATGCGATACGACAACGGCAGAATACGCTGCTGCTGACCATGCATGCCATTCTCGAGTACCAGTCATCCTATTTTCTCGAAGGTGATGATGCACTTCTTAAGCCAATGATCCTGAAAGATATTGCCGACATTACCGGGTTGGACATCTCTACAGTCTCCAGGGTGGTGAATAGCAAGTATATTCAAACACATTTTGGAATCTTCCCATTGAAATATTTCTTCTCAGAAGGATTACAGACCGACAGCGGGGAGGAAGTATCCACCAGGGAGATAAAAAAGATATTGAAAGACTGTATAGAGAATGAAGATAAGCGTAAGCCACTGACAGACGACAGGCTGGCTGTTATTTTACAGGAAAAAGGTTACCTGATTGCAAGGCGAACTGTAGCAAAATACAGGGAACAGCTAAATCTGCCGGTTGCCAGGTTGCGTAAGGAATTATAATACCCCGAAAATATGGAGAAAACAATTGCCAGGATCGTCTCAATCCTGTTCCATCCACTTTTTATGACTACCATTGGATTGCTTATCATATTCAATTCAGGTACATACCTATCTGTTCTTTCTCCGCAGGTTAAAAAAGTATCCATGATAGCTACGATTCTTTTTACTGTTATATTTCCGGCTTCTGCCATCATGATACTGTACCTTTCCAAAACTATTTATGATATTGAACTGAATGAAAGAAAGGAAAGGTCAATCCCTTTCATTATTTCCATTGTACTTTACCTGTTTACTTTCTTCCTTATGAGGGAAATCAGGCAATTGTCTGCCGGACACCTTGTTTACTTTTTTTGTCCTCCCCTGATTATATTTTTTCTTCTGATTCTCAATAACTGGAGCAAACCCAGTGTTCATATGGCGGCCATTGGAATGCTTTCGGGAGTACTATTGATGCTGATCGTGTTGTTCAATGCCTCACTCCAGGGGGCATTCATTCTATCGATGATTGCAGCAGGATTAACAGGAACTGCCCGGTTGATCCTGGGGAAGCATTTTCCGTTGGAGATTCTTACAGGTTATTTGACGGGATTTCTGGTTGCCGCGGTGGTAATTTTTTTCTACGCGGTATAAATCAGGCTGAGATCTCTACCTCGAACCCCAGTTCCTGAATACTTTTTCCAATGGCTTCAAGATCAGGTAGCGGAATTTTTTCCAGGGTACTCACCGGCGTATCCCTTTCAAAAGTATAGATCATGATTTTATCGGGCGAGATTGTTTTATATGCTTCAAATAACGCATTCAGTTCCTCAGGGGAAGTATTATTGGTGGATGTTCCCTTATATGAACCTTTAAAGAAGAGGGTTTGAAGTATCAGGCCCTCCCCAAAAGCAGCCAGATCGCTGATAATTTCTTGAATTTTTCTCGATCCCGCCGGACGGTTAATGAACTGATAGGTTTCCTCAATGGCAGTATCCAGTTTCAGGATGGGCTGATCTGTTTTCTTTAAGGCTTGAACAATGCGGCTTTTGTGAATGGTCAGTGAATTTGAAAGAACGGCAATACGCGCTTTTTCTGCAAGTTTATTTCTGATCCCTACCGTATCATCAATTATCCCCTCGAATTCCGGATGCATGGTGGGTTCACCGTTCCCGGCAAAAGTTATGACATCCGGAGGATTTTCTGCCTCAACCATGGCGATAATTTTCTGTTCCAGGGCTATGCTTACTTGCGCTCTTGTGGGCAGATCAGATTTCCTGACTCCGGAATTGCATGACCAGCCACATTCGCAGTAGAGGCAATCGAAGTTGCAGTATTTTTTATCCAGAGGTAACAGGTTCACTCCCAGGGAAGTCCCCAAACGGCGGGAACGGACCGGGCCGAAAATGATTTCATCAAAGAGGAAAGTAGCCATTTTATTTGAAGTCAGATTAACGAAAAAGGATGGTTTATTTTCGTTTTCGATCAGTTTTATTCGGATGCTCTGGTAGTTGTTCAGGAGTTATTACCTGGTCATCACCGGAAGCTTCAACCTCTTCCAGCAACATATTCAGGTTCATTAGCACCTCATCATATATATCATTAAATAATTCAGGGTATTTGCTGTATTCTTCCACGGTATGCATGTAGAGATCTCTCGTGACTCCATATTTTTCAAATATGGAAGAATACAAATCAATACTGTCTGCCGGGGTAAATTTACGGTAGTATTTCATATCGTTCGTTATACCATCCATCAGGTGCATATCTGTTAATACCTTTACAAACACGTCTCTCTGAATAAACTCGGAACCCTTGATTTTCTTATCTCCATTGCATGAGCTTACACCGGCACTAAGAATAAGTGCAAGTATTATTGCTGAAAATCCGGGATATGTAAAAATCTTATTTAATGTCATTGAAGCGGTATCCAATCATAATCTCGTGACTCCCCATATTGTAATTTCTCAGGTCGGTGATGCCGACATCGTAGGCGTAGCCAAAATAAAACTTATCATCGTAATTATATCCTGCAAGGATGGTTATTGCCTCGTGGAAACGATAGCCAACACCCATCCAAACCATTTCCATCCATTCTACCTTGGAACTAACCTCGAAACGGAACTGTTGTGGTGCCGTGACTTTAATGATGGCTGATGGCTCAACTACCCAGTCCCTGTCAACCTCAAACCTGTACCCTCCGGTGAGGAAGTAATGGGTTTTCAATTTATTTAAACCGGTTTTTTCTTCAAATATTTTAAGCTTGTTGTTTAAAAGCTGAGCGGTGGAAAATCCGGCATAGAATCCGTCACCGTACAGGTAGGCTCCGAAACCCGCATCAGGTACATAGGCCGTACTTACCACCCCCTGTATAATCGCATCCGAAGGGTCCTTGATTGTAAGCTGTGTTCCATCAATTTTATATTGCAGAAGGCTGAAAGAAATACCCATCGACAGCCGCATGGTTCTTGTAAGGGCAATATTATACCCATAGGATCCCGACACTCCTGTTCTGCTGGTAGGACCGGTAACGTCGGTGTAAATGGTGCCACCAAAACCCATATCCATACTGGTATGGGGACCATAAAATGAAATGGAATTCGTAAGGGGAGGATCCGTCATGCCTACCCACTGGAACCTGTGGTTGGTCCGAATTTGGTAATAGTCATAAATTCCTGCAATGGCTGGGTTCAACACAAAATCATTGAACATGTATTGCGAGAATTGGGGCAATTGCTGACCATTCAGGATAACAGGACCTGAAATCAGTATGCAGAGTATGATTCGTTTCAAATGTCTCATTTGTTACCTGATAATTGTGACTGTACCGGTAATGGGTTTTGCGCTCGGGTAAGGGATTACGATATAGTAATAGGTTCCAACCGGAACTTCAACGCCATTAATCGTTCCATCCCATCGTTTCTCATCTGAATATCCTACCGTGGAGAAGATCCTGGTTCCCCACCGGTTGTATACTTCTACCAGGATATCCGGGAATGCAGTAGCATTGTCAATTTCAAAGTATTCATTGGCAAAATCTCCGTTGGGAGAGAATGCATTGTAAATCTTCAGATTCTCAATAACCTCAATGTACATAGAATCCGATTCTATGCAGCCGTAATCATTTAATGCCTGTAATATGTACAATACGGTATTGTTCAGCGTGGCAACAGGATTTGGTATATCGCTCTGATCCAGCCCTGTCGACGGGATCCATTCATAAGAAAGGAAAACGCCATCGGTTTCAGTTTCGATCTGGATCATCTGTCCTTTCAATCCAATGGTATCCTGAGAAACTTTAATTCCGTAAACAGGTAATGTGCTGATATGTAGCGTATCCACATTGTAACACCCATTCCCTGAAGTTGTTTCGGTTACCGTGTAAATGTATGTGATAGAGTCTGAAACCCTAACTGCAACGGGATTGTATATCTTTGTATTGGTCAGATAAGTGGACGGTTCCCAGCGAACTACGTCCCCCGCATTCCCATTTAGCAACAGGGTCTCACCCGAGCAGATAGTAGTGTCCTTTCCTGCATTTGCATTTACAAAAACAGAAGCAGACAGCTCCGTTGTATCAGAAACGGCACAGCCATTTTCATCTTCAATTTCTGCCACATAAGTTCCTGCTACGATATCTGACAGGTCTTCGGTCAGGCTTCCGTTTGACCAGCTTACTGTTTTCACTCCCACACCTCCTGAAATTGTCAGATCTATGGAACCTGTTGGGCTGAATGCATTACATATTGCAGGCACAACACTTTTGTATACAAGGAGCTGGGGAGGCTCGTTTATATAAACACTTCCCGAATAAATCTTGCCATCCTCATCGTATGCACGAAGGTTGTATAATGAATCTCCAGCCAGGTTTTCAAATACCGGATTGGTAGTATAGCTTACACCGCCGTCGATACTGTATTGTACTACCCCGACAGCATCCTGCGGCCTGAATTCGATGTAGCCATCTCCAGCGCCGTAACAACTGATATCAGCACTGTCAATCTCCATTAACAATGGTACGATATCCAGAATTTCAATGGATTCTTCATAAGTACAGCCCAGCGCATCTCTCACCACTACATCATACATTCCCGCAGTAAGGTCCGCATAGCTTGTGTCTGAAGTGAATGTTCCGGTCAGCCCGTCAATTGCATACTCGTAGGGAGGAGTACCTCCGGAAGCATTTGCGATGGTAATTGTTCCCAGGATTTCCTGGACATAATTTGTGCTGGTAACGGTTGCTGTTACCGGTAACGGTTCGTTTATTGCTGTTGTTTCTGAATGTATGCACGTTCCAGCGTCTCTTACATATATGGTATAGTCGTTCGGAGCAAGACCGGTGAAATCACCCGAAGAGCCATAACTGACACCATCCAGTGAATACTCATACGATCCCCATCCGCCGGATGCAACTGCATTTATACTGCCATTATTATCACCGTTGCAGGGCGATACATCAGTGGGGGTAAGTATAAGAGCCAGTATAGCAGGATCAGTCATATTTACGTTTCCAATTGACATAACACAGCCAGCCTGATCCCTTACAAACAGTTCGTAATTGGCTGGAGGCAGGTTCAGGAATACGGAATCACTTCCGTAACTAGCTTCATTATCAATGGAATATTCATACGGACGAATACCTCCGCTAATATACATGGAAATGGTCCCATCGGACGCCCCGTTGCAGGTAATCGTTGTAGTAACAACTGAATCAATGGTAATTGCAGGAGGCTCCGTAACGGAAAGTATACCTGAAGTTACCGGGCCGCAACCCTGTGAATCGTTAACCTGTATCGTATAATCACCCGCAGGCAGTCCACTGAAGGTTCCGCTTGCCTGTGCAGGCAATACAGCGGGATTGAGTGTATAAACATATGGAGGTGTACCGTTGGAAGCCTCAACAGAAACCTCTCCGTCAGCAGCTCCATTACAGGTTATGGAAACTACGGACTCATTTCCCAGTGTAATACTTAATGGTTCTGTTATTTCTACTGTGCTGTCTTTTGTGCATCCAAGGCCATCCCGGACTGTAAGGGTATAATTTCCTGCAGTTAATACTGTAAAATCACCCGGAGTAACAAAGTTTATTCCGTCCATTGAATAATCAAGAGCTCCAGTCCCCCCGGTAGCAGTTATATGTAACTCTCCGTTATTGTTGCCTGTACATCCTGTGACATCAATAATTGACAGGGTATTAATCACAATTTCTGCCGGTGCGGTTATCTCAACAACCGTATCTTTCTGACAGCTATTTGCATCCACCAGGTTCACCGTATAAAATCCGGCTTCCAGATTTATAAATTCTCCAGGTGTCTGAAGCGTTCCTCCATCCAGCGAATACTGAATGATACCTGTTCCACCAGTGCCGCTGATTGTAATCTTCCCTTCAGGAGCATAGGAACAGGTCAATATATCATCCTGGGAGTAAGAATCGATGGTTATGGTAGCTGGTTCGGTTATAATTTGCGGCAGTTGGGAGACTTCGCACAGATTGACGTCCCTGACAGTTGCCTGGTAGGTGCCAGCAGAAAGACTATTAAATGTTCCGGTAGCCTGGTAAGTCAAACCTCCGTCTGAGGAATATTCAAAAGGACCAATACCTCCTGTTACATTTGAGATAGTCAGGGTTACGGTTGCATCTCCGTTACATAAAATTGAGCCTGTATAGCTTTCGTCAAAACTGATTGCAGCCGGTTCAATAATATCTATACTGTCATGAATGGTACATCCATTGGCATCCCTGGTATAAATGTGGTGTTCCCCGGAAGCGAGTCCTGATATTGGACTGGTTAAGGTATAGGGCCCTCCCTGGAAGTTTGAATAGGTATAGGGGGAAGTTCCTCCTATCGAACTCATACTGATCGTACCGTTAATCTCGCCGGCACAAACGATATCTGTTTTGGCCAGGGTAGTGACCAGTTCGGCTGGCTCAGTCAGTGTAACAGCATCAGCATATACTACGCTGCAGGAACTGTTGTCTGTAACTTCAAGGGAGTAAGTGTCTGCAGGTAAGCCAACCGGATCTTCAGTCATTGCAACTACCTGCCCACCCGAGTTGGTCCAGCTGAAAACATATGGTGCGGTTCCGCCTGCTATATCAATTGAGATGGTCCCATCGCTGTCACCAAAACATACAAGGTCTGTTTGTCCTGTGAATGTTACCAGAATTGCTGAAGGTTCAGTTATCGTGGCTACTGGACTGAAGGCCTTTGCACAGGTATTGGCATCTGTAATCGTGAGATCATAGCTTCCTGCTTCAAGGGAAGAAATATCCTGGCTGCCGGATGTGAAACCATTGGGCCCGGTCCATGCAAATGTATACGCAGGTGTGCCTCCGGAAACCGTGATGGATATCGAGCCGTCATTGGCACCATTGCAGCTGATATCTGTGGCTGTTGGAGTGATCAGTATCTCTGTAGGTTCGTCTATAGTAACAAGGTCTGTAAATGTTCTGCTACATCCGGATGCATCACTGAGGTCGAGTGAATAATTCCCCGGTTCGAGCCCGGAAATATCTTCCAGTCCGGAGGTAAATCCATTGGGGCCTGTCCAGGAATAACCATACGGCGCTGTACCGTTCGATGGGGTTATATCAATGGTCCCGTCATCATTTCCGAAGCAGGTAATGTCGGTAGAAACAACAGAAACGTCGAGGGGTATTGGTTCGGATACAGTTTGTGTGGGGAATATCATGACGCATCCCAGCGCATCGGTTACAGTGAGGGTATAATCGGCAGCCGACAGGCCGGTGATATCCTGGT
>ERZ795048.2929-NODE-2929-length-13142-cov-5.298235_pt1 | contig 13142 bp, 7 predicted proteins | sample MGYA00375132_ERZ795048 | MGnify/ENA primary metagenome ERZ795048 (study PRJEB30177, sample SAMN05720225) | activated sludge metagenome | isolation source: Anaerobic digester | place: Hong Kong | collected 2014-12-17 ...
CGTTGAGCGATAAAGTTGTTCAGCTTCACTCAATTGTCCCATATCTTCCAGTAAATAAGCGCGCATATTTTTTACATCTAATGTCCGGGGATGTAGTTCACCGATATGTAGCTCTAGGTCTGCAAGCAATTGTTTTGAAAATTCATTTGCCAATTCATATTGTTCAGATGTCACTAATACAGATAATAAATTGGCTTTAGAAACCATTGTACTTAGATGATATTCACCTAGAATTGCAACTTTACCATCAATGACTTTTCGAAACATCTCTTCTGCTCTTTGAGAATTTCCTAAACGCTCTTCGACATTCGCTAAATTATTTCTAACGATTAAAGTCTGTAAGTGATTTTCCCCATAAATTTCAATGTGGTTTTCTAGATTTTCTTCATAAATTTCTTTTGATTTTTTATAGTTTCCCAATTTATCAAATAACATTGCATAACTGTTTTGAGCAAATAATCGAGATATATGATTTAAAGGAAAATCATCGGTCACCGGAGCATGAATTATTTCTTCTAATAATTTTTGAGCATTTTCCACATCTCCCGCCAAAAGATACGTATTTCCCAATGCAACTTGAGCTTTATGTTTATCAACCGGATAATTTTCAGAGTTTTTAATTAATTCCTTGAGTAGCTCAATATTTTCATTTGTCTTATTTAAAGCCAGATTTATTTTTGATTCAATAAAGTTTATTGCATAATAAAAATCATGATAGTTGGTCATACCTTCAAGTTTGGGCAGTAAGTTTCTAACCTTACTTATTTGTCTTTGCGCTGGCTCAATTTGATTTAAACCTGTATAAACACCAGCTAAGGTAGTCCTGATATTAGCCTCAACTTCGGTCTCTCCTTGTAATTGAAATTCTAAACTTTTTTCTGCATTATCTATTAATTGTATGACAGTTAGTTTCTCACCATAAATATTGTCAGGGTCAGCTGAAGTAAAAATTTCATTAATAAAATCGACTGTTTTTTGGCTAGTCAATGCATTAGTTTCAGCAATTTTTCGAGCCTCTTGCTCCTTAATTGCAAATGAAATAGCGAAAACCAGCCCTGAAATAAGACCAAGAATTGCTAAAGCAGTACCGGCAAAGAGTGCTTTATGTTTTCTCGCAAGATGACGGAGTGTGTACCATAATGTATAATTACTTTTAACAGAAATTGGTTCATCATTAAGCCAACTGAGCAAATCTCGCTTAAATTCATTGGCTGATTGATAGCGATGATCAGCTTTTTTCTCAATAGCATGGTGAACTATGGTTGCTAAATTGGAATCAACTGAGTTATCTACAGCGGTAATTTTAGTTGGTAAATCTTCGATAATCTTACTGATTGCAGAAAATATATGATTGGCATCAATTTTATAGGGTAATGAACCCGAAAGTAGTTGATAAAGCACAACTCCCAACGAATAAACATCTGCACGCGTATCCAGCGAATCCAGACCGCTGACTTGTTCCGGACTCATATACGCCAAAGTTCCAACAATTTGTCCGGTTTTTGTTAATTGTGTGAGTTGCTGAGTGCTATTTTCTGTCGCTGTTGCAATCCCGAAGTCTAATAATTTAACTTGTTGATCTTTTGTTACAAGAATATTTTCAGGTTTTATATCACGGTGAATAATGCCTCTATTGTGTGCATATTGAATGGCATCTAAAACTTGTATAAATAGTTTGATTATTTTCTGGTAATCTAAAAATTGATTTTTACAAAATTGAAATATTGTTTCTCCTTTAACATATTCCATCACAATATAAGGTAATTCGCTATTTACAATCACCCCGGTCTGATAAACCTGTGCAATATTTTCATGAGTTAATGATGACAATAACCGTGACTCGTGATGAAATCGATGCATTTGATCATCGCTAAGAAGTTGCAAAGGAATTTTTATAGCGAATAATTTTCCCGTTTTAACTTCAGAAGCCAGAAAAACTTTGCCATTGGCTCCCATTCCAATAATTTTTTGAATTTGAAAACCATTGATTTCTGGAAAGTTTTTCAAGTTTTGATTTTGATTGACATCATAATGATTAAAAGCATTTAGCCACTCAGATTTGTCAGGAAAATCTTTGTTAAATTGTTCAATTAAAGACTTCTTTTCCTGGGAATTTTGAATTTCTTCAAGCCTACGGATTAACTCGTTAGATAAATTATTTAAACCATCATTCATTATGAAATATTAGCACACAAAATCTCCGTACTCAATTTGATAATGGCTACTAATGTATTTCATTTAAAAAAATAAAAATATCAATTTGTATGACTCATCTTTCAATTTTATTTTTATTATAAATTTGCAGATAGGTTTCAATTTTTGTAAGATTTAATTTGTTTTATTATACGGAATATCAATGAAATTTATATTCATTATTATTACGGCTTTATATAGCTTTCGTGTCTATTCAGAAGATTCAATAATAGAATTAAATAGCGATAATCTGATCTATCTGGCATTAAAGAACAATCCAGAAATGATTGAAAAACATATTAATTTTCTAATTAATTCAAGATATATCATTGATTCTGAAGAGAAAAAGGAAATACTTTTAGAAAAAACAAAATCTGAAATAGATAAAAAATTGCTTGAATTTAGTAATATTCAAAAATTTAAAATTTCTGATACGGTTAGACTAAAAACGAATAAATCACATGATAGAATATCAGTTGATGGTATTTTTGATAATCCAATCCATGCTATTTTTAGATCTCATAACCCTCATCCATTTTTTCCGGACTACTTTTTTTTGTTAATTGCAAATTATCATTCACTCAACATAATTGATATTAATAACTCGCTTTTATCGGACATGATAAAATCAAAAGAATTGAAGTATTTTGTAGAAATAATTCTCACAATATCAAATTACCAACACAATAAATCATTTCAGACTGTTATAAAGGAAATTAATATATATTCTGATGATTCAAAATCAAAGCTTTTGTTTTCAAAGAATGAAACTTCAAACCACGAAGAAATAATAAAAAACTGGTTCTTTGCCAATGGAGTTTCAAATCCGCACGTAGGGATTCACGCTTTTACCGTTTTTGGTTATCGATTGCAAGATATGGCAAAAATCAGTTTTATCTACAATCAAAATTGTAAAGATGGTGGAAATGTTTCAAGCCATCAAGTCTATGTATGCGCTTCGAATTATAGTGACAATGTAAATCTTGAGGCCATTTTTATAGGTGGAAGACTTGGTATATTCAGGATTCTTGCTTCACCGGCATTGACTGAATTTGAAAAAGAAGATGTTGCAAAAAAATTATCACAAGATTTAAACACTCCACTCTCGTTTTCAGATTTAGCAGTGAAAAAATGGAATAAATATCGTGTCGATTTCAAATTCAATCCAAATCTTGATTTTAAAGTCTCTGAAATATTTTCCATGATTCCATATGGAACAAAGGAAATATTAGCTAAAGAAATAGAAAGTTCTTTATGATTTTTTATTTCAGCTCTCCAAATTAGGCTCTAGAATTTTTTTGGCTTTCTCCAAGTCAATATTTTTTCTGGTGACATAGTCATTTAATTGCTCTTCATCAATGTTACCCAAAACGAAGTATTGGGATTGTGGATGAGCATAATAAAAACCACTGACTGATGCTGCCGGATACATGGTGTATCCTTCAGTTAATTGAATTCCTGTGTTTTTCTCCACTTCAAGAAGCTCAAAAATCAACTCTTTTTGCGTGTGATCAGGACAAGCGGGATAACCGGGAGCTGGTCTGATTCCCTGATAGTCTTCATTGATTAATTGTTCATTTGAAATTTCATTTTCGGTCGTGTACTTCCAATAATCAGTACGAACCAGTTGATGCAAATGCTCTGCAAAGGCTTCTGCTAACCGGTCTGCAAGTGCTTTCAGCATAATTGATGAATAGTCATCGTGAAATTTTTCAAACTCCTTAATTTTCCTTTCAATTCCGATACCGGTTGTAACCGCAAACATTCCCAAATAATCTTGAAAACCACTTTCTTGAGGGGCAATAAAATCACTTAAACACAGGTTTTTTCCGCCTTTTTGTTTTTGTTGACGTAAATTGATTAAGCGATGATTATTATTCTCAAAATTTATTAAAACGTCGTCTTCTTCGCTGTTTGCGGGAAAAATTCCAAATACCGCATTTGCTGTTAGCCATTTCTCAGCAATTATTTTTTGCAACATTCTTTGAGCATCATGAAACAATTCAGTCGCGGTTTTTCCAACGATTTCATCTTCCAAAACTGCCGGAAATTTACCATGAATATCCCAGGTTTGGAAAAACGGAGTCCAATCAATGTATTTTGAAATTTCCATCAAAGAATAATCTGTGAGTTTTTTAATACCGATAAATTCAGACTGAACAGGAGGTTGTTCCTGCCAGTTGATATTGAGCTTATTATCTCTGGCTTGATTTAAACTCAGCAGTTGTCTTCGACTTGATTGATTCTTCCTTCTTTCTCTGATTTCTACGTATTGTTGTTTTGTTTCTGTAGAAAACTCAATACGGTTTTTATCTGAACCTGTCAGTTTTTGCGCAACTCCAACTGCACGAGATGCATCTTTAACCCAAATGGTATCAGCAGAATATTTAGGTTCGATTTTCAATGCCGTGTGAGTTCGGGATGTGGTTGCTCCTCCAATCAAAAGCGGAATTTTTAATCCCCGTTTTTCCATCTCTTCAGCGACATTGCACATTTCATCCAAAGATGGTGTAATCAATCCGCTTAATCCAATGATATCCGCATTATGCTCGACGGCAGCATCAATAATCTTATTTGCCGGAACCATTACGCCTAAATCAATGATTTGATAATTGTTACACCCTAAAACAACACCAACAATATTTTTTCCTATGTCGTGCACATCGCCCTTTACAGTCGCCATAATGATGGTGCCGTTATTTTTTTGTGTGCCCTTTTGAGCTTCGATATAAGGCAACAACCATGCCACCGCTTGTTTCATCACCCGAGCGGATTTAACCACTTGTGGCAGAAACATTTTACCGCTTCCGAATAAATCGCCGACAGTGTTCATGCCATCCATTAACGGACCTTCAATAACATCCAGCGGGTTTTGTAGTTTTTCAAATGCTGATTGTGAGTCAGATTCGATAAATTCAGTAATTCCATGAACCAAAGCATGAGATAATCTTTTTTCAACATCGAGTTCCCGCCAGGTATTATCTTCTTGCTTTTGTTGTTTTCCCTGAATTTTATCTGCTATTTCCATGAGACGCTCGGTCGCATCTTCTCTTCTGTTGAATAATAAATCTTCGATGCGGACTTTGACTTCCTCTTCGATTTCATCATAAACCGTTAACATTCCGGGATTGACAATTCCCATATCCATACCGGCTTGAATAGCATGATAAAGAAAAACCGAATGTATCGCTTCACGCAAAGGATTATTACCACGAAACGCAAATGAAATGTTAGAAACACCACCAGAAACATGGCACAAAGGCATCTCTTTTTTAATAATTCGAGTGGCTTCTATAAAGTCAATTCCATAATTGTTATGCTCGGCAATTCCGGTGCCAATAGCAAAAATATTTGGATCAAAAATAATGTCTTCGGGTGCAAAACCAACCTGTTTGACCAATATATCAAAACTTCTGCGACAGATTTCGACTTTACGAACTTTGCTTTCTGCCTGACCCTGTTCATCAAATGCCATGATTATCACGGCCGCACCATATTTTTGAATGGTTTTTGCTTGTTTAATGAATATTTCTTCGCCTTCTTTGAGCGAGATAGAATTTACAATTCCTTTACCCTGACAATGTCTTAAACCGGCTTCAAGAACTTCCCATTTGGAAGAATCAAACATTACCGGTACACGAGCAATCTCAGGCTCTGTAGCAATAATATTCAAAAACTCAATCATCACTTCTTTGGAGTCTATCAACCCTTCATCCATGTTAATGTCGATAATCTGTGCTCCATTTTGCACTTGCTGTAACGCCACTTCGGTCGCTTTTATATAGTTCTGTTCCTTAATCAAGCGTTTAAACATGAGCGAACCGGTGACATTGGTTCGTTCACCGACATTGATAAAATTCAATTCTTTACTCAGATTTAATGCTTCCAATCCTGATAATCTGGTTAATGAAGGAATTTTGGGAATCGTACGAGGTTTCAAATTTGAAAGTTTTTCAGAGAAAACCTGAATATGTTTTGGTGTTGTTCCGCAACATCCTCCAACAATATTCACAAACCCTGATTTTGCCATTTCGGCTAAAATTTCTGACATTTCCTCAGGTGTTTCGTCATACTCGCCAAGTTCATTGGGTAATCCCGCGTTAGGATGAACACTGACAAAGCATTCACATATTTTTGATAACTCACGTACATAAGGAATCAAATCCATTGCTCCTAACGCACAATTCAAACCTATGGTTAATGGCTTTATATGTCGAACGGAATTATAAAACGCTTCTGTTGTCTGACCTGACAGAGTGCGTCCGCTGGCATCGACAATTGTTCCTGAAATCATGATTGGAATATCCTCATTCCGTTGTTCCATAACTTCAGAAAGTGCATAAATTGCCGCTTTGCAATTTAAAGTATCGAATACAGTCTCAACCATTAAAATATCAGCACCGCCATCAAGCAAACCATTGGCAGCCTCAATATAGTTATCTACCAATTCCTGAAAAGTGACGTTTCTAAAACCCGGTCGATTGATATCGGGAGAAATCGAAGCCGTTCGATTGGTTGGTCCGATGCTGCCAACTACAAATCGAGGTTTACTCTCAGTCGAAAATTGCTCACAACACTTTTTGGCTAACTTTGCGGACTGAAAATTAATTTCATAAGCCCAAGACTCCATTCCATAATCAGCCTGAGCAATTTGCGTGGCGTTAAATGTGTTAGTTTCGATTAAATCGGAACCGGCTTGCAGATTCTTTAAATGGATTTCCTCAATAATTTGCGGCTGTGTGATAGATAATAAATCATTATTTCCTTTTAAATTATTTTCATGATTACGAAATTGTTCGCCCCGATAATCAGATTCGCTCAACTTGTAAGATTGAATCATCGTTCCCATTGCGGAATCCAGCAATAGAATTCTTTGTTGTAATAGTGAGATTAGTTTTTGTTTTGTTGTCATTATTTTTCAGCTTCGAGCGTTATTACTTCAAAATGTGGTTTCTTGCTTTCGATGGAAGTGACTTTGGCTTTAATGTTTTTTAATCCCGCAGCTTCAACCCATTTAGTTAATTGTTTAATTGTAAAACCATTATTAACATGACCAAAATCCTTAACAATTTCAGTGTGCGGATGTTTTTTTAAAGTTGAAATCAGAATTTTTCCATTTGGCTTCAAAGATTTAGATGCTTGATCGATGGCTTCCTGAGCATTTTCTGAATAGGTTAAAACATGCAACAAGAACACAGTATCGAATGATTGGGTTAAACCTAAGGCATGCATGTCAGCAACTACATATTGAACATTTTCTGCATTCGATAAACGTCTTTGAGCCGCTTCGATAATAGTTTGGCTGCTATCAACACAGGTATAAGTTAAAGCTCTTTTATGAAGAAGTTCAGCTAAAACGCCATCACCTGAACCTATATCAAGCACATCACCAAGTTCCAAAAGATAACTGAGAGCTCGGGTTGTAGCTTCCCAGCTTCGACCCGGAGAATATTGTCTTTCCATATCGCCGGCAACAGAGTCCACCCAGTTCTTACTTTTTGCTCTTTCTTCCAAAACTTTGGTTAGTCGTTGCTTATCTTCGATAACCAAGGAGTTTTGTTCTTCTTCATCGTTTAAGGACTTCAAAATATACTGATAATCGCTTTTTATCAATTGATGATTGATTCGATAATAGGTTGAAACACCATCTTTTCTGGCTAAAACAAACTTGAGTTCCTTTAATTTTGCTAAATGTGTGGATACACGAGGTTGTGCCAATTGCAATGTTGCAGACAATTCAGCGACAGTTAGTTCCGTCTGTTTTAGCAAAAGCAGCAAATGTATTCTGGTTTCATCTGCCAGAAGTTTAAATACAGAAACAATATTCATCCTTTTATCTTGATTTAAAGATATATGAATTGTATATCATTGATTCTTGCCGTCAAGGAAATAGTGAATTAAATGATTTATCTGAGATATTAACTGCCGGCTTGAGCCATAAACCATTTTTTTAGAGGAGATTGATTGATTAAGTTCATTCCTAAACTTCGTAATGGTTTTTTAATATGATTATCATCTTTGAACATATGATGCAAAAAACTCATCATTTCCGAAGTCTCTTTGACCTGAGAAATTCTTCTTCTTTGATATTTTCGTAAATTTTTATGCAAAAGCAAATCATCTTTAAGAACTGAACTATCCAGTAATTCAAACAATAATTGGACATCACCGATTCCCAGATTGACGCCCTGACCGGCTAATGGGTGAACTCCGTGAGCACTATCTCCGCAAAGAACAACGCGGTTATTGAAATATCGTTCAGCATAAAGTTGAGTTAATGGAAATGCTACTCTTGCGCTTTTTAAAGTTACTTTTGGTGCAATTTCATGATTCGATAAAGCATTGACAATTCCCTGTTCAAAAGTTTGTTCATCACAAGATAGCCAATAATCAACCTTATCTTTCGGCAAACTCCAGACTATTGAGAACAAATTATCACCCATCGGAAGCACACCGATTGGACCACCTTCGTTGAAAGCCTGAAAAGCCGTGAATTCAGGAGCATCTTTAATACTTAGATAGGCGACCAGACCGAACTGATGATAATCATTTTCAGTCGTCTTAATATTTACAAACTCTCTGACTTTTGATTTTCTTCCTTCAGCCGAAATCAATGCCCTGCTCTTGAATTCATGACCATCAGTTAATTGAACGCGAACCTGTGAACCTGTATTTTCTAACGAATCAATGGAATGACCTGTTATAATTTCACAAGTTGGATAACTATCAAGCGACTTCCAGGCAGCCTGAACCAAATTATTATTCTCTAACAAATACCCTAAACAACTCTGCGAAGAAAAATCGGCATCAAAATTGATGTGTGCCTGACTTCTGGTGTCCCAAACCTGCATGTGTGAATACGGAGCAATCCGATTTGAATAAAGATTTTGAAAAATTCCCAACTTCTTTAGATATTCGATATTCTGCCAGGAAACTGCAGAAACTCTTAAATCCATATCTGAGTTTTCTGTAAGGAAGGGACTTTTATTCGATTCAATCAATAATACCGATAAACCGGATTGACAGGCAGCGACAGCGGATATAGAACCAACCATACCACCACCGGAAATTATCAAATCAAATTTCTTCATGATTGCCTCAGTAATTTGGGAGTTAAACCACGATAGCCGGATGCTCGCTTGAAAAGCTCCATTTTTGCGACATTGGATTGTTGTAAGGAAAATAATCCCAAAGATCGAATTTTATTAATTACCGGCTCATCCAGTTTAAACCATTCCATCAGATCATCAGTGTATTGCATGGTTTGAGTTTGATCTGTATCGACACTTTGTTGATATTTTTCCAATACTTGTACACTACCAATATCATTATTTTTTTCAATCGCCAATTCCATAACGTCCACCAGATTTGCAATATCTCTGACCGCTAAATTTAAACCTTGAGCTGAAACCGGGCTGACACCATGAGCGGCGTTACCCATCAAAACAACCCGATTGGATGTTTGCTGTGGCACTTTGACAAAATACAAGGGATAACAACTTCTTTTGCCAACTTTCAAAAAGCGACCTAAACGATAACCAAATTGAGTTTGTGCCCTTTTTAAAAACTCTGAATCGGAAAGTGACATGATTTCATCAGCTTCGGAACTTTTAACCGACCAAACAAAGCCACAACGATTATTCATGAAAGGTAATAATGCTGTCGGTCCTTCTTTGGTTAATCGTTCATAGGCACAATGATTGTGTTTGAGTTCGGGAGTGATGTTGCAAATAATGGCTGTCCTTTCATAGGATTTAACTTCAGTCGGTAAATTAAGTGTTTTACGAATTCCCGATTGAATACCATCAGCAGCAATCATCAATGTGCTTTTATCTGTAAATTCCTCAGATTCGAATTGATACTTTATTTCAATAGAATCATCTAAGTTGTTGAATTCCAAAAATTTTGCCGGGCAAATCAGATTAATACTTTGATTATCAATGACTTTTTGGTAAAGCGACATTCCTAGTTTTTTTGCTTCGACAATAAACGCCAATTCATCAATTTCAAAGTCAGAAGCATCAAATTTTACAACACCAAAATGTCCTTTATTTGAAACATGAACCTGTTTAATTGGTGTGATATCATCAAGAAGATTTTCCCAGATTCCTAAATTTTGCCAAAACCGAATGGATGCCTGATTGACCACTAATGTCCGATCATCATAACTTGGATGTGAGTTGTGACTGTTTTCTGTGTGTTCAATGAGATTGATTTTGAAGCCGAGATTTGACAAAGTTAATGCACATGCCATGCCTACCAGTCCGCCACCTACGATGGTAACGTCGAAATCACGATGCTTTTCTTTTAGCTTCATCACTACGAATTTTTTCGAGTCTTTCAAAATAATCATCATCAACTTGTGTGATGTATTCATTGGAAAAACAGGATGTATCAAAGTTTTTCACATATTTGCTATCATTCGAACAAGCAGCTACCAAATCATCTAAAGATTGGTAAATGACTTTGTCTGCTCCCAAGATTTCCGTTACTTCTTCTTCAGTTCTGTTGAAGGCGACTAATTCTTTCGGAGCCGGCATATCGATTCCATAAATATTTGGGTAGCGAACCGGTGGAGCTGCCGAGGCAAAATAAACTTTCTTGGCACCGGCATCCCGAGCCATTTGAATAATTTGAGTTGAGGTGGTTCCGCGAACTATTGAATCATCAATCAAAAGAACATTTTTACCTTTGAACTCTAATTCAATGGCGTTTAGCTTGCGACGAACAGATTTCACTCTTTCGGCTTGTCCGGGCATGATAAAAGTTCGGCCGATATAACGGTTCTTCACGAAACCCTCACGAAACTTAACACCCAAACGATAAGCCAAAGGAATAGCACTCGTCCTAGACGTATCAGGAATTGGAATCACTACGTCAATATCATGATTTGGCATCTCTCGTAGTATTTTGTCAGCAAGATGTTCTCCCATTCGCAAACGGGCTTTATGAACAGAAATATTGTCCATAATGGAGTCTTCACGAGCAAAATAGACGAATTCAAAAATACAGGGCGTGTGTTGTTTTTTCTCTGCGCATTGCTGACGATATAAAGTTCCGTCAAGTCCTAATAAAACCGCTTCTCCCGGTTCAACATCACCGATGAGTTTATAACCATGCAAATCTAAAGCCACACTTTCAGATGCGAGAATATATTCATCCTTGCCTTTGACTGTTTTTTTGCCCAAAACCAAAGGTCTGATACCATTTGGATCACGAAATCCAATCACCCCATGTCCCGGTACCATTGCTACGACAGCATATCCACCAACACAGCGTTTATTTAAGTTTGTAATCGCTTTAAAAACCATATCCGCTTTTAATTCGATTTCATGACTTTTCTGTAATTCATGAGCTAGAACATTCAAAAGAACTTCTGAATCTGAACCGGTATTGATGTGTCTTCGATCTTCCTCAAACAGTTCCCGTCTGAGTTTTTCGGTATTAACTAAATTACCATTGTGAGCAAGTACAATCCCGTATGGTGAGTTGACATAAAAAGGTTGAGCTTCCAAGCGATTATCACCACCGGCTGTCGGATAACGAGTATGGCCTATACCCATATTTCCATGTAGCTTTTTGACATTTTCAGCATTAAAAACATCTCTAACCAAACCATTGTCTTTAACTAATGCAATTCTACGATTCTCACAGGTCGCTATTCCGGCGGCATCTTGTCCTCTATGTTGCAGGACCGTTAAACACTCATAAATCGTTGAAGCCACATCACTTTGACTAACAACACCAACCACTCCACACATCAGTTGGAACCTCCTTCTGTTTGGTCATTAGTCTCTGCTTTGTTATCGGATAAACTTTGCATTAATTGATCAAGTTGTTTGCTTGATTCCACATTTTCTGCAGCCTTTTTAAGCATTTCTGATGTTTGCTCCACAACTTTATTATTTTCGATAAATGAAAAATACTTTGAAAAATTCTCCGGCATTCTAACTCTCGCCCATTCGGCAATCTTTCCTGCGTACGGTACCAGTTTTGAATTTTGCCACCAAGGGTCTTCAGAAAGTGGTGTGGCTCTGACGAAAAAAGCAATCACAATGATAATGACAGCCCCTCTTAACAAACCAAAGAACATTCCAAAAAAACGATCTGTACCACTTAGACCGGTAGATTTAATCAATTTTCCCAGAATAAAATTAATGATACTTCCTAAAAATAATGCAGCAATTAAAATAGCCACAAATGCAATCAAGTGCCTTGCTGAAGGAAGCTCAATGTAAGATTCCAGATATTTAGCTCCGATATCAACATAATGATACGCTAACCAAAAAGCAACAACCCAAATTAATAATGATAAGACTTCTTTAGTTAATCCTCTGAAAATACTAATGATTACAGAAATTGCAAGGATTCCGATAAACACATAATCTAGCCAATTCATTTGGTAATTACCTTTTGTTTTTCATGAGGTTTTACAAGCCCTTTAAGTTTTAGTTTATCGAGCAATTGTTTTTCGGCGTCTTTGGCTTCATCTCTGGTCGCGTAAGGACCTACTCTTACCCGATATTGATTATTGCCTGAAGCTATAATTTCATCAACAAAACATATAAATCCCGATTTTCTTATCTCATCACGTTGAGCCAATGAGTTCTTTTTATTGCTATAAATACCAATCTGTACAATCCAGCCGGTATCAAGCAACGAGTTAAATGCTTCTTCATCAAGATTTTCTATAACTGGTTTTCCAATATTTAACTTGAGTGCGACAATCTTTTGACTGAGTTTTTCAGCTTCACTCGATGAATCCAACATCTCAGAATAAACCTTATACACTTCCTTATCCAAGTCCTTTACTACAACTGCGCTATATCCTTTATTCAGTAATTTAGCCTTTAATTGCTGGGCGTTTTTTTGTTGAGAAAACACACCATATTGCAAGCGACAACCAAATTCCGAGCCGGATGAATTCGCACTCACTATATCCGGCTGAG
>ERZ795048.2932-NODE-2932-length-13138-cov-6.564702_pt1 | contig 13138 bp, 8 predicted proteins | sample MGYA00375132_ERZ795048 | MGnify/ENA primary metagenome ERZ795048 (study PRJEB30177, sample SAMN05720225) | activated sludge metagenome | isolation source: Anaerobic digester | place: Hong Kong | collected 2014-12-17 ...
TTGTAGAATACCTTTTCTCCAATTTTTGGAAGCTAATTTATTCTAATATGGGTTGCATTACCTATTTTGATACAATTACGCACCCTATACATTTTTGCGCACCCCAATCAATCGGACATAATAGATTTCAAATTAATCCTAATCATTATACTAATCTATTTCAGATGATTCATAATCAATAGTTGTTTTTTTGTGTTATAATATTGAAAGCAGGTAACGAAATTTATTTAACAAGAGAATGGTGATGAATTTGAGTAATAGTTTTATCCTTCGACAATATCAAGCCATTGAAAACATATATAATGATTTATATGACGATTCTCAATATGATATTAATAGTTTGATTTTTGACTCCTTTGATAAACAAACCATTTTGGAGCAAGGCTTTTTCAAAAAAGATAAATTTAAACCCGGCATCGTAGACAAGTTCTTTGAAGAGTCTTCAAATCGGTTGGCATATAATTTTTTCTATCTCCTTCTTAAAAAATTCAATCGTGTGAATCATCTTAAAGTTAATTCTGTAGATTTTGATCAAGTTCATTTCGAATGGAATTCTGGAAAACTAATCGTATCTCCGATTGATGTCTTACTGATAAGTTCAAGTTCGAAAGTTCTGTTCTTTTTAGAATGTAAACATGAAGAACCAAATTCAACTAGCAAATTCAGTTTCAGCCAGGCATATTTGAATATATTAGAAAATCATGGATTGAATGACCTGTTGAACATTGCGAAACCTTATGTTCTATTCTATGAGAATATGGAAGAAAACAATGATTTATCATATGGAGCTGGTATTTCTCAAAATCTAAGACAAATCCTGAGTATCGCCATTAACAAAGGTAAATATAAGAAAAGTGAAAGCCTATATCAGTTTCATAACTACATTTATGATGATATTCCAGATTTCAATGAATATGAAATATGGTTTGGAAACTTGCTATTTTACGATGATCAAAGCAAGAATCTAGCAGGTAAATATTTCGAAGAAAACCTTAATTTCATCAAAAGAGCAAAAAGCGATTTTCGTAAGTTTGGCATTAATTTGATTGAACCGATTTCCTATAAAACAATATTGTCAGAAAACAGAAAATTGTACAACTCTATTGGAACATCCTATACACTTTATGATTACTTGATGCATAATTATTATAGAGACAATAATGAATGAGTTAAAATTAACAAAAAGAGCTTACTAAATCAGTAGGCTCTTATACTTTATTGTACTCAATTTCTTTATACTTTCTTTAACATGGCTCTCATTATAGCAGTTCTTTTAGGATCTCTTTTTACGACTAATGCTGTATAGGGTTCATCCCAACCATCTGTTTTGTTTTCCGAATATTCCGTAAGAAACATCGCTCCATGATCGATTAACATCTTCATTAACTCAAAGTCATCATCGGCACAATGGTGATTAAGTAGTTCATCAAGAACACCTTCATTTAAAAGATCGCCTATCTGTAGTAAATATTCTCTCCTCTTCGCTATATTTTCAATTGCAGCTTTCTCCCAGTTTGCTTCAGTATCTGGGTGTTCCAAAAACCTTCTCGAAGCAGCAACGTTTTCTTGTTCGATAAATCTATTGAAAACTGATGTTTGTATTGGTGTACTAAAACAAAGTATCACTTCGTCTAGCACACGATTTGAGCAAGAAATAATGATCTGTTCCAAAATGTCTGCAGCTTGTTTCACAAGATATGTGTCTTCAATTTCCCTTATAGGCTTAATTCTATCAATGTAGAAGTCACAGATTTTCTTCAGTCTTGGATTCCCTTCATGAACTACATCATTTAATGTGTATGTAGTATATTTGTCTCGCGATTTATACAAATAACTGCGATCATTCATATGGCAATATAATATAATATCGTCTTCCAACTCGCTTTTAGAAGCAGATAATTTTATCGTTTCTAAAATAGGAAACTTTTCAAATGATGACTTTGAATACAGACTTGATATATAATCTACACTTTCTGCTTTTTTTGTGTTTCTTAGTTCATAAGGAATAATATATTGTACATAACGATTTGAAAATACATCCGTTCCATATTTCTTTGCGATTTTAGTAAACTGATCTTCATTTATGCTGATCGGAGATGACCAAGAAATGATGTTTTTGATGTTTTCTTCATCATCCATTGCTTCATCTATCATCCACGGAAGGTATACAGCAAATCCCATTTCAAGTTCATAATAGTAAGTCTTTTTTGCGTTTTCATTATGTATGACCTGCTCAAGATTATAAACATTAACCATCTGGAGAAATTGAATTTTATGTTCTTCCTTTCCGTATTCTCCAATTATGTCTGCAATTTCTTTATAGGTGCTATCTGCCAAGTCAACATCAAAGCCACATAAAATAGAAACCATTTCTGAATCGAAATCTTGTAGCCATTTCTCTAGAAACCCTTTAGAGAATTTTATGCGATGCCTTCTCAAAATAACAGATATTCTCTTATGTACTGGAGATTTAGGTTTGACAAACATTCTATTTTCAGGTAAGTCCATTAAGCTTCTTAGGATCCTTCTGTTTTCTTTATACAGGATGTCTTTAACCATATCATATTGTTTTCCAAGAATTAACAATTCGGTGATTTCATCACTACGACTATAAAATGGAGATGGTTTGACTCCATTAGGATAGTGTTGTCTCACATTTATTGTATTCTTTTCTAGGGGAGTTAAAATTTGATGATCGACAATTTTCAATATTGCTTTATCAAACAAGAACAGAACTAGTTCAACATCTTGGTATTTAATGGCATAATCAATAATATTTTTATTTAATTCATCAGGATTGGTGATTTTCCCACCTTTTGCAATCAATTCTTTGACTCCAGATAATCCGCCAATTCTAACAGCTGATTCCAATAAACTTGAATTTGCCATTTGTTCACTTACTTCTCCTGCAAGAAGCTCATCAACTGTGATGTTAAATAGTTTTGCTAATTTAGGCAGTTGACTGATATCGGGATATCCATTTCCACTTTCCCATTTACTTACTGTCTTGTCACTAATATTCAGTTTATTTGCGAGATCAACTTGAGTCATTTCGTTTTTCTTTCTTAAATCTGCAATCAATTTCCCTACTTTGCTTGAATTCATTTTTCCATCTCCAATCTTTACCCTAATTCTAGTTCGAAACTTGAATAATTTCAACCTACTTATTTTCTACACGAAAAGTAGAGCCATGTACAAATGATTCAATAACCTCTCTACGATTCGTGTAGTAGAAATTCTAAATCGTTATAGATGCCTTAATACAGTCAAACTGATATAAGAAGAGTTGAGAATCTTGTGAAAAATAGCAATTTATGTTTTCCTTAGAAAACCGATTATATGTCTCATATCCGACATATTTCTGTCCATACTGTAAAACATTTTTCCACTACACATTATTCTGCAATGTATCGACCAACATTATCAAGCGTTGGAGCTATTGAAGAAATGTTGATTCCGAACGTATTATCTAAAATACTTAATATTTGTTCTTTAATTTCAAATGGAAATACTACTTTTGTTAAAGCTGAATTTTTGTTCAATGATTCAAATATACCGTTCTTCTCATTGTAAAAATATTCATTGAATCTAATTTGCTGATTTAAAGGTTTTTTATCAGTTCCCCAAATCAAAAACCAACTGGACTGACTTAACATTCTTCTCTCCCTATACCATGGCTTATATAATATCGGGTATTGGGTAGTCAATAGTGTTACAGTCTTGATAACACCATTTTCAATTATCTTCACTTTATCCGTTCCAGAAATATAATAATAAGAATTATTATTTAAATAGTTTTGGACATTTCCCCCATGTGGATATACATTATCTATATCCAATTTAGATTGATCAATAAATTTGTCAATGTCCAATAACCAAATCACTCCATCAGTGTTTTTGATAGAGGTGAATCCACCACAAGCGAAAAATAATGCAACAAGAATATTACTTGTAAAATCCAATAAAGGCGTTGGGACTCCATAGTGTTGTGCTTGTTCTAAAAGTGCAAGATTATCAAAATCAGGTGTTGCTCCTTTTGGCATTTCGCCTGGATTTAAAAATTTCATATCAGTAAATTTTCTTAGTGTCTGTTCTAAGTTCTTGTCAGTTCTAAGCAATTTAGGTAACAGATCATAAGTTGAATCTTCAACACCTCTAAAAAACAGTTTTGGTGTCATTCCTCCACTGCACTTAACTGAATATCCAAAATCAGCTTGAAATTGGTTTAACAGTTCACTAATAAATCGAGTTGCTTTAAGCATTCAATCACCCTTTCTCTATTCTATGATAAAGAATAAATTCTTACATTTTGTCCACTAAACTATACTAACACCAAACCTCAGTTAGAGATATCTAGTAAATTAATGGATGTGTTAAACCGTATAGCTCCATTTTTTGTTTTAGCGTTAGCTGACTCAGATTGTATTTCTTCACTTTTTCGTAAAACTTTTTAACACCTATCAACATCTCAATAAAATATTCATTTGGTGCATATGTCAAATCAATATGGAGTTGTGATTTCAAAGCTTCATCAAATTCTGTAATGTGGTAATAATGAGGGGGATAATGTACCCACTTTTCTTTCTTAATCTTCTCTTCATGCACTTTGTATAAGTCTTCTATTTCCACATCACTTTTTTCAAATATAGAATTCTCCAAAGTTTCCATAAAGTTTTCAGGATATGTTTTGTAAGCCTTCTTTATAACAAATAATATCTGATGTTTCTTAATCCAAATTTTCTCTTCCTTTTCGGTCATTGGTATAATCATTTTATTATCCTCCAAATTATGATTCTATATAACAAATAATTATGTCATTTGATATTCTTCTTGGTTCTTTAAATTATCTATGCTATTTTTCTTTTTCAAAGGAAAATTGAAATTCTGTTGAGATTTTTGAAGATTCAAATTCAGATAAGCTATGTGGCCCATCAATTTCATCTTTCTCTAAATCCACTAAATATAACTCATAAATCATAGAGTTATTTTTTGCGAAATTATACTCGGACATAGACATAAAGAATGACTTAGTGGCTGCTTTCACCTCTATAAAGTGCTTTTGACCTTCTTTTACATATTCCATATCATATATTGCTGATGTGTTCCTTTCAGATGGGATATCAGAATTTTCTGAAGTCCATTTTAAAGAAGGAATCATTTTTATGAGCTTGTCCCTTACTAATTTTTCAGCATATTTTCCATTCTTTTCTTTAATTTTGTTTTCTCTGTCAATTGAACTTTTGGTGTTTGTTTTGCTACTTGATGTTGAGTGTGCTACATGAGTATGAGAAAGGTCAGGATTAATTTTACTTCTGCTTAATGTAATATCTTCGATTTTCTTGTCAACTTTAATTTCATTATCTGCATCTATGAAATCAGTCTCAAATGTATTTTTGAAGTCTTGCTTAATTAATTCACTTATTTCATTATCAAGAAAATATATTAGTGATTTCAATTCAATGTTCTCATCAATGAAATCACCAAATTTATTAATGTCAAAAGTGCTTGATATCTGTTCAAAATTCTCGTTATAGATTTTATCTACATCAACTTTGATCGGATTACAGTTTAAGGTTGGAAATGTATTAATCAACACTTCTTCAAATTTATAATTCACATTATTATCGATGTTCTCATTTTTTAATGTGAAATTTTTAAAAATCAAATATTCTTTATAAAACTTTTTCTTCTTTTGCAGCCCTTGAGATTTGAAATGAATATATAATGCATTCTTAAATATTTCTTCATGTTCAGCAATATAGTTCCTTATTTTTGATTGATAAAAAGGTCTAAAATCAATATATTCTATATACTCAAATCCATCTTCCTTCAGATTCTCTAAATCTTTATTATGATTAAGCAATAGTTTAATTAGAGGTTCACAATTATTGATTGAACTAAAATGGTCAAAATCAATTATATTAAGTTCATTAGAATCATAAGAGATATTTAATGAATCAGCTAAACTGACTCGGATTTGGTTTTGATATATTTGATTAATCGCATCAATTGTACCAAAATGTTTCTCAACGAGATATTTGCGCCCTTCACGGTCTCTAAACAATTCCCCTAATTGATTAGGAATTTCACTGTTTGTTGTATTAGCAATTTGTGCAAACAATTCTTCGATGCAATTTGAAATCTGACGATAATCTAATTTTTCTTCATTGCTCACGTAAATATACCATGAGTTTTTATCAACGATTAACATATAATTGCTGTTTATTGATAACTCTTCGTCGTTATCAAACAAAGCTATTCTAGAGACTATGTTTACTCGGATGTTTTCAATTCTCTTCTTAATATTGTCATTTCTTTCCGACCAAGCTCGTGCATATGAAATAAACTCTTTAAAATTTAGTTGGAAATCCTTATCATGTTGATGAATGATAATACTATCTTCTCTTACCTGATATTTTTCTTCAAATTTTTTAACACCAAATACCTTATTAAATAGTTCAAAGGAACCATTTCTTAATGGTGTACGTATGATATGATAATTGCCTACATTGACTTGAATACTGTTGCTAAAATAAGAATCAGTAGCAAAGTGATACTTTTTCCCATCGTGATTTTGTGTAAACACATGTCCTTCTTTAATAAATTTTGTATAGTTCGATGAATTTGTAGATATTTTACCTTCATAGTCTATGACCTCACGATATATTTTTTCTGATATTTGTCCAGATTCATCTAATTTTGGTAATTCAAGTAGTACATGATAAAAGTCATCAGATTCAAGTCCAGTAATATTACTGTTTACTCCTACTTCAGTTAAAAATTCTCTTACTTCTTTTTGTGTAACACCTATTAGTTCAGAAAGTTCTTTAACCATCCCATTAGAAATAGCAGGCACAATTTTAGATATATCCAATCCACTGTACGCAAAAACACACTGATTTGGGCTATATTTTTCATTATCAATTTTTATCCATTTGGAATTGTGAAATATATGTTTAATATAACTCTTTGAATAATCATTAAAAATAAATGATCTATAAGCTTGAATCTGAGCTGAATAATTAAATGAAACTCTTCCTGAATGCTTTAATCTCAATTCATCATAGAGTTTAGAATCACTTATAATCCATTCAAATATTTCATCTATTGTAAGATTCAATAATATCTCTTCCAAATCTTCAATAACATTAAAAGTCAGATTACTCAAACGTGGATTCCTTGCATTAATTTCATATTTTGGTAACTTACTTAACAAATAATCTCTACTATATAGTTGTCTAAATTTAGTATCTTGGATGTTTCTTTCTACGAATGGTAGATAGTCACGAACACCTAACTTACTCATAAATGTTTTAAAGTCATGCTTTTGTTCAATATCAAGTCCAATCTGGTCAAAACCTATAAATGGTAAATATTTTTTATTTGAAAACAACTTGTTTCCTAATGGATTATCATATGTCTCATCAAAATATAAATTAAATGATTTATCAACAGTGTTATTTTTACTGGGCAAATTAAAAGTCAAATCTATTGGAGCTGTCCAATCTTCTTTGTTTGAATAATTAGTCCATAACCACTTTACAAATGATACGGCATTTTCATAATTATTATCAATAGATGCATTTACAGGAGTCAATATTGTCGATGCATCAGCATCACGAAATATGATATGTGGAATAATTTTTTTGTCATATGTTTTTCTACCTGAATTCTGAGCAATAACCCTTTCTATTATTGGTGTAGATTGCTTATTAAGTTCTTCAGTAAAACCTTCAATTCTCTGAATTTGCATTTTTAATTCTTGCTCAAATAATGGATCTAGTTTATAAATTCTGGACCATGTAGGTATATTCAAATCACGCCCACGAACGAAATAAACAATTGTGTCAACCTCGATATAATCCCCTTCAAATGATTTAATGAGTTTTGGTAATAAATTTGAATTAGGGAACTCTTTTTCCCACCATAAAAAAATTGTAATATTTTGTTGAATACTCCATTCTTTGGAGTTTTCATTAATTATCTTCATCAATGTATTGTCATCGAATTGCATACAATATTCTTCAATTATTTCATTGCGCTTTTTGTCTATAGATTCAATTAAAATATTACTGTTTTCAATTTGACTAAAGAAAAACGGTGTTGTTTCATAAAAAATAGGTTTGCTTTTTAGTGATGTTTTAGTACCGGAATATGTAGGTAGTACTTTTGCATCTTCAAAATATTTTTGATATGTATCATTGAAATCTATACCTTTTATATTAAGCCCTGCTGGAAAATCATTTATTTTCAAAAGGCTATCAAATGCCTCATAAGGGTTATTAGCAGTTCCCATCAATCCACTTGCTTTACTACAAACAAAATCTGCTAGTTCAGATAATAGTCTTAGATTTATTTCATTTTTTTTAATACCTCCACGGTTTGTTTCTAGTTCAAATGTTGCATGACATTTCCACTTAATGGGGAAATTTATATTTGTCTCAAAAAACGAGTACAATTTGTTGTCTCTTTGGTTTATTGTTTCATCATAGGCTATTACAATTTCATAATTTTTATCATCAATAATGCCTTTCTTCGAGTAAGTATTAAATATGAATTGTTCATCATTTTCTGAGATAATTACAATGTCGTTATCCGTTTCACGTCTAAATTTAGTAATCTGATCATTGTTTCTTACACTTAACTCATTGACCTTGTTTAGGAATAACAATGTATACTTATCAATCGCATTAAGTTGTCTTTTTACTTCGGAAATTCTACTTTCATTCAAAATCTTAATATTTATAATTGTTTCAAAATCTTTTTTATCTATATTTTCTATAACCTCTGGAGCTACTAATAAAGCGGTTGATTCAAATATTCTAACATCTTCAAAAAAGGACTTCCTATATGATTCAGAAAATCTGATACTTAGATTATTGCTATATATTGAAATATCATTTGACCAATTAAGTAATGAGCGAAATCCTAATCCTTTTTGCCCAATCATGTTTTTGTTTAACCTTTTTGGCGATAGATTTGATTTCATTAAACTTTTGACACCATCAAAATTAAAAGGTTCTCCAGTATTAGCAACTGTAAGAATATCATTCACTAATCCAATATGAATCTTGCCGCCTACCTCTACTTGGTCAACTGCATTTTGAAGTAATTCAAGGACTTCACGACCTTCATAATCATCTCTCATTTCATTTTCATTAATGAAATCTCGAGTGATTTCGTCTGGATGTTGTAAGTATAATTCTACAACATGCTTTTTTTTATACTCTTCTACTTGTTTGTTTAATATCATCCCAAAATTTCTCCTTTGATTAGTACTACATAATTACTCCATTACACTTTTTTTTAAGATAATTTGATAAAGTCGATTTTAACTTTCATTTAAAATGTCTATTTAATACAACATCACCAGTAACAAAAAGTTCTTCATTTACATTAATATCTACCTGTAAATCTCTTTTATTAGTAAACCAGCCCATATAATTTAGGTATCTATCACTAATATGGTTAAAAGTCTGGTTTGTTGAACCAGTCAAATTTCGATCTAGATCTAGTTTTTGTTCGATGAATTGTCCATCAATGATAAGGTCAACTGAATCGATTAATTGCTTTTTCAATTGCTTGATCTTATATCCAGTAAACAAGATAGCCCCAAGACCAATTTTATGTAATTCATCAGATAACTCAGTTAAGTTTTTTTGAAGAGTCGGCTCACCACCCAAGTAGGTGACTCCTTCAATGTCATTTTCTTGCTTTGATTTTTTAGCAACTGAAACAATCTCTTCTAAAGACATAATATGAGCTGTTTTCATCTCTTGGAGTTCTGGGTTACAACAACCAGGACACCCAATCGTACATCCTTGAAACCATATAGCAAGCCTCTTATGTGGTCCCTCTGCTTCAGTACACAGATTAATTCTTGCTACATTGAATAACATCTCATTCAACTTCAAAGCTAAATTCCAATCCTTTGTGATTTGTCTTCACCAAAATACTTTGACCTTTGAGTGCTATAAGTTCTTGTTTATTTTGGAATAGATACATTGCCAGTTCATCTAATAATTTATCATTGATAGCGTTTAGGATATCACGACCACCTTTGGTGATATCTGCATCACTTAATATATAATTTACAAACTTGAGCTCATCTTCAAACACTAAATCAATGCGATATTTTTCAAAAATACCTAGTTGAATAGGTCTCAATTTAGAACGTGCAATTTTCATCATGAATTCTTTATCTTGAATAAAGTTAAATGGCACAATATTGTTATATCCTATACGGCCAAGTAATTCTGGTCTCTTAATTTCGTTATCGAAGTAATTTTTAACGATCGTAATGAATTCTTTAGCAACTTCTTCATGATTTTCTGATGGTTTTACTTCACTTGCGCCAAGATTTGAAGTGAAGATAATGATACTTTCGCTGAAGTAGACTGTTTCGCCTTTACTATCGGTCAAACGACCATCTTCAAGAATCTGTAGGAAAATATCGAGAATTCTTGGATTTGGTTTTGCGGCTTTTTCAATTTCATCAAAAAGAATGACACTAAACGGTTTCTCCTTAATCGCATTAGTCAGCCTTCCGCCTTCTTCATATCCGACATATCCAGGAGGGGCACCAATCAATTTTTGATCAGAGTTATCAGTTCCGTACTCACTCATATCAAAACGAATACATGCTTGGTCATCACCAAATAGGAATTGAGCTAATGTCTTGGAAAGTTCTGTCTTACCAACACCAGTAGGCCCTACAAAGAATAATACCCCTTTAGGCATTGCACGACTGGAAGATTTATGTAATCCAGTCAATCCCATATATGCTTTGACAATGATCTTCTCAATCTTATCGATGGCTTCATCTTGACCAACAACTCTTTCAGATAGCTTCTTCTTGATGTTCTTCACATCATTGTAATCAAGTTTTTCCCAAGGATTATCTTTTTCGCCGTATTTAAATAAATAGAAAAGTTTGTTGAAGGTCATTTTGCCTTCTTTACGGGAAAGTTTTGATAATTGAATGATTTCACGATTTGTAAAATCATCGAGCATATCGATATACTCGCTCTTTTTTTCACAATTCAGAAGTGTCTCACCTGGTTTTAACTTCACGTCAAAGGCCGTTTCAATTTTAGCCAGCATTTCTTCTCGTTCTAAACGATCAGGCTTCTGTAAGGTAATCGTTGTGACTTCTGGATTGGATTGGTAAAAAGAGATCGGAAACATCGATAGTTTATTCGCAATCAAAATAACGACACTACCATTGGTATCTTCCGATAGATAATCGACTTTGCGATCCTTAATAGCTTTACCTAATAATGTTAAGTATTCTCTTTCATCATCCATCAATTGATTGCCATTGCCAAAGAGGTAATCAGCCCAATTAAGGACAAAGGCTACTTTTCTTTTGGGATTAACCATGTTTTTGAAAACAAGATTAAAGATTTCAGCAGGTTTCTTGAATAATCCGGACCCTGTTTTTTTCTCATCCTCTTCTTCGTCTTCAAATTCGTAAGTATCGCCTTTTACTTCAACATCATCTACGAGATCAAGTTTCGTCAAATCGCCATCAACGCCATCAACTCTATCCCAATAAATGACATCTTCATATGCCATATCATTGAGCATGTCCATCAAGTATTCTTTTAATGTGACAATGCGTTTTTTGTCATTTAAGAAAACATCTCCCACGTTTCCTTCAATGACTACAGCTCTCTTTATCCCCGTTTCTCTTCTAATTCGATTAAAACTCGTTTGTATTGACATCTCTTTTCCCTCCTAATTTGTTCCTTTATTTTTATTGACTGTTTGATATTTCATTGATTGATTCTTATCTGGATTGCTCCAATTATCGACTTGCTTGATGACTTTGATATCATATATATCTGATAAGTCTTTTATGAAAGGTTCAATATCCTTTTGACAAGCTTGTCCTTCATATCCATCGAATTTATAGATAAACTTACCATCAAGATAGATTCTAAACTCAGCTCTTTCTCCGCTGACTTTTTGTGCAATGAATCTGACTTCGTTCTTCTCTCGATCGATTTTGATGTTTTTCTTATCTACAATGAAACCTTTGGTTTCAACGGTTTTCATGATGACTTTGAGCGTTTCCTTACGAACGGTTTCACCAATAATCTCAGAAGTTGCTTTATTTCTGACAGATTCAATATCAGAGGCACTTTGAATCTTTGATTTTGAAATGCTATCAATGACTTGTTCATCTACTTTAGCATCTCTAAGTTCTTTTTCGAGATCTTTCATGATTTGATTCTTATGTTTATCAATAGATGCTTCTAATTTTGCATCCAAACGTTCCTTTCCAAGTGCTTGAATTTCTTTCCAAGATTTATCGGCATTTTCTGCTTGAATGGCAACTTGATAAATGCTCTCTCTTAGCATGAAATCATCAATTGTTTCCAGTTTTTTCAAGACATCTTGGCTTATGGAGATGATACCTTGTTCTTGGTCCTTTAGCTTTTGTTGAAGTCTATTGGTTGCATTGATAAGTTCTTCATCAATAAGATCCTCCATTGCATTAAGGCGATAGGAAGTCAAATTATTGACGATTCTAGATAGATTATTAGCGTTGTTTGCTATACTCGCATCTCGTGTTTTCGCATTAGCCTGTTCGATAATCTGATTCAGTTCAGAGGTAATCTTTGACTGTTCCTTTTTCAAAAAGGCTTCATATGAACGGACACGATCAGTAATTAACATACTGGCTTTATCTTTGATTCTAGCTAACAACGCATCAACCTTACATAATTGTTTTAATGCTTGTTCACAAGTCGCTTTTGCGGCTATGGATAGTGCTTCATAATTAATTGTAGCTGCATGACTCATGCTTTTAGTACCTCCTTAAATACAATGGTTTTCCATCTATCAATATCATTTGGATCGAGTTTGACTTCATTATTGGAAGGATGGATTAAACTATTTCTTGTTTTTCTAAATTGATGTAAATCAGGAACAAAATCTTTAACTACGTCTACATCTTTTAGTTGATTAATCATGATTTCAGTAGTTCCGCTTAGTTTATATTGATCCTTTAGAATCCATTCTAGTTTTGCGAATAAATAGACAACTGCAGAGAAATAATCCTTCTTATTGACTTTAGATTCGATAAAATTCTGATTAATACCTTTCGGATTTGAAGAGGCACTCTTTTCCT
>ERZ795048.2933-NODE-2933-length-13137-cov-7.665877_pt1 | contig 13137 bp, 13 predicted proteins | sample MGYA00375132_ERZ795048 | MGnify/ENA primary metagenome ERZ795048 (study PRJEB30177, sample SAMN05720225) | activated sludge metagenome | isolation source: Anaerobic digester | place: Hong Kong | collected 2014-12-17 ...
GTTTGCGGATATGTGTATGATCCTGCTGAAGGGGATCCTGATAACGGAGTACAGCCCGGGACAAGTTTTGATGATATCCCCGGGGACTGGTTGTGCCCGGTGTGCGGTGCAGACAAGAGCGCCTTTGAAGCAGTGGAAGACTAATATAAGGGGGACCCCATGGATGCTGTATTATTATCTCGAATTCAGTTCGGTGTAACAGCAGGATTCCATTTTATTTTTCCCCCACTGACATTCGGGCTCACCCTAATTATATTAATTATTGAAACATTGTCTGTAAAGTCAGGTGAGGAAATCTATCAGAAGATTTCCTCGTTCCTGATTAAAATCCTCGGCCTGGTTTTCGTGATGGGAGTTGCAACCGGTATTGTGCTGGAATTTTCATTCGGCACCAACTGGTCCACATACTCACGCATGGTGGGGGATATTTTCGGCGCGCCCCTCGCGGCAGAGGGAATATTCGCGTTTTTTCTGGAATCAGTCTTTCTTGGAGTACTGATTTTCGGGCGTAACAGGGTCTCGAAGCGTGTGTTCTGGCTCTCCGCCTTTCTTGTGTTTTTCGCGTCTCACCTGTCGGGACTCTGGATAATTGTCGCGAATTCATGGATGCAGACACCTGCGGGTTTTGAGAAAGTTATTGTGGACGGCACACTGCAGAAAATTAAACTTACCGACTTCACCGCGGCCCTCCTGAACGGATCAACTGTTGTCAGATACATCCATGTCGTATTCGCCGGATGGATTACCGGGTCACTGTTCGCGGCGGCAATTGCCGCATGGTACCTCATAAAGAAAAGACATGAAGATACGGCACGACATATCCTGAAAGTCGCCCTGATTGTCTTTATCTGCTCCTCGCTGCTGCAGCTCGGATCAGGCCATGCTCATTCTGTACAGGTCGCAAAAACCCAGCCCGAGAAAATGGCGGCCTTTGAAGCGCTGTGGAACACTACCACAGGTGCCCCCCTCGCGATTTTCGGTATTCCCGTTGAAAGCGAGCAGAAAACATATCTTGAAATCAGCATTCCCAAAATGCTGAGCCTTCTGATTGACTTCAATCCTGACTCGAAGGTACAGGGGCTGAATGATTTTCCTGAAAACGAAAGGCCCCCGGTATTTCTGCCGTACATGTCGTATCACACAATGATAGGACTGGGAATGCTGTTTATCGGCGTATCAATTCTCGGCATTATACTTCTCGTGACAGGAAAACTGTATACTGCCACCTGGTACCTCGCGGGGCTGCTCATTCTTGCGCCGCTTCCTCATATCGCCAACCTGACCGGCTGGATCGCGGCTGAAGTAGGCCGTCAGCCCTGGGTTGTGTACAAGATTCTCAGGACAGCTGACGCGGCTTCGGTGGTAGTGCCGGCCTGGCAGATTCTTTTCAGCCTTATTATGTTCAGTGCTATTTACCTGCTGCTTTTTGTTATGTTTATTTTTCTCCTTGTGAAATTTGTGAAAGCCGGGCCCGAAGAAGCCCGGGACGGCGGGTATTGATGAGAAGCACCATGACACATTCAGGGAGGCTATAAACTATGGAACTATCAGGAAGCATATATCAAATAACCTGGTTTATTCTGATTGGTGTTCTTTTCGCAGGATATTCAATTCTCGATGGTTTTGACCTTGGTGTTGGAATACTGTTTCCTTTCATTTCAGCAGATGACAGGGAAAAGGGTATCCTTGCCAGGTCCATCGGCCCGGTGTGGGACGGTAACGAAGTGTGGCTCGTCACAGCCGGGGGGGCCCTCTTTGCAGCGTTCCCTCTTGCCTATGCAACAGTATTCAGCGGTTTTTATCTTGCACTCATGCTTGTGCTCTTCGCCCTGATATTCCGGGCGGTTTCACTTGAATTCTGGTCTCACGATGAAAAACGCAGGAAAATCTGGTCATGGGCTTTTTTTACCGGCAGTTTACTGCCGTCACTTCTGTTCGGTGTCGCCCTCGGCAATGTCATTTACGGGGTCCCGCTGACGGAACAGTTTGAGTTTGGCGGCAGTTTCTTTACACTGCTCCGCCCCATGCCGCTTCTTGTGGGGCTTTTGGGCCTTGTGGCAATTATTGTCCAGGGCAGCACCTACACCGCAATCAAAACGGAAGGCCCCCTGCAGGAAAGGGCACGTCTGATCACGAAAAAAATGATGCTTCTTTATGTGCTGATTTTCATCTCAGTGGTCCTCTCCACCATGGTGTATATCCCGGGAATTGCGGGGAACGCGATCGTTTGGGTTTTGACTGTATTTGTGATTATCAGTATAGGTGCAGGATGGTTTTTCAACTCCAGGAACAGGAGCGGCAGCGCATTTCTCATGTCATCGCTTGGTTTTGCCGGACTATGGGGCATTGCGGGGGCAATTCATTTCCCCAATATGGTGCGGGCTACAACGAACCAGGCACACAGTATCACTATCTGGAATGCCTCATCCAGTCCCCTAACATTAAAAATTATGCTCATAATCGCCCTTGCAGGCATGCCGGTTGTCATTGCCTATTCGGCGTACGTATATTACATCTTTAAAGGAAAAATAACTGAAGCCTGAGAGCTATCAGAATGATATTAAAAGGAGGCAGCACATGACAAAAGAATTACAGATTTACAAATGTCAAAAATGCGGTAACATCGTTGAGGTCCTACACAGCGGCGCCGGTGAACTGGTATGCTGTGGCGAACCCATGAAGCTACTGAGTGAAAATACAACTGACGCGGCCCAGGAAAAGCACGTCCCTGTTATTGAAAAAACAGATAAAGGGATCAGGGTAAAAGTTGGAAGTGTCGCTCATCCCATGGAGGAAAAGCATTACATCGAATGGGTCCAGATTATTTTCAAGGACGGACGTTCCAGCCGCCAGTTTTTAAAACCCGGTGATGCACCGGAAGCGGTATTTGAATGCGGCAATGAAACCGTTACCGCACGGGAATACTGCAATCTTCATGGTCTCTGGAAAATCAACTGATACAGGTTGCAGTATCAAAATGATTAAGAACAGCCCGAACGGAATGTTCAGGCTTGACCGTGAACAGGCTCAAAGGAAATAACATACAACGAAAATTTACTAAGGAGAATCACTAGATGAAGAGCGTAAAAGGAACAAGAACCGAAAAAAACCTTCTTGCGGCATTTGCAGGAGAATCTCAGGCGCGTAACCGTTACTCATATTTTGCCAGCAAAGCAAAAAAAGAGGGATATGAGCAAATAGCAGCAATCTTTCAGGAAACTGCGGAGAATGAAAAAGAGCATGCAAAACGCTTTTTTAAATACCTGGAAGGGGGCGATGTTGAAATTACCGCATCATATCCTGCAGGCATTATAGGGACTACTGCTGAAAACCTGAAAGCAGCGGCCATGGGCGAGAACCACGAATACACTGTACTGTATCCTGAAGCGGCAGATATAGCAGACGAGGAAGGGTTCAAGGAAATAGCCATGCTCTTCAGATATATCGCGAAGGTAGAGGTGCACCATGAGGAGCGGTATCTGAAGCTCCTTAAAACCATCGAAGAAGGTTCAGTATTCAAGAAAAAGGATAAAATTCAATGGAAATGCAGAAACTGCGGTTATATTCATGAGGGAGACGCTGCCCCTGATAAATGTCCCGCCTGCCTCCATGACAAAGCATATTTTGAAGTACTCTGTGAATCGTATTAAATCACCCGCATAAAGTATAACACGGGCGGGGGGCATCATGCCCCCCGCCTTCACTTCTGCAATCCTGCACAATCTCCGGAATAAAACAATTGACGTACCACATAATCCGGTGCTATATTTTTTCATCTGTTTCAATATTTCTGTTAAGGATATTCACTGAATGCAGGATGCGATAACATATGTGTTAATCACCGGTGATTCACCTGAAACAATGGATCATTATGAAAATCTCCTGTCGAAACAGGATGAACCTCATTTTGTTTGCCGTAAAACTGAAAATTCTAAAATTGAAGATATACTATCCTCAGATACGGCAATTCACTGTATTGTGATTGATTCTGAAACACAGTCAGCTATTGAGAATGCAGTATCCTGCAGCATGAAACACATGATTCCCCTTCTGATTATATCTGAAAAAAAAGAACTCCTTAAACAGGCCCCCGGAAACCCGCTTGTGACGTATATTGAGAAAGATGAAATCACAGGTCCGCTGCTTTCAGTATCTATACGGTATTCAGTGTTATGGAATGAGGTCTCTCAGCAGAAGAACAAACAGGAGGAACAGTTAAAAAAACTGAGCCGCGCTGTGGAACAAAGCCCTGCTACTGTAGTAATTACAGATACAAAGGGAGATATTGAATATGTAAACCCCAAATTCACACAATTGACCGGCTACAGTTATGAGGAAGCCATTGGGAATAATCCCAGGCTGTTAAAATCAGGAGAGCAGTCTGCGGAATTTTATACAGACATGTGGAACACAATACGCAGCGGGAAAGAATGGCGCGGAGAGTTTCACAATAAAAAAAGAAACGGTGATCTGTACTGGGAATCGGCCTCAATATCACCAATACTGGACGATAACGGGACCGTGACACATTATATTGCGGTGAAGGAAGACATCACCGCCCGGAAAGAAGCGGAAGACGCATTGCGTATAAGTGAAGAAAAGCTCCGTGCCCGGAACCATCAGTTCGAGAAGGATATGAAAATCGCACAGCTGGCGCAAAAAGGCCTTATCCGGACAGATCTCCCCGAAGACCCTTCGTTTGCAATTGAATACCGGTATGACCCACTTGAAAAAGTCGGAGGAGACTACTTCTCATTTTTCCACCGGGGACCGGGAGAAATTGGATTTTTCATCTGTGACGTATCAGGCCACGGAATTGCTGCGGCTCTTTTTACCGCACTCCTGAAATCCACTGCGGAACGGACCTTCCGGAACCATGCGGAAGACCCTGTGCAGTACATAAAAACCCTGAACCGCGAATTAAAAGACCATCTATCCAATTATTTTATAACAGGAATTTACGGATTTTTAAAAATTGATGACAGGGGTAATGCAACATTTACCTATACAAATGGAGGTCATCCGCAACCAATACTGTTCTACCGGGACAGGAGTATTTCACTTGTTGGTAAAAGCAATACCGTTATCGGTATACTCGACGAACCGGTTTTCGAGAAACAGATGATAACACTGTCAAAAGGCGACAGATTGTTTCTATATACAGACGGTATACCCGAAACAGGAAACTCATCCAAAGAAATAATCGGTTTTGAAGAAGAGCTGCTTCAGCTGTTTACACGGTCACAGCACAACACACTCAATGAAACCCTTGATACAATACTTAATGAAGTAAAAAAATTCAGAGGTGATGCGCCGCTCAGTGATGACATCAGTCTGATCGGGCTGGAAATCAGTTAATAACTCCGATTGAATAAGGAGAAAAAGAGTGGTTTTTTATGGTATCACTGAACAGGAGCGTTTTTAACAACATTCGCGATTACAAACCAGAGAAACATCCCTATTATTAACATACCCCAGAGAGCCACAAGAGCCATTGCGAGGACATGGTTTTTACTTACCCACTGAAATAACCGTGAATCCCTGTATTCCAGCAATAAACGAAAAATCTTCGTCGACAACTTTTCCTTTCCTTTCAGTTGCGGTTTCTTTGATGTATTCACTTTTGTACCAGCATTATTATCAGACTCCTGCATATTCTCTATCCTTGTAATACCTTAAATTAAAATTCCGCATATTCTATTATCACCCTTTACTGTGTCAATAATATATATGCGGTGAACATTAAAAAAAACTTGTACCAGCAGCAATGAAATTGATAAATGTATACTTGACAGCACTGACGGACACGCTGTAATATAGCACCGCTTTATCATTTTACCAGCATGTACGATTACCGGGGTAACTATGCACAATATTGTACGATTCGGTGTATCAATTGACGACAAACTGCTGTCCAGATTCGATACAATAATCGAAACCAAGGGATATGTGAACCGCTCAGAGGCAATTCGTGACCTTATACGAAATACTCTTGTCAGCGAAGATATTTCCAATCCTGATACTGAGGTTATCGGGACGCTAACTCTTATTTACAGCCACGATGAACATGAAGTTTCCGACAGACTCAATGAAATCCAGCATGGATACTATAAAAATGTCATTTCCTCAACCCATGTACACCTTGATGAGCACAATTGTCTGGAAGTCCTTATCCTGAGAGGAAGGGTTCAGGAGGTGCAGTTTATCTCTGACAATCTTCAGTCGGTAAAGAATGTCCGTCATGGAAGACTCACGGTAACATCCACAGGAAAAAACCTCCCCTGAGTAAAATCACTAAACTTTACCCCTTCGGCTTCCGAGAATAAGAATAAGGATTATTGTGCCGGTTTTTCATGGAGGGTTCTTACCCTTTCACTATCTTAATCGGCAGATATTAAAATTCCTTGAAGCATAAAATTAAAAAAAAATTACGAATAGTAAACGGATACGTAATTTTTTTTCACACAATCAACGTGGAACGTAAGGAGATGTTCCGTGAGTACGACATGGATGTTGAAAGTACTGCTGTTTCTGGCATGTATTAATTTTTTCTATATTAACTCCTATGCCCTTTTAAAGCCGGATTCCTCCCTCCGTGACGGGGAAAATACGTTCCGGCATAAAAAGGCAGGCACTGTCATTACAGCCGGGAGGGAATCATCTCTGCCTGTGTATTTTTCAAACAGGTATAACTCCCCTGACCAGGGAAAGGACAGCATACAATGGAATGGTATGGAAAACAGTTCCGAATATGCTGATGAATACAGGAGATACAGGCAGGACCGTCCGGTAATCTCAGGTACGCGGCACAGCCGCCGGAGAGGCCACACCTCCCGAAAAGTCCGGACATCCCAACAGGATACCGCCCGTAGAAATTCCGGAAACAAAACCTACCGGGTAAAAAGAGGCGACACACTCTTCAGCATCGCAAGAAAATTTCATGTGTCCGTCAACACTATCCGGCGGACAAACAATATACGACAGGGCAGCACGCTCTACTCCGGGCAGCGCCTGCGTATCCCCTCACAGGAAAAATCACGGATCGGCAGAACCGCCGGCTCCTCCCCCTCACATAGAAGACCGCGATTCAGCTGGCCCCTGACAAGCATCCTCACAATACGAAGAGACAGTCTTGACGGAGTACGTCCTATAGGGATTATTATAACCGGCAGGCCCGGAGCAAACGTGCAATGCTCCGCGATGGGTACCGTAAAAAAAATAGGTATGATGCGGGGGTATGGCCGGTATGTTATTGTCAAACACGGGACAAGTTATTTAACAGTGTACGCGAACCTGGCACAAATCTCTGTTCAGGAAGGACAAAGGGTCCCCCGCGGCCGCACAATCGGCAGAATTAATCACCGTGATCACTCTCTCCACTTTCAGATAAACAAAGGAGGAAAGGCGAAAAACCCCCTAAGCCTTCTGCCTGAACGAAGCTGAAAACAGCGTTACACTCCATGCTTCCGTGCATGTGTCACAAACACGTCTTCGAGTGTCGGTAATATTTTTTCAATGTGATAGTTCCCTACACCTTTCATTTTCATCCGTGTACCCAGCTCCTTCTTCAGGGGAAATCCTTTTTCGCAGAGTATATGAATATCACTGCCGAAAATCGCGGTTTCACTTACAAAATCAAGGGATTGAATATACTCAAACATTTCTATAAAATTCTCCACAGTGAATGAATACACTTCATATTCCAGTGCATTTTTCAGCTGCCCCGGCGTATCAAGCGCAATAATTTTACCGGCGATAATGAGGGCAATCCGGTCGCAGTGTTCAGCCTCTTCCATATAATGGGTTGTGATAAAAATTGTTTTCCCTGCTTCAGAAAAATTATAGATGAGTTCCCAGAAGTTTCTCCGCATAATGGGATCCACACCGGAAGTGGGCTCATCTAGAAAAAGCACCGGAGGGTCATGCAGTATGGCACTTCCAAGGGCCAGACGCTGTTTTATACCCATGGGGAGGTTTTTCACCACTTCATTGCCCCTGTTCCCGATTTCCGCCATTTCCATGGCATAGGCAATGCGTGTGCTCAGATGCGTCCCTTCAAGGCCGTAAATACTTCCGAAAAAAGTAAGGTTCTCCTTTACCGTTAAATCATCATAGAGGGAAAACTTCTGTGACATGTAGCCGATAGTACTTTTAATCTTTTCCTGTTCAGTAAGAATATCATATCCGTTCACCTGCCCCCTTCCCCCTGTAGGGACAAGGATACCGCAGAGCATCTTTATTGTGGTGCTTTTACCTGCGCCGTTAGGTCCTAGAAAACCGAATATCTCCCCCCTGCCCACAGAAAATTCAATGCTGTCAACAGCGGTAAAGCTGTCGAATTTCTTTGTAAGGTTTTCTACCGATACCGTTGTATGCATTATTCGAGTCCCTCCCTGAATCTTCTGGAGCTAAACAGGAACAGTAGTATTCCCATAATTATCAGTATTGCCAGTTCTTTCCACAGGAATACGATGCCCACACCCCGCAGGAACACGCCGCGGACTATCGCGATAAAGTAGGTCATGGGATTTATATATGCTATTATCTGCATTGATTCCGGCATGGAATACACGGGAAAGATAAACCCCGAAAGAAGAATTGAAGGAAGGAAATATAGAAATGTCGACAGAATTGCCTGCTGCTGGGTTCTGGATATTGTCGATATAAAAAGCCCCACGGAAATACTTGTAAGAATAAAGACAAGGGACGACAGCATGAGGAATATGAAGCTTCCATTGAACGGGACATTGAACCAGAAAATAGTAAGTAACGTAATCAGGACGATATCAACAAAACTCACCACGGTATAGGGAATTGACTTCCCCATTATAAACTCCATGGGCCGTATCGGTGAGACAACAATCTGGTCCATGGTTCCCACTTCACGCTCCTTCACCACGGACATCGATGTCATGGTAACTGCGATGAGGGAGATGAGAAGGCCCAGAATGCCGGGAAGATAAAAGTTCCTGCTTGAGAGGTCCGGATTAAACATAATCCTTTCCTCAAGTGCAATGTTCTGCCTGAACCTGATCCCCGTTATCATCTTGCTGATCACTACAGACCGGATACGCTGCAGGAAAAACTCAGTTGAAAAATCCGACGTTATCGCATTCACGTAGGACACAACTACCGCCGCTCTGCTGGAATCGGTACCATCCACAACAATCTGCACCGAAGACAATTCGCCGGACCGGATATGGGAGGAAAACCCCTTTTCCACATGAAGAAACAGCTCCACCTCTCCCCTGTCAAGGAGCGGCGTTACCTCCCTTGGGGAGCGAAGATACGCATAGGGAACAAAATATTCCGTCGCGGTGAACCGCTCAATAAACGCCCTGCTTGTCTGCGACCTGTCTTCATCAAGGACCGCCATCCTCACACCGGTCACATCGGTACTGACAGCATACCCGAAAAGAAACAGCATCATAACAGGTGGAACAAAAAGTACAATCCGCATTCTGGTATCACGGAACATCTGTTTAAATTCCTTCACAATCATGCTTTTCAGTATCCCGGGCCTTATAATGCCGCCGATTCCGCTATTGTTTTTACCGTTATTCCTATTCATGCTGGTCCTCATATTTTTCATTCCGGCAGTTTCAGAGAAAGTTTTTTCAGGCTGATGGCGCCCACCACTATTGCATAGAGGGTGAGGAACACAATTTGTGTCCATAACAGTGAGGTGCCGATACCTTTCAGGGCAATCCCCTTCATCACCACAATGAGGTACTTCGCCGGAACGAGGTATGTAATAATCTGCACAATCCCGGGCATGTTTTTTACGGGGAAGATATAACCCGACAGAATGATTGAAGGGAGATATGTAATAATGATAGCAGCCTGTACGGAGAGTACCTGTGACCTGGTGGCGGAGGATATCATAATCCCGAGACTCGAGGTCCCGATAAGGAACAGCAGTGCAATGAGGTACAGCTCAATAAAGCTTCCCCTTAAAGGCACATTGAACACGAAATACCCAAGGGATACAGTGATAATAAGGTCAAAAAGCGCAATCAGCACATAGGGGACCAGTTTCCCGAAGAAAACCTCGTATTTTCTTACGGGGGTCGTAATGAGTGTTTCCATGGTGCCCCGTTCCCATTCCCTTGAAATAGTAAGGGACGTAATGAGGGCGGATATAATGGCCATAACGATAACAATGATTCCCGGGACAATAAAGTTTTTGCTCTGCAGTTCCTCGTTGTACCAGACCCTGCTCCGCACGTCAACGGGAGCGACAATGCCGGATATTCCCGCACGGTTCAGGTCCCTGATACGGAGGTCCCTGTTAAAGGAAAACAGAATTGACTTTACGTATCCCGCCGCAACTGTCGCCGATGTGGAATCCGACCCGTCAATAAGGACCTGCACAGAAACATGTTTCCCTGATGTATACATGGACTCAAAATTCCTCGGCACCACGATTCCCATTATCACTGTGCCCTGGTCGATAAGATCATCTATTTCGCGGTAATCACCGACATACCTGTGTACCCGGAAATATTCAGTATTGGAAAAAGATTCCAGAAGGTCACGGGAGAGGGCGCTCTTATCCTGATCATACACCGCTATGCTGACCCGCTTCACATCCATGTTCAGGGCATATGCAAACAGCATCAGAAGCAGCACCGGCAGGAGTATTGAAAGGATCAGGCTTCTCCCGTCCCTTCGTACCTGTATCCACTCTTTCTCGGCAATTGCAAGAATTCTCGTGACAGAATGCAGTATCTTCATTGTGCCCCCGAAACTATATTCACAAAACAATCTTCAAGTGACGGCGCCTTTTCATTGAGGGCATATACCTGTATCCCTTCCCCTTTAAGCGCCTGGGATATTCGTTTCCCCGCCTTCTTTACATCCGCGACAAACAGACGCAGTGAATCGCCGGTAAGGATAATGCTTTTAAATTCATCAATTTCACGGAGGACCATCTCGGTACGTACGGGACTTGAAGTGGTAAACTCAATGAAGGGCATATTCATGTTCTTTTTAATCTCCCGGGGCGTCCCGGAGGTAATAAACCGCCCCTGATACATGAGACCGATCCTGTTGCACCGTTCCGCCTCATCGAGATACGCGGTACTCACCACAATAGTGACCCCTTCACCAAGGAGGTCGTACAGTATTTTCCAGAACTCCCTCCGTGAAACAGGGTCCACGCCGTTCGTCGGTTCATCGAGAAGAATAATGTCCGGGCTATGGACAAGACAGCACGCAAGCCCCAGCTTCTGCTTCATCCCGCCGGAAAGGTTTCCCGCGAGCCGGTCTTTAAAGGGCCCGAGACGGCTGAATTCGTAAAGACGCACAATCCGTTTTTTTATTACTTTTGCGGGAACATTGAACAGCCTCCCGAAGAAAAATATATTCTCCTCAACAGTAAGGTCTTCATAGAGGCCGAACCGCTGGGGCATATAGGCGAGGCGCTCCTTGACGCCGTAAATATCAGAAAAGATGTTTTTGCCCAGAATTGAAATCCCGCCCTCCTCCGGTTCCAGGATTGTCGACATCATCCGGAGCAGAGTGCTTTTCCCGGCGCCGTCAGGCCCCACAATGCCGAATATCTCCCCCTGCACCACATCAAAATCGAGGGCTGATACCGCCACAGTGTGTCCGAACCGTTTTGTCAGGTTCCTGACCTGTATCATTTCCCTTCTCCCACATGGATTACCGCATCGGCGGGCATGCCGGGCTTCAGTTTCATGTCAGGGTTCGGAACAGCAATCTTTACCGCGAACATTAGTTTGACGCGCTCATCCTTTGTCTGGATGGTTTTCGGGGTAAATTCAGCCTTGTTTGAAATTGCAATTATGTTTCCCGCGAACCGCGTACCGGGAAAGCTGTCCACCATCACCTCCGCCTTCTGGCCGAGTTTCACATGCCCCAGCCTTTTTTCACTGACATAGATATAAATCCATGTTTTCGTGAGGTCCGCCACAGTAAGAATCGCCGAGCCCGGGAAGGCCATTTCTCCAACCTCAAGGTTTCGTGCGAGAACGGTGCCGTCAACAGGGGAATAAATCACCGCATTATCAATAGTCGCCGCAACCTGGTCAAGGTTCGCCCTTGCAACGTCATAGGCGGTTTCAGCGTTATCGAGGTCACGTTTCGATATCGACCCGGAATTGTAAAGGTTTCGTATGCGCTTGTAGTTCCGTATGGCGTTCACGAGGTTTGCCCGGGCAGATTTTCTCTGGGCATTTAATTCATCATACTCGAGTTTAACAAGCAGGTCATTCTTCCTGACCTGCTCACCCTCTTCAAAGGGAAGCGCCTCTATACGGCCTGATATTTTGGAACTGATTTCAATCTCCGTAACCTCTATGGTTCCCATGCCTTCAATAGTTGAGGCACTTTCTCCAAGATAGCGGAACACCTCGAAGTACAGCGTTGCCGCGACGAGTACTGTAACAACAATAATTACCGGGATATATTTTTTCTTTGTCATTGTTCACCTCTGAGAATAATTGTAGTGTTATCAACCCCTGTTTCGCGTTTCAACTCCGCGAGGGCCGCGTAATAGTTATGCACTGCATGTATATAGCTTGTCCTGGCGCTGGTGAGGGAATACTCCGATGAGATGAGGTCGGAATTTTTAATAACTCCCGCCCGGTAGCTCTCCTTGGCGATACGAAGCCCTTCTTCAGCGGTGACAACATTGTCCTTCTGGGACTGTATCGTCATATACGCCGTGAGCAGTTTTGAATAGCTTGAACGTATGGAAATGGTAATGAGCCTCTTCAGGCGCAGGAGTTCCTCCTCCGCCTCACGGACCCGCGCCTCCTGCTCCCGTTCCCCGCTTTTCGCGGGATCAGCCGCAAACAGCGACCCCCAGCGGTACGTTGCCGCCACTCTCACCTGCCAGGTATCCTGCCACTCATCTGTGCCGGTAATACCGGAAAAATCGGGATTGATAGTCTGGGCACCGACGGGGATGCTGACGTCAACAGGATTTGGCATCAGTTTGGTTTTGCCGTAATATCCCGCTACGGTGAAAGTCGGCCACAAGTACATTGACGCCTTAAGATCCCTGCCATGGGCGGCTATCTCGCGTTTCATATTGACCTGAACAAGTTCGGGTCTGTTTTTCATCGCGACTTCACGAAGGCGGGGAACCGTTTTTTCCGCGTCACTGTC
>ERZ795048.2934-NODE-2934-length-13137-cov-7.427763_pt1 | contig 13137 bp, 6 predicted proteins | sample MGYA00375132_ERZ795048 | MGnify/ENA primary metagenome ERZ795048 (study PRJEB30177, sample SAMN05720225) | activated sludge metagenome | isolation source: Anaerobic digester | place: Hong Kong | collected 2014-12-17 ...
GTCATTCCGGCATGCAGTCAGCCGGAATCCAGATAAAATATCCACACTTCAGCGATTGCGTTCCATGAAGATTACCAGTAAAAGTCGAGCGAATCACATGCGCGGCGGTCGCCGCGCGAGTGATTCGCGTTCGAGAAGTTTTGCGGGGATTCTCAAGGGGGGCTTTTTCAAAAGCCCCCCTTGAACCGCCGGGGCTTTCCAGCCGGGGCTTTCCAGCCGGGCGGCCTATTCGGCCGGGGCCTTCCGGCCCGGGGGCTTGCGAAAGGGCGTTATGGTTTCAGGACGGCGCGGGGGAAGGTGTCGATGTTTTTGACCATCCATGATTCCCATTGTTCGACAAGATTGCCGTCGTTGCGGTCGAATTTTTCAGTGGATATTTTTTCGAGCGCCCGCAGCGCGGGGTCGACCAGCAGACCGCCGGAAGTGAACTCGTTCGGGATGTTGGAGACGAACTGACGATCCGGGGCGGCTTTGAGAAATTCGATGAGCGCGCGAATGCTTTCCTGACATGGGAGCTGACTGAGGATTTCGAGCAGGTCGTTTGCGGGCAGCGGTCTGCGTTCGCGTTCGAGCGCAGCGGCGACGGCGGGAACGGCGGGTGTGCCGAGCGAGAGAAGTTTCTGTTTGAATGCGGTAGTGGATCTGTAGTCGTAATTCGTAAGCCACTGCGCGAGAAGCGCGTCGGCGATTCTGGTTTTTTTACGGTCGTCGCTTTCTTTGACTTTAATATTCGTGACATTGGTTGTTATGCCGCCGGACCACACGTTTTCCGCCTGCGCTGTTGATGAGAATTCGGCGGAGATCGTGAACTCGTGACCGTCGGGAAAATCGAAACAGTCGGAAATGGCATAGGCCTTGATTCCGTGGAACTCGCCGGGCCGAAGAGAGATGGTGGCCTCGGGGTATTCGACGGATCGCGGCGGGCATTTGCTCGAAAGCGGTTGCCGGTTCTCGTCGAGTATGGCGAAGAACAGGCCTGTGCCGTCGGTCGCGCCTGTGCCGAAGAAATGAGCGGGCAGGATAATTGTGGAATCGGACCTGTTCTCTATGTCGTAGCTCACTATGACAGGGTCGCCGGATTTTATTTCGTAAGGTGTCAGTAATTTCAGAGAAGCGACGATGCCGGCGTCGCTTTCGGCGGCGGCAATGCCGGTCGATAAGGCGGCGGTCATGATCAGAATAGTCAGAAATGTTTTTTTCATATGGCTCATCCCCGTTCGGGATTTATCGCACGCAAAAAAGCCGCGCGGAATATTTCGCTATTATATTATCCGCCGAAAAGGGGAAACATTGAATCATTGCGTGAATATGAACGATAATTGATTGAAGAAAGGGAGCCGGTGGTTTAGTATTACAGGTCATGGAAAAGGAAGCTGAAGCATTCAGGAGAAAGCTCGAAGTGGACGTGTTGCCGCGCGTGAGGAAGCCGGGGCGGTATGTCGGGGGTGAGCTGAACGCGGAGCGCGCGGAATGGGACGGCGCGCGGCTGAGGCTGGCTTTGTGTTTCCCGGAGGTTTACGAGATCGGGATGTCGAACCTCGGATTCTCGCTGCTGTACCATCTGCTGAACGGGCTTGACGGAGTGCTGTGCGAGCGGGTGTTCGCGCCGTGGACTGACATGGAAAGCGAACTCGCCGGGAACGGGATGCCGCTGTATACGCTGGAGAGCTTCCGCGCGTTGAGCGAGTTCGACGTTGTTGGATTTTCGCTTTCATACGAGATGACGTATACGAATGTGCTGACGATGCTGAAGCTGGGCGGGCTGGAGTGCCGGGCGGCGGATCGCGGGCGGACATGGCCGCTGGTGATCGCGGGCGGCGGCTGCGCGTGCAACCCGGAGCCGATGTCTGATTTCATAGACGTTTTCGTGATCGGCGAGGGCGAGGCTTTTCTTGAAGACATGGTGGATGTGATTGCCGCGGCGAAGGAAGCCGGGACGCCGAAGCCGGAACTGCTGGAAAAGCTGGCGGGGATGAAGGGGCTGTATGTGCCGAGCATGTACGATGTGGAAAAGGGCGCGGGGCGTGTCGTTGTGAAGGATGCCGGTCGCGGGCTGTTCCCGGTCGAGCGGCGTTACGTCGAAAAGATGGACGAGGCGCCTGTCCCTGAGAAATTCATCGTGCCGTGGGTCGAGGCGGTGCATGACAGGATCCAGCTCGAAGTGTTCCGAGGCTGCGTTCAGGGCTGCCGGTATTGCCAGGCCGGGATGATCTACAGGCCGTTCAGGGCGAGGTCCGCGGGACTGCTCGTGAAAGAATCAAAATCGCTTTACGGAGACATGGGTTGCGACGAGGTTTCGCTGCTGTCGTTCAATGCGCCGGATTACCCGGAGATGGGGCGGCTGCTGGACGGGCTGCTCGAGCACGCGACGCCGAACAGCGTGTCGGTGTCGATGCCGTCGTCGCGGATAGATACGTTCAGCGAGGATGTGGGCGAGAAGCTGAGGCGGGTGCGCGGAACGGGGCTGACGCTCGCGCCCGAGGCCGGAACGCAGAGGCTGCGCGATGTGATCAACAAGCGGATAACGGATGAAGAGATACTGGACGCGGTGCGCCACGCGATCGGGGCGGGCTGGAAAAAGATAAAGCTGTATTTCATGATCGGGCTGCCGACCGAGACGATGGAGGATGTCGAAGGTATAGCGTCGCTGGTCGGAAGGATAATGAACGTGATCAGGGAGAAAAAGGCGGCGGGCCGGAAGGGAAAGGCGCTTACGCTGAGCGTGTCGAATTTTGTGCCCAAGCCGCACACGCCGTTCCAGTGGGACGCGATGGACACGATGGAAAGCCTGCTTGAGAAGCAGAAATTTCTGCGCGGGCTGATCGACACGCGGAGGGTGAAGCTGGATTTTCACGATGTGCGGACGAGTTTCCTGGAGGGCGTGATGTCGAGGGGCGACAGGTCGCTGGGCCGCGTGATCGAGGAGGCGTGGAAGCTGGGCTGCCGTTTCGACGGCTGGACGGAGCAGTTCAGTTTCAGGCGCTGGGAGGAGGCGTTCGGGGCGGCGGGAATCGAGCCGGGTTTGTATGCTAACCGCGGCATGGAGCCGCTCGGCGCGTTGCCGTGGAGCCATATAAGGACGGGCGTTACGGACAAGTATCTTTTTCTTGAGTACAGGAAGTCGCGCGAGGGCAGGACGACGGAGAGCTGTTTGCGCGGCGCATGCACCGGCTGCGGGCTGGGCTGCGAGTTAAAGGACAAATGACGGAAGATCTGCGACAGAGTTACGAGTTGACGTTCCGGCGCTGCTGGGAGGCGCGGTTTTTCTCGCACCTCGACTTGATGCGCGGGCTGATGCGGATGCTGCGCCGCACCGGGTTGCAGGTGTATTTCACCGAGGGATTCAATCCCAAGCCGAGAGTTTCGTATTTAACGAAGCCGCTGTCGGTCGGCCACACGTCGGAGTGCGAGCGGTTCGGGTTCATGCTTGTCGAACAGGGAGATATCGGCGAGATAGAAACGGCGCTGAAAAAGCATATTCCGTCGCCGCTGGGGTTCGAGTCGGTCGGGCTGCTGCCGTCCGGCAGACAGAAGGATGAAAGCGAGCTCGAGTATTACATATTCATCAGGCGCGGGCATGAGCGCATGATAGAAGAAGCGCTGAACAGAGACGTGCCCGGAGGCGTGAAGGAACTGACTCGCGAACAGATAGAGTCGGCGCGCGTTCTCTATGATCACACGGATTCCGCCGCAATGCTCGACGAGTATTACAATGGCGGTTTCGTGTTCAATATCGATACGGGTTCCGGCTACCGGAGACCGGACAGGATTCTTTTCCCCGAAGCTGAAATCGGACCGGAAGTATTGTTTTTTCACAGGAAGAGAGAACTTTTCAATTCCTCGAAATAACCTGTTGACACCCGGCTGAAAAAACCTATAATAATAACGCCTGAAGTTATGCACGCCGTCGTGGTGGAATTGGCAGACACGCTAGCTTGAGGTGCTAGTGCCTAATTACGGGTGTGCCGGTTCAAGTCCGGCCGACGGCAAAAAGCCCCGCAAAGGGGCTTTTTTATTTCCTGTAAAAATATCTCGAAACAAGATGCGCCGGTTGAAAACCTTCACACGGTTTTAACCCGGATTTCTCACAGAGAAATCCGGAAAATCGCGATTACACCTGTCCTGATGCGTTGCGGCGTCGGTACGGGATCGGTCACATACGGCACAGTATGCTTCCTTACCACTCACTCGCCGCGCCTTGTATTACAGGCATTCTCACGATCTTAACCTGCACGGGTGAGAAATGCAGGTTAAGCTGCCGCGAGGCGAATTCAATTCACAGGCGCCTGTCGCTACATATCCGGGTCGCAGACCGCGCCCATTGTGCTGATGTCCAGTCCTTTCTCCCCGATGGATTTATTGAAATTCGCTTTGATCATAGCAAGGTCTTTCAGGTCGATCTTTCCGTCGAGGTTGAAGTCGACCGCCGGGTGATACATCGTCGCGTTGGTGAAGAATCTTTTCTTAACCGCCGCCAGGTCTTTGAGAGTTACCTTTTCGTCGCAGTCCGGGTTCGCGAACTGGCCGCCGAACGCCGATGCGTCGATAGGAATTTCCATAGCGTTTATTCCTATTGACGGATTCAATCCGATATCGACCGTGCTGTCGATCTCCAGTATGCATTCCCCGTCACCGGAGTCGGGCGCGCACCCGGCGCCGTCCGTTTGCGAGTATGCCAGAATCTCGTTCCAGTAGCCTTCCGGCAGCCGCAGCCGGATCGAGTATTCATGTGTAAAGTTGATGCTTGACGGTTTAAGAGCAAACTCCGGAAGCGTTCCATCGGCAAGTGTTGATTTCGCTTTTACTGCCGTTCCGGTTGTTGCGTCGAACAGTTCGATCGTGATGCCTGCTGCGGGAGAAGTGACGAATTTACGCGCGGCTTCGGTGCAGCCGGTAACCGTTGACGCCGCGCATGCCGCGAGAACTTTCTGGCAATTCACATCGAGGTCGCCCTCGACGCATGGCGCGAGTTCTTTTTTCGTGAACGCATTGGCGATATTGATCGATATCGAGCAGTCCGGGTTATCGATACAATTATCCTGGGGTTTCAGTTTTACGCTGTTTTCGGATACGGCTATCGCGGATTCGCCGCAGGTCTTGCCTTCGTAGCTTACGCCTATGTAGTAGGAGGCCTCAACAGATACCCCGGCGTCGGCTATCGTGTACGGCGTGGAACTGTAGTCCCCGTTGACCGGCGTGTTGTCCTCATCCAGTCTCGTTGTGCAGGTGTCGGCTGTCGAGCCGGTACACAGGTAGATATAGTAGCCTTCTCCCGAGCCGTCGTCGCTTGAAGAATGCTGCCAGTACACATCGACGCCGTAGTAGCTGGGTCCTTTTTCTCCGGCGATCACGCCGGTCGGCTGCGGGCATCTGCTTGTCGCCATGCACGGCGAGCAGTTTATCGTGTCCTCGCTGTCGTATATGTCGCTCTCGTTGGGCTGCGCGTCCTTTGCGGTTATGCAGTACATGTACTGGGTGTCGGGTTCGAGAGTCCAGTCCTCGCACTGCGTATCCGTTGTATCCTCGCAGGCGTCGAGTTGCTGTTCGGAGCCGAGGTGGACGAACCCGCCCGGATCGTTGCATTCCGCTTCCGTGCCTTCACACCTGTAGACGTTGTAGGTTACGGTGTCGTTGTCCTCCACGGCATCCCACTCGGGAGTGCATGTGTTTTGAGAGAAGCCGACAGGCACTTTTATTTCAGGTTTGTCGGGCGGAAGAAGATCGTCCGGTTTGCAGGATACGGGTGAAGGAATAGGATCGTTTCGTGAGAAGTTATTCGCGGAGTCATAACCGTACACTCTGTAGCAGTACTGAGAACCGTTTGTGAGGCCCTCGTCGGTGAAGCTCGGATTTGCGCCGGCAGAAGCGAGCCCTACCGGGGTTCCCGATGACGGGGGAGGAACGGGAGTGTTTGAACAATCGCCGCCGATTGCGTTGGCTCGCATTATGTAGTAACCCATTAGCTCATCGGGTTTCGGGAAGATGTAATCGGCGAACGGGTCTTCTTCATCCGCGCGCACCATATCCCATGTCAGTTTGCATTTGCCGCCTTCCGGCAGGGGTGCCGCGGCCTGGTTTTCAGGGAACAGCGGCGCAGCAGTTTCAGGAGTGGGTGTAAGAAAAACGCATTTTCTGTAGATGGACATCGTATTGAACGCACTGCAGTTGGATTCCTGCTGCCCCGGGCATGTGCCGGCGCTGACGCAGTTGTCGCAGGTTTCAACATAGAAACACCATGTTGCTTCTTTGTCGCCGAATGAAGAATTGTCCGAATAGGTCAGAGTCTCGGGCGGATCGGGCTGCGAAATTATCGTGGTATCGTTGAGAAGTATGTAGCCTTCGGGATTCTCCTGCGCGTCTGCGCCGCATGTGGATGTGACAGTCTGTTCGCATGCGTAGACATTGTAATTTTCGATATCCTCGGCCGATTCCGGTTCCCATGAAAGGTCAACTCCGATAACGCCGCTTTGCAGAACGACGCCGAGCGTGTCCACCTGCGCGGGCGCTTCGAGGTCGCGGGGAACGCAGCTCGTGCTTATCCAGTCGGAATAGTTGTCGCCAATATCGATCGCGCGCACTTCGTAGGTATAATTCAAGCCGTTTTCAATGGACTCGTCGGAATCGGTGTAATTCTGTGTGAGTATCGCCGCCGTCGGGTTAAGCGGGACACCGTCGCGTTTGATGTAGAAGCCGTACAGTGAAGGATCGGCAGTGTAGTCGGCGCTCCACTGGCATTTGCAGGTGCTGTCGAACCCTTCAGGTGTCGAGCATGTGAAAGCGTCGGGCGGGTCTGGCGCTTCCCAGTCCTCCACGGTGCAGGATGTTTTAGTCCATTTGCCCTGATCTGTTTCGAGTGGTTCGCTGCCGCCCGTGTTGACTGAACTCAGGAAGAAATAGTGCGGTTTTCCGTCGAGCGTCGATATCGAATATGATTTCGTATAATTCACCGAACCGTCTTCCGGGAATCCCGATGCGCCTGAAAGTTCTGTTACCAGTGTCGCGTCGGCGGCATTGTCGGTCATGCTGTGGTAAACGTTGTAATAACTTGTAAACAGCTTATCGCTCGAAGGAGTGATATCCATTACGCATTCGTTGCTCGCGGGTTTTGGATCGCTCTTTGCACATGTCGGCGAATCTCCAGTCCCGGTTGCCTGGCAGACTCTCTGTTTTACGCCCGGCGCGGCGGGTTTCCCGGGCTCCCTTACTGTGTCTGACTGTGTGATTTTCTGCATGGTCAGGCCACTCGTGAGGTCTGTGAGCCAGAACGGGGTTCCACCGGAAAGCTGAATCGCGCCGGTGCCGAATATCATCGTCGTTTCTTTGCTCGAATTTCCGATCATTGTTCTTCCGTCTTCTAAAACGTTCTGCGCGATGAACACGAGATCCCCGTTGTTGTATTTGATCTTTAATCTGCTTTCACTGTCCGAACCGACGAATACTTTACAACCGAGAATATCTTTTGTATCGGGATTGGATACGCAGTCGCCGTCCCAGAGAACTTTAACCAGATTCGGTTCAGATCCCCCGACCTCAGGAGCGTAGGTTATCGCGAAAGCGTTTTCCATGTGGATGTCCGCGGGGTTGGGATCATTGATATCTGGGTTGAAGAAGATCATCACATAAGCGTCGATGACTCCTTCGCTTGTATTCGGCGGCGCATCCATCAGGCCGATCCTCGAACAGACGACATCCTGCCCGGGAAGATCACTGAAGCCTTTTCCCGCGCCGGACGATATTCCGAGGATGTCGACAAGGTCGACGCCTGTGACAACAGACGCATTGCCTTGCGAATCGGGCTCGCCGCAGGTGTCGTATGCCGGATCGTTGACAGAGTAATCCGAACCGCAGACAGGTGAGCCTTCCTGGTTGTTCGAGCATAGATCATAACCGTTCATGAAACTGCAGTTGTTGAGCGGAGGAGTCTCGTAGTCGGTATTCCATGAAGACGTCGATGTGCAGGGAACGGTTGTCTGATCGGGCAGTTGTGAAATGACATTGCCGCGACTGTCCGAGGCAACGATATAGTAAGATATCTCGTCGTTCTGCTGCAGGCCGGCGAGAGGGATGTTCGCCTCGAATTTGCCGTTTATGGAATTGTATGTCATTTCGACATTACCACTGATAGATTCGCCTGCCTGGGGATAGGCTTTGTAATAGACTTTCGGATTACCGGGTTTCTTGCAGTATTCCTCGTAGTCTGCGAAATCTGGGTGGCCGTTCGCGTTCGGGATACATGTAGGGTTCGGAAAGACGTTGGGATCAGGCCTCATGTACCAGTCTTCCATACTGCAGTCGGATCTGTCGCAATTGGGGCCGCAGCAGGCTTCCTTCTGCTCGACGCCCTGGATGTTTGCGCTGACAGTGAAGTACTCGGTGCCGGCGACGGGTGTGGAATTACTGACCTCGGATAGTTCAGGGCATTGTGGAATAGTCGGGATATCGAACGTGAAATTTGGCGACCCGGAAAAAGCTGTTGCCGAAAAAGCCAGAAGAAACAGGGTAGACAAAACCACCATTCTATAATTTTTCATAGAATATCATCTCCTTTGCAGGAATTTGTTTTTGCTGAAACGAATCAAAAATTCACATTAATTAGAGCAAAACCGGTGCCATATCGGCGGATTGAAAAAAAAGGTGTTTATCAATGACAAATTTGAGATTCGGAGAATTTTTCGGCCTGAAAAACTGTGACAAAAAAGTCGCACCGGGTGATGTAAAATCACACACACCTTGAATATATCCCTTTCAATCTGCGAGTAACGGAAAGATTTGCATGGGTCGGCGTTTATGGCACCAACTTGTGACAACCGGATTAACGACCTGTTCTATATATTCATATTGTATGTTACTCAGTAGTAAATATAATCTAAGTTATGCCGATAGAGCCGGGGATGAAATTATGCGAAGAATGATTACATCGATAGTTATGCTGGCAGTGGTGACAATAGGCGCAGTGGTGGTTGTTGCGGATGAGGCATGGCCGCCGTTCGAGGTCTCGAAGGCTGTCCCGATGACGCACGGGCCGAAGAAGCATTTTTTCGGGTATTTCGGGGTGTCGCCGTGGAACGCATCACAAAAGTATATGTTGTGTATCGAGACTGATTTCGACGACCGGATGCCGGAACCGGAGGATGCGGCGACGATAGGGATAATCGACACGAAGACGCGCGAGTTCAAGCCGCTGGTGAAAACATACGCATGGAATGTTCAGCAGGGCGCGTTTCAGCGCTGGCTGCCGACCGATCCCGACCACAAGTTCATTTATAACGACCGGGTCGGCGACCGGTTTGTGTCCGTGATATACGACATCGAGACGGGCGAGAAGCGGGTTCTGCCGCGCGCGATAAGCGCGTTGAGCCATGACGGAAGAACCGCGCTGTGCATAAATTATGCGAGAGCGAAAAGGCTCAGGCCGGTGATCGGCTATGCCGGCGGCAGCGATCCGACAGAGGGCGTCGAGCAGCCGGAGGACGACGGCATTTTCACGATGGATATTCAAACCGGTGAGACCAAACTTATCCTGTCGGTTGCGGATGTAGCGCGTAATTACGATGGTCCGGAAGATTTCGGCGGCAAAGAGATGTGGGTGAGCCACACGGGGCTGAATCCTTCGGACACCCGGTTTCATTTTCTGCTGAGATACAACAGGGTTGGCATGTCATTCCGCACAGCGATGTACACTGCCGGGGTGGATGGTTCCGATCCGAGGCGTGTTATCGAGTTCGGGAATGGCGTATCTCATTTCGGCTGGAAGGATGATGCGACGGTGCTCGCGACTATGGATCTCGAAGACGAGGGAAAAGGCTCGGCGCACGTTATATTCCCGGACCGTGAGAACCCGGAGTACACGCGGCTCGGGCGGGAGGCTCTGAAACAGGACGGGCACGCGAGTTTCTCGCCGGACGGTCGCTGGATGGTCACGGACACTTATCCGGACGGGAAATACAGGCAGACGCTCTATCTTCTGGATCTCAAGACAGGGAAACATCTTGTGCTGGGGCGGTTCAAGTCAAATATAAGGTACCAGGGAGCCATCCGCTGTGACAACCATCCGAGGTGGAGCCCGGATGGCACGATGATAAGCTTCGATTCGCTGCACGGTAAATCCAGGCAGATGTATGTCATAAAATTGAAGTCATTTGAATAATAGTATTGAGTTAAAACAACTGCGGTGTAAAATACATCCAGTTGGGATAGAGAACAAAATATGATATCATAGTTCAGATAATGTCACGAAGAATTATGTAAGCAAAACGGGGGAGGACAATTTATGAAACCTGCGCATGTTTTTCATGTGACTCCATCGCTGCCGAAAAGGCTGGGGTCGCTTATGGAACTTGCATACAACCTGCGCTGGAGCTGGGATCACGACACGATCGACCTGTTCCGCAGAATGGACAGGGATCTATGGGATTCCATGTACAGCAATCCGATAAGAATGCTGGGCCAGATCAAGCAGGAGCGCCTCATGGAGGCGGACAATGATGAATCAATACTTGCGCATCTTGACCGCGTTTACCATGATCTTGTGGATTATATCAATGAGCCGAAAACATGGTACAAGACGGAACAGAAAAAGAAGTATGAAATAAACTGCGCATATTTTTCAATGGAATTCGGGTTGAATGAATGCATACCGAATTATTCGGGCGGCCTCGGGCTGCTTGCGGGTGATCATCTGAAAGCGGCGAGCGATCTCGGACTGCCGCTCACGGGTGTCGGCATGCTATACCAGGAAGGTTATTTCACGCAGTATCTCAATGCGGACGGCTGGCAGCAGGAGAAGTATACCGAGAACGATTTCTACACCATGCCGGTAAGGCAGCTTCTTGATTCACAGAGCAAACCTGTCAGGATTCAGGTCGAGTATCCCACGGGCACCGTTACCGCGCAGGTATGGTATATCCAGGTAGGGCGTAACATGCTGCTGTTGCTGGACACGAACCTGCCGGAAGTGAACAGCCCGGAAGATTGCGCGCTGACGTCTGCGCTGTACACCGGCGATCTCGACAAGAGGGTCAGGCAGGAAATTATGCTTGGTATCGGCGGGGTCCGCGCGCTTGTCGCGGCGGGAATCGAGCCGAACGTATATCACATGAACGAAGGCCACTCGGCGTTTCTGAGCCTTGAGCGGATCAGGCGCTACCAGGAAATAAAGGGTTTGAATTTCTGGGAGGCGCGATCGGTTGTGCGCGCGAGCAATGTGTTCACGACTCATACTCCCGTGCCTGCCGGGAACGATGTTTTTCCGCCGGACCTCGTGCTGAAATATCTGGGTGATTATGTGAAAAGTCTCGGGATATCGACCGATGAATTTATTTCACACGGCCGGCAGGATCCCGCAGACAAAAACGAGGGTTTCTGCATGACGGTGCTTGCCATAAATACAGCTGCTTTCATAAACGGCGTGAGCGAGTTGCATGGAGAAGTGTCGCGCAATATGTGGAAGCGAATCTGGCAGGCTGTCCCGATAAACGAAATACCGATAACGCATGTCACGAACGGTGTGCATTCTCTATCATGGATCTCGAAGGAAATGACCGATCTGCTGGATCGGTATCTCGGGCCGCGATGGAAACACGACCCAACGGACCAGGATTTGTGGAACAGGGTGGACCTGATACCGCCGGAGGAACTCTGGAGGACGCATGAGAGGCGGCGCGAGAGGCTTGTTGCGTTTGCGAGACGGAGGCTGGCGAGTCAGCTCGAATCGCGCGGCGTGCTCGCGTCTGAGGTGAGGCGCGCGGGAGAGGTTCTGAACCCGGAGGCGCTGACGATCGGGTTCGCGAGAAGGTTCGCGACGTATAAAAGAGGCGATTTTCTGTTCCATGATGTTGATCGCCTGATAAGATTGTTGTCGGATAAAGACAGGCCCGTGCAGATATTGTATGCCGGGAAAGCGCATCCTAAAGACACGCAGGGTAAAGAGGTTATCAGGCACATAATCCATGAAGCGAGGCTGCCCGAACTGCGCGACAGGATAGTGTTTCTGGAGAATTATGATATATTTCTCGCGCGTTATCTGGCGCAGGGTGTGGATATCTGGCTGAACACGCCGAGGCGTCCCCTCGAGGCCAGCGGCACAAGCGGCATGAAAGTGGTGCCGAACGGCGCACTGAATATAAGCATTCTCGACGGCTGGTGGTGTGAGGCGTATACTCCCGATGTCGGATGGGCGATAGGTCACGGCGAGCAGTACGATGATCTCGATTACCAGGACGATATTGAAGCAAACTCGCTTTATGACATTCTGGAAAAAGAGGTTATCCCGCTGTATTACGACAGGGGAAGCGACGGGCTGCCGAGGCGCTGGATTCAGCTCATGAAGAACTCGATGAAGAGTATCAGCCCTGTTTATAATACCAACAGGATGGTCAAGGAATACAACAATCGCGCTTATGTATCCTGCGCGATGAGGCACGACAATCTTACCGCGAACGAGTGTTCGGAAACTAAAGTTTTTACTGAATGGAAAAACAGGTTGCGCGGTATCTGGAATAAAATCAGGATCAATAACATCGAGTGCGTCTGCGGCGATTCGCAGATGAAAGTAGGCGATGTTCTGGATGTTCATGCAAGCATAAATCTTGCCGGGCTTACGCCCGAAGATGTCCTGGTGCAGAGTGTGCATGGCCCGCTGAATGCGGACGGCGAGATAGAGAACCCTGTACTCAGCAATCTTGAGGCGGCGGGTCAGGCGGATAATGGAGATTATCTTTTCAAGGGCGCTATTATCTGCGCGAGCAGCGGAAGACACGGGCATACGCTTCGTGTGCTGCCGAGCAATCCGAGCCTTCAGGACCCATTCAAAATGGGGCTTATAATCTGGGGATCGTAAAAATATTTGAATCGATTGTTCAAAAGCGCGGTGTTGAAGCCGCGCTTTTTTTTGTTCTTGCGGCCCGGGCCGCAAGGATTCCTTGATAATTCTTCCAAAACTCCTAGAACGCTGAAAGCGCAACGGCGGCCAAGGCCGGCAGGCCGGCCTGCTCTTTGCTCTTTCACTGAATTCCTTCGTGAACAGTCCGTGGTATTGAACATACCTTAATGTATCTTTTATTCTGTCATTGCGAGGAGGCAGACACTGCCTGCTTTTTTCCCTTTTACATATTCACTTCGTGGATAGCTCAAACTCGA
>ERZ795048.2935-NODE-2935-length-13132-cov-3.838724_pt1 | contig 13132 bp, 13 predicted proteins | sample MGYA00375132_ERZ795048 | MGnify/ENA primary metagenome ERZ795048 (study PRJEB30177, sample SAMN05720225) | activated sludge metagenome | isolation source: Anaerobic digester | place: Hong Kong | collected 2014-12-17 ...
TCCCGGAAAATTTGCTTTTATAAGATCTACTATCTGACCTTCCGAAGTATCAAGATTTACTTCCAAACTCGAAGATTCCTGTGATTCTTCAAGAGTTTTATAAATATCATCGTAATTTAATTCACCGTTTAATATTTTCTGATAATAATAATCAGAATCTTCTTTTTTATCAAAATAAATAACTTTGATTAAACCTTTATTATCGGAAACATATAATTTCTTATTCTGATTATATTCACTGTCTATTTCTTCATCAGATACTGTAATTGCATCGTACTGATTGTTGTAAAGAAGATTAATGGCATTTTTATAAAGTGAATCAAAATAATTTGCTTCAATATATGTTTCTTTATTAGGATATCCCTGTGAGTAGAGATATAAATTAGTATCTTCATCACTCATTCCGGAATCTTCAAATATCTGACTTATTTTTTCTGTATAATAAGTTTTTAATTCTTCTCTTGAAATATTAATTCCCAAAGATTCAACATAATTTACAAAAAGTTTTTTATAAATTATTTTATCCAGAACTGTTTTATAATATTTATTAAGAAAATTCATACCTTCTTCTGTTGTAGAAAGAATATTAAAAAAATCAGAATAATTATTTTTAAGATCATCAAGAATTTTTATACTATCGGTCTGTGAAAGAAGATAATCCATTGAAATAATCTCATCATTATTTATTAATGCAACAGTACTCTCAGAATCCATTTTCTGATAAGTATAATCAAATGAAAAAGCAAAAGCAGTAATAAAAAGCATAAAAACCAAAATATATTTTTTCATTTTTCTTCCTCCTGATATCTTTTTAATAATTCATTTTCTATTATATCAAAATTTTTATTTTTTATATCATATGAGAATTCTTTTTCAGTTTCCGTAAATCTTCGGTAGAATTTTAAAGCTGCATTGTTTACCGCAGAATCAAAATTAATTCTGTTTTTTACGGTAAAATAAAAGAAAAGTTCTGTAAGTCTTTCAAAATCTTTATTATCAATTGCATCATTAAAATCTTTTTTTATATCAGTTTTTTCATAAAAATCTATATTATTTTCTGTCATATTTTCTATAAGTCTTCTTAAATTAATATAAGGGGGAATATTTTTTTTAAAATCACCTATAAGGCTATAATCTTTTTCATTTTTTTCTTTGGATTTAAGTTCTTCCCATCTCTGATAAGAATACTCTCCGTCTTTTCTGAATACATGAGGATGTCTGTAAATCATCTTATCCTTTATATTTTTTATTACATCTTCTATTTTAAAATAGCCGTTTTCTTCTGCTATCTCCGAAAAAAACATAACCTGAAAAAGTACGTCACCGAGTTCTTTTTTTAATTCTTCATAATTTTTTTCATCAACAGCATTGACTACTTCATAGGATTCTTCGGTTATGTATGGTTTAAGTGTTTCAAATGTCTGTTTTTTATCCCACTCACACCCGTTTTCGCTTCTTAATGTTTCAAGTACTTTTTTTAACTCTCCGAATTCTTTTTCATAATTATTCATAATAAACCTCACAAAATTCCGGCCCTGAAAAGTCTTTCTTTTGAAAATTCATTTTTATCTATCCATGAAATTCCGTTTTTTATAACTTCTTTTACCGGAGAATAAGTTAATCTGTATTCACTGATTATTTTTTTATCCCTTATAAGCTCTAAATGTTCTTTTGTAGGATATCCCTTATGTTTTTCAAGATTGAACCAGGGATATTTTCCGGATAATTCTTTCATATATGAATCTCTTTCGCACTTAGCTATAATTGAAGCTGCACCTATCACCGCAAGCTTACTGTCACCTTTAATTATACATTCATAATTAAAATTAAACTTAAAATTTTTTCCGTCCGCTAATACTATTGAATTTTTAAGATCACGTCCCTCAAAATTTTTTTTCATAGAATATTCAGTTGCTTTGAAAATATTTAACATATCAATTTCTTCCGAATCGGCAAATCCGGATACATAATCAAAATTTTTTATAAGAAAATCATAATATTCAAATCTTTTTTTTTCTGAAATTGATTTTGAATCATAAGCATACTTTTCAAGTATTTTGAGATCTTTTTTGTTGTCTATGAAAACAGCTGCGGAAAAAACAGGTCCGCATAAAGGTCCTCTTCCAGCTTCGTCTGTTCCCGCTATTAAACCGTATTTTTCAAGATACTGTTCATCCATTAAACTCATTCATACACCTTCAATATAAAAATCCACCAAAAGGTGGATTTTTATTCTTTTTCGTAAGGAACACCGTCAGCCTTAGGTGATTTTGTTTTACCTACAAAACCGCCGACAATAATTATTGTCAGAACAAACGGAAGTAAATTTAAAAGAGATTTCATTTCTGTCGGTATATCGAGAAGTGACTGAAGCTGAATATTTAGTGCTTCAGCAGCTCCGAAAAGCAATGCGGCAAACATTGCACCTATAGGACTCCAGTTACCGAGTATCATGGCTGCAAGAGCTATAAATCCTTTACCTGAAGGCATCTGTTCCTGAAACTGTCCTATATCTCCGAGTGCAAGATAAGCTCCGCCTATCGCTCCGAGAACACCTGACATTAATACTCCGAAATATCTTATTTTCTGTACGTTAACACCGAGAGTATCCGCTGCCTTAGGATTTTCCCCGACAGCTCTCATTCTGAGTCCGAGAGGTGTTTTATATATTATAAACCAGGAAATAATTACAACAAAAATTGCAAAATAGAAAAACACAGTTATTTCTCCGAATATATCACCAATAAAAGGTATATCTTTAAGCCACTGTATTCTTACTGTGGGTAATTTTGTTACAAATTTACTCTGTCCTTCCTCACCGAATATAGGTTTCATAAGAAAAGATACAAGTCCCTCGGCAATTAGAACAAGCGCTGTTGCAGAAACTATCTGGTTAGCAGACCATTCTATTGAAACATAAGCATGCAAAAGTGCAAGCAAAAGCCCTGCAACCATACCCATCATTAATCCTAACCACGGATTCCCTGTCCAGAAAGTAAATACTACAGCAGAAAATCCTCCGAGTTTCATTATACCTTCAAGAGCTATATTGGTAACCCCTGTTATTTCACTGTACACACCGCCTATTGCTGTAAACATAAGCGGTAACGCGGAAAGAATAGTTAATTTATAAAAAAGCGGAGAAGTCAGAGACGTAAATATTGCCTGCAAAAAATTCATTTAACTTCACCTTCCTTTTTACCGAAAGATAATTTTCTTATCCAGGTTTTTACTATTCTGTCAGCGGCAACAAGGAAAATAATGATTCCCTGTATTATAGTTACTATATCATCAGGTATTCCTACAGTCTGCATAGCATTTGAACCGCTTCTCAGAGATGAAATAAGGAATGCCGAGAATATTATTCCTATCGGATTATTCTGACCTATAAGTGCTATAGTAATTCCGTCAAATCCTTTTCCGCCGGCAAAAGAACCGAATATTCTGTGATGTACAGACATAACTTCAACAGAACCGGCAAGACCTGCCAAAGCTCCTGAAATGGCCATAGTAAGAATTATATTTTTACTTATTGAAATTCCGCCGTATTCAGCAGCATAAGGATTAAATCCTACAGCTTTAAGTTCATATCCTGTCGTTGTTTTTTCAAGCACTATATAAATTATCAGGGCAACAACAACAGCTGTTATTATACTCGACGGAATACTGCTTGCCTGTACAGTCATAAGTGCTGGTAGCTGAGCTCCCATAGCAACTTCAGGAGACTTTGGAGTTCCCTGACCAACAGCAAGCGGACCTGAAACAAGATAATTTCCTATATAAACAGCTATCCAGTTAAGCATAATTGTAGTTATTACTTCATTAGCACCTGTTCTTGCTTTAAGTACACCGGCGATAGAAGCCCAGAAAGCTCCTCCAAGCATACCTGCAAGCATTGTCAGAGGTATTGCAATAACCGGCGAAACATTACCGAGGTTTATTCCTACCATAACGGCAAACATAGCACCTACAGACATCTGTCCTTCAGCACCTATATTAAAAACACCTGCTCTGAAACCAAATCCTACCGCAAGACCGGTAAGAACCAAAGATGTCATCTTTGTAATATTTGAAGCCCATGCTGTTTTACTTCCGAAAGCACCTTCAAGCATCTTTCCGTATGCCATAAAAGGGTTTTTTCCTATAAGAACTATTATTATTCCCGCTATTATAAGTGCAAAAAGAACGGAAATAACAGGCACAAGAAGAGGCATCCAGTTAATCTTTTTATTTTTTATAGCCATCAGTTATCTCCCCCGTGCTCTTTAGCCAAAGATATTTTCGTTTCTTCTATTAATTTTACTTCTTCAAGTTTTTTTCCGGCCATAAGAAGTCCTATTTCTTCTATAGTAAGTTCTTTAGGTCTGAATTCACCCATTATTTCACCTTCATACATTACAATTATTCTGTCTGAAAGCGAAAGAACCTCTTCTAATTCCATAGAAATAAGTAATACTGCGGAATCATGCTGTCTCAGATTAAGTATTTCTTTATGAACATATTCTATAGCCCCTACATCAAGACCTCTTGTCGGCTGGGCAATAACAATAAATTCAGGATTGGAACTTACTTCTCTTGCTATTACTACCTTCTGCTGATTTCCTCCTGAGAGATTACCTGTGTTTATAGTATTATCAGCAGGTCTTACATCAAATTTTTTCACAAGTTCATTACTGTATTTATCTATATATTCATGATCAAGAAATCCTCTCGATGCAAAAGGTTTTTTATAATGTCTTCCTAAAATCATATTATAATAATTAGGATATTCTGTTATCATAGCATATTTATATCTGTCCTCGGGAATATGAGTTATACTCTTTTCCCTGAGTTCTTTAACAGTATTTTTATTAACGGTTTCATCTTTGTATTTATATTCGCCTTTATCTATTTTTCTTAGACCGGTTAAAGCTTCTACAAGTTCACTCTGACCGTTTCCGGCTACTCCGGCTACTCCTAATATTTCACCTTTTTTTATGGAGAAAGAAATTCCGCATACAGCATCAAGATTTCTGTTATCTTTTACCCATAAATTTTCTACTTTTACTATTTCTTTTCCGGGTATTTTCTCCTGTTTGTCAAGTCTTAATACAACTTCTCTTCCGACCATCATATTAGCAAGCTGTTTTTCGTTTGTATTTTTTACCTCAACATTTCCGGTAACTTTTCCCAAACGCATTACAGTTATATTGTCACATATGGTCATAACTTCATGAAGCTTATGAGAAATAAAAATTATGGTTTTACCGTCTGCTTTAAGTTTTCTCATTATTTCAAATAATTCTTCTATTTCCTGAGGTGTAAGAACTGCTGTAGGTTCATCGAGTATAAGTATTTCCGCACCCCTGTAAAGAGTTTTTATTATTTCTACTCTCTGCTGTGTACCGACAGGTATATCTTCGATTTTTGCGTCAACATCAACTTTAAGACCGTATTTCTCCGAAAGTTCCTTAACCTGTTTTCTTGCCTTTTTTAAATCAAATGTAATTGATTTTTTAGGTTCTGATCCGAGTACAACATTTTCCGCAACTGTAAGATTATCTACAAGCATAAAATGCTGATGTACCATACCTATACCGGCTTTTATCGCATCTCTCGGTCCGGAAAACTTTTTTTCTTCTCCGTTTATATATATATCCCCGCTTGTAGGCTGATATAATCCGTAAAGCTGATTAACAAGAGTAGACTTACCGGCTCCGTTTTCTCCTATAAGTGCGTGAATTTCGCCTTTTCTGATTCTGACATTTACATTGTCATTTGCAAGAACTTTTGGAAACTGTTTTACAATATCTTTCATATAAACCGAGTAGTCTTTTAAGTCTATTTCGTTTGAAACGGACATAAAGCACCTCCTGAATAATATTTTTTTTAGAGGTATAATAATTATCTATGATTATAAAAATATTTTTTTCAAATTTAAAGTACTTTAAAAAAAGGGGATAGTTTCCCATCCCCTATTTTAATTATCAGATTAGAATGGTAGTTTTATTGCAGAAACATCAAATGTACCTAATTTTGTTTCTGTATCAGGTATAACTATTTTTTCTTCTCTTATTAAATAATTAATATATTCTATTTCAGCAAATACTCTGTTGCTAACCATACCTTTTGTATATTTTAAAGGTGATAAGTCAACACCGTTTTCCTTAAGTCCGAGAACATTTGAACCGGACTGGAAAAGTCTTGCGGATCTTGATGATTTTATACCTACAAATGCTGCGTTATCTACTCTTTTCATAGCTGAAGAAAGAACGTATCCAGGAGCAAGATAATCCTGATCAACGTCAACACCTATTGCAAAATAACCTTTTCCTACTTCATAATATTTATCTATTATAGTTTTTAAATCTGCATCAGCTTTTAAGCCGTATAATGCCATACCTTTTTCTTTTGCGGCATCAATAACACCGTTTCCTGTTGCTCCTGAAGCGTGGAATATTATATCCGCACCCTGTGCAAACTGTGCCATTGCAAGCTGTTTTCCTTTTGAAGGATCTCCGAAGCTTTCAGCATATCCTGATAAAATTTCTACATTTGTTTTGTGAATCTGATTATATGCAGCAATACCTGCTCTGTAACCAACTTCAAGTCTTTCTACAGGCGGAATTTTTATTCCTCCTACATATCCAACTATTCCTGTTTTAGTCATTGATGCAGCAAGATAACCTGTTGCAAAACTTGCTTCCTGTTCTTTAAATGTATATAGTGCAACATTTTTAGGTATAACCTGTCCCTCAGAAGGAGAAATATCAATACCTATGTATTTTACATTAGGAAATTGCGGAGCTACGTTAAATAATGCATCTGTCATCATGAAACCTACAGCTATAACAACATCTGCATTTTTTGATGCGTTTGATAAATTATCAACATAATCTGTCTGTTCTTTAGAAATTATGTAATCTACATCAGCGTTAAGTTCATCTTTTGACTGAAGAACTCCGGCCCAGGTACCGTCATTGAAGGATTTGTCTCCTAATCCGCCTGTATCTGTTACCATGATAACTTTTAAAGAAAACGCACTAACAAACACTAATAGTGTTAGTAAAAAAGCTAAAGCTTTTTTCATTCTTTACTACCTCCCCTTTGTATGATGAGTAAAACAGCTATTATTAAAAACATAAAACTAAAAAGTATATTTACAGAATAATCCGATGTGAATATTTCAGGATAATTCAGCTGACTCATTATCTCAAGAGTGCCCGGTCTTATAAATGCCAAAACAGCCGAAACAAGAATTCCGAGATAGCTTATCCATTTGAATATACCTTTTTCGTAAACGAAGAAAAGCATTACCGAAAAAAGAAATACAATAATTAATTTAGTTCCGAAAGCAGTGTTGTAAAGTTTTAATGAGAAACTTTCAGAAACTTTATTATCTGAACTTTTTTCCGCTATTCCATCATAAAAAACTTTTGTAAAGGAATTTTTTGAAAGTTCTGTATTAATTATATTATCCATTTTATTTATAAAAGTTTCATCAGAATACAGATAAACAGATTTAAGTGTGTTATCTATATTTTTTACCGCACTTTCTATTCTGCTTTTTCTCATGTTTGTACTGTTTTCAAATTTTGTTATATCTTTTTTATAATCTGAAAGAAGTTTTTTGTATTCATCTCTGTTGAGATAATTAAGATTTTCATTAATTACTTTTACATCAGTTCCGTCTATTTTATCAGAATAGAGATATTCGAGAAAATCATTTTCTACTGCACCTTTTACAAGATTTCTCAGAGAGTTTTCATAAAGTTTTTTTGCATTTGAAAATTCAATTCCCGTTTCATATCTTAAATCATTTATATATTTTGCAAGAGGTGAATGATTATATACAACGAGATCATTCAGAAGCTGCTGTTCAAATATGGAATTGTGAAAATTATTTTTGTTTTTCATTGATAAATCGTTAGCATAATATGCAGGTAAAGTAAAAATCATAACCATGGCAGCAAACATTAAAATATTTACCAGTCTCATATAAAGTTTTTCATTTCTTTTAAAAGCTTTTATAAAGATATAAACAAATACAAATATTCCTCCTATTAATACAAAAGAACCGTATATGAAAGAAGTTATTATATCCTTACCGTACTGGAAGAAAAATAATATATATATAAATTCGGTTATATATACCAATATTCCGGCTGCCGGTATTAATTTTCTTTTAAATATATAAAGTATTATAAATAACGCCGCATAAATAATTATTCTTATATACCATAAATTTATTTTCTGTGATTCGTTTACTGTAAAAATTTTTCTTATCTGAGTCATTTCATTTTCTATCTGAACAGAAACTGATTTAAGAAGTTCCGTTGATATATCATCTATTGAATATTCAAGGTCTTCTCCGGTAATTCCGGAATCGGCCAAATCCTTTATATTTTTTTCGAGATAATCTTTGTTATCTTCTATAAGACTGTCCAGAAGAGCGTTTTTTTCTCCGTAATATGTATAAAAATCAAGATTGTATATTTCTGCATCGGTTTTAAATTTATTTACATCTGTATACGGTGAATCGTCAATTATCCCGAGAGAATATGCTATTACATTTCCTATATAAGTATAAGCTTCATCCTGTATACTTTTTTTATAATCCTCAACAGTGTTGAAATATGCAGGCATGGATTTTATCATTTCTTCAGAAACATTTGTGCCGCTGAGTTCAGCCTGAACAAACATTAAAAGTCCTGTAAATGCAAATTCTTCTTCCTGTGTGTAATATGTCATATCATTTTTAATCAGCGAGAGATAAGATTGTATATCGGAGGGGCTTTCGGCATATTCTGCTGTTCCTATCATATTATTTCTGTAAAATCTGTAATATCCGAGATTGCTGAGATCTTCTTTTAAATTTTTTACTATGTTTATCTGACTGTTTTCACTTTTATAATCAGAAATATAATTTTTATAATGTTCCGCAACTGCTTCGGTATTTAAAGAAAATGCGGTTATAAAAGATATTACGAATAAAAATAAAATAATTATACGTTTCATCTATATCCCTCCTGAAAACCGTCTTCTAACATTTTTTCTATAGCATTTATAATAATATTCATACCTATTTTATTGCTGGCACCGTCGGGCAAAATTATATCACAAAGATATTTCTGTGGTTCTATAAACGATTTAAAAGAAGGTGCAACAAATTTTCTGTACTGAGACAGTATGCTTTCTATGGATCTTCCGCGTTCTATTGTATCTCTTTCTATTCTTCTTATTAATCTTTCATCAGAAGGAGCATCGATATATACGGAAAAATCAAAAAGGTTTTCCATTCTGCTGTCATGTAAAACAAATATTCCCTCGACAATTACTACTTCGTTCGGGAAGAAATCTTTTTTTATATCGTTCTCTCTTCTATATGTAACCATATTATAAACAGGTATTTCAATTTTTTTATTTTCTTTAAGAGTTAGTATATGTTCTCTGAACATATCAAAATCAAATGCTTTCGGATCATCAAAATTAAAATTTCTGGGGTCTGTTCCCGAAGGTAAATCTAAATAATAGTCATCCATAGAAAGTAAGGCTGCTTTCTCTCCGAAGTGATTAACTATTTCTTTTGAAACGCTTGTCTTTCCTGCACCGCTTCCCCCAATTATCGCAACTAATACCAATTTTGACACCTCTTTCAAAAAACAAGTTTTCAAATAATTATACTACAAAATAAATCTTTTTCAAATATTATTTTAAATTTCTCTTACTATAATATTTGTAAAAAATACATACTGTGATAAAATTATACTATATTGTTCCGGAAAAGGGAGGAGTTAATATTAAAAAATATTTTTTATGTTTTTTTCTCATTCTGTCAGTTTTAATTTTTACCGAAGATTATTTTTCAACAGTAAAAACTTTTGATGTGGGTACAAGGGTTTTTCATATAGATGTATATAAAAATTATGCAATACTTGCTGATTATGACGGAACAGTAAGTATAATAGACTATTTTAATTATGATACATTTAAGTATAAGTCTTTTACAATTCCTATGGGGGGGGTATATGACGGAACAGGTTTTTTTATTATCGACAATTATAAAAAATCAATTATAAAAATAGTAAATAATAAAACCGTTAAAACTTTAATTCTGGAAGGTAAGCCCACTACTATAAATTATTTTAAAAATCTTATATACGTAGTTACAACTTCGCCGGATAAAATAATAATTCTCAATTCTGATCTGACTGTAAAAAATTCTTATAATTTACCGGTAAGAAGTCCTTTTTTAAGGATAACAAATAATAACATATATATTCCTATATTTGAAAATTATGAAGATAATATTTTAAAAACAAATACACTTTTTTTTATGCCTGAAAAGAACACTTTTCTCATAAACAACAGTACTATTAAAAATCCTATCAATGTTGTTGATATTAACGGTTCTCTTTATTTTCTCTCATATTTTGACGGAAAACTTTATAAGAACAGTCTTAAGGCTCAGTCTTTAGTCGCTGATTTTAAAGGTTATTCAAGAACTATTTTATCTTTAGGAAATTACATAATAGGTCATTCAATGTACGGAGGGGTATTTTACTACGATACCAAAACAGGTATGACAGAAAAAATAATAGAAGATGTACCCATAACAGATATATGTCTTTCTCCGGATAACGAATATATATATGCAATTTCCCATATTAATAATAAACTCTATATTATTAAGGATAAGAAAATATATCAGATTATTGAACTCGGTAAGAATCCTATAGACGTTGAATCTCCGGATAAAAATATAATTCTCGTTTTAAATACCGAAGAAGGTACTATGGAAATTATCAGACGCTTTGAATAATCTTTTTTATAAGGGAAATACTTTCTGACATTTTTTCCCTGTATATATTACTTATTTCCGAAAAATCAGTTTTTCCGGTTTCAAATTCATAATAAGCGTATGAAATATCAAACATATTTTTATAATAGTATTTATAATCTTTATAAATACTTTCTATAACTCTTCTGTTCTTTTTACTGTAATAAGATATTGTCGGAACACCGAAATATATTCCCACAAGAGATGAGTGAAGTCTGTCTGATATAAGAAACGCCGATGATGAAATTTCATTTATAAGTTTATGAAAATCTTTTACAGGAAATTCAGCTTTTAAATCGGTATTTTTTCTTATATCTTCAACTAAATTATAATTAACCATTGTATCCTGATTTGAATTAATGATAAGCGTAGAAACTTCTATATCCTGAAATATTTTCAGAAATTCTATGAGTTTGCTGCTGTCATTATAATTATTTTTTAAACATATAGAAAATTTCTTATTGTTTTTTTCATTTTTTATATTGCTTACAAAATAAGGTCCTATATCCACACCGAAATAACTCTTTGACTCAAATTTTTTGGCATATCTGTACTTTTTAAGATCTTTGTAAACACCTATAAGATTAGGATATCTTAAAATTTTTTTAAGATATTTCTGTTCCCATTTACCGGTAAACGGACCGAAACCCTGTGATAAAAGTATAATTTTTTTCTTTGCTTTCATGGCAAACTTTGCTATATAATAGTAATAGTAAAAACTTCTTTTTGATGTTTCGCTCTGAAAAAGATTCCCTCCTCCGTATATGAGTGCATCACAATAATTTATATATGATTTAAGGGAGAGAATATCAAATCTTTTTAAATTTACAATTTTTATCTTTTCATCGTTGAGAAATGAAAAATCAGTATCTGAAGGTATTAAAACTTCATATTCGGAATTTGTTTCCTTAAGAATTTTTATTATACTTAAGAGAAGAAGATCATCACCGAAATTATTGTAACCGTAATATCCGACAAGAAAAAATCTTTTCATATTTTCCTCCAAAAAATTTAGGATTTTATAGTGTTATCAAAGAAATATATACTGGGAGGTAATAAAATGTATGATATAAATTTTGAGCTTTTACCGAAATATCTTGAAGCAAAAAATACCGAAAATCAGATAATTAACCAGAATATAGCTAATTACAGTACTCCGGGTTATAAAAGAAAATACGTTAATTTCGATGAGGAATTAAAAAAAGCGCTCGGTAATTCCGATGAAATAAAACTTAAAACAAATAACCCTTCACATATAAATAATACTCCATCACTTGAAAAAGTTCAAGCTCAGATTGAAACCGATAACTCCAAATCAGAAAGAAATGACGGTAATAATGTTGATATAGATAACGAAGAAAAAAATCTTAATATAAATTATCTCGAATATTCAACGGCAGCTAGGTTAATGACTTATGCCATTCAGCGCTATAATTTGGTTGTAAGGAGTGGTAAATAATGGACGGCTTATTTAATGCAATGAATATATCTTCCAGCGGTATGGCCGCAGAAAGATTAAGACTTAATATAATATCACAGAATCTCGCAAATGCAGAAACAACTAAAACCGATTCAGGAGATCCGTACAGAAGAAAATCGGTTGTTTTTAAAGAAGTTCTTAACAGTGAACTTTCGGGAACAGATTCATACGGAGGAGTTCGTGTTGAGGAAGTACAGGAAGACCTGTCACCTTTTAAAATAGTTTATGATCCGACAAATCCGCAGGCTAATGAAGAAGGATATGTTGAAATGCCTAATGTAAATGTTTTAAAAGAAATGGTCGATATGATTAATGCACAGAGAGCATATGAACTCAATGCTTCTGCTGTAAGTGCCGCTAAAGCTATGTATAATGCAGGATTAAATATAGGAAAGTAGGTGATTGATTATGATCAGAAGAATTGACGGATTAAATTTAAATCCGAATGTTTATAAAAATACAAATGTCAAAGCAAATAATACAAATCTTGATTTTGAAAAAATTTTAAAAGAATCTATAGATGAAGTTAATCAGTTACAGCAAAACAGTGATCAGGCAACTATAGATTTTGCTGCCGGAAAAATCACAGATGTTTCTCAGGTAACTATTGCAGCGGAAAAAGCTTCATTGTCATTAAAGCTTACACAGGAAGTTACCAATAAAATTATAGATGCTTACAAGGAAATCACAAGAATGCAATTATAAAAAAAGCGATTTAAATCGCTTTTTTTATACTATTATGTATGGAGGTTATTATGGAAAAAATCATTAAATTTGCTGAAGCTTTTTTTGAATCACATCCTGATACTGATTTTAGTGAATTAGAATCAGCA
>ERZ795048.2938-NODE-2938-length-13124-cov-3.945290_pt1 | contig 13124 bp, 14 predicted proteins | sample MGYA00375132_ERZ795048 | MGnify/ENA primary metagenome ERZ795048 (study PRJEB30177, sample SAMN05720225) | activated sludge metagenome | isolation source: Anaerobic digester | place: Hong Kong | collected 2014-12-17 ...
CGTAATAGCAGGAAACGTCACAACAGTTGTCGATACATCGCCGGTTCCCGGAGCAGCCGTTGTTGAAATTTGAATGTCATTCACTCCAGCCTGACGTAATTTAGCCTCAATACGCTGTGCTTCATGACGAGCCAATCCTGCATTATTCTTGGATGATTTAGGATCATAAGAAACAGACGCAACCAAAGGGCCATTACCGTAGCGATGATAATACACGGATACGGCACGCAATGTAGCGTCATCCATTTTTGCAGTCTCAAAACTATCGGTAAACTGATCCTCATGAATTTCCAAACGAGACTCATTCATCCAGCTATTGGACTCAACAGAACATCCGCTCAGCAACCCTATAGAAGACGTCGCCATAACCAAAGCACCAACCATATAAATAGAAACTTTCATAATTTATCCTTCCAGTCTCTTCTAATCCAACATATAGCCAAAGGCTTGATCATCAGCAGGAATATTCCTGACACGTTCACCGTATATTTTGCGCATATTACGAGAAAATACATTGCTCATCGGAGAATTAACAATCTTTGGTAACTCCTCAGCTTCAACATCGGTAATAGCAACAGCCTCGGCTTGCGTATAAAGCGGAACAGTCTTACCCTTATCTCCCGGGCTCATAGCCGCAGTAGGAGGTGGAGGTGGCAGCTTCTTAGTGCTTTCAAAAACAGGCTTGGCTTGTGTCTCATCAGCATAAGGCTGAACCAGATAAGGTGTTACAATAACGACCAACTCAGTTTCCTGACGCTCGAAACTTTTCGAAGAAATCAGATCACCGATCACAGGCGTATCCTTAACACCTGGCAATCCGGACATCCCTTTGATATTTTCGGACTTAAGCAATCCCGCCATCATCAAAGAACCACCAGAATTGATCTCAACAGTCGTCGAAGCTTTACGAATATCCAAACCAGGGATCTGAATATCAGACAAAGTAATTCCCTGCCCCGGATCAAGTGAAGAAACTTCGGTATTCAACTGCAAAGAAATACGATCTTCAGACAATACAGTAGGCTTGAAGTTCAAAGATACACCAAACTGCTTGTATTCGATAACAATATTCCCATCACGGTCACGGCCAACAGGAACCGGGAATTCACCACCAGCCAGGAAGCCAGCTTGCTCGCCGGACACAGACGTCAAGTTAGGCTCAGCCAACACATTCGCCAAGTTATCACGCTCCAAAGCATTCAGCAGAAGTTGAATTTCACCTAAACCACTACCCGCTGTATTAAACAGCAAGCTGGTCACACCAAACGGATCTTCCGTCAGACCGGTTTGTGTATTAACAGTTGTCGTAGAACGCAAACGAGCAGAATCGCCAAAATTAGAACGATCATTGCTGGTCTCCATACCGAATTCTTTCAAGATGTCGCGAGAAACTTCGAGCATACGCACACGCAACATAACTTGCTGCTCACCACGCACGGTCAAAAGGTTCTGGACAATCTCATCCACATTTCCGGACATTTCCTGTACTTCACCCATATGGGCAGCAACAAGACGGGAAATTTTCTGAGCCATAGTCGGAGTAGATACACTACCCGTTAAAATAGCTTGATCACCGATCATACGAACCTGAACATCTTTTTCCATAGGAAAAATTTCGGAAACCATAGCTTCAATAGATTTAGTATCAATAGAAACAGACACATCAATTTTGCTGACAACATTCCCTTTGTCATCCAAAACAATCACATTGGTATCGCCTAAATTGGCACCAACAACATAAAGCTTGTTACTCTGCAAAACAGAAACATCGGCGATCTTGGGATCAGCCACCATAATGTCAGCAACCGCATTCGGGATTTCTACAATCTCGGCCTTACCGATAGTAAGTTTCAAGACTTCTCTAGGAGCAGACTCCACAGGCACAGCAAAGCTTGCCATGACCAGCCCGATGAACAGAGCAGCCACAGACAGAATCCTGACCCGAGAGGCTAACCTTGTGGATAAACCTGTGAACAACATTTTATTTTGCCTTTGTTTTAACAAGTTAGTTAGAGGTGCGGAGAGCCCGCATTAGAATTCTTGATCACTCATTGACGAACATTCACATTTTCTATGCTTTGCCCACTATAGACTCGCACAATATTGGAATTTCCGCCAGAGTTCTTTTTGATTTTACCTATCTCCTTCAGAACAGCCCCGACCTCGACATCCGTGGTAAAAGGTCTTTTCTTAGGATCACTGGTAGCCTCATCCCCCAGCGCACGAAGCACCAAGGATAAATCTCCCATCTCGCCAGCCAAAGCCAAACGCTCAGCACCAGGCACATCAACTTCCAATGTAACGGTACGACCAACTTTTGCCTTTCCGGCTTCTTCCTTACCGGCATTCTGGTCAATAGCCAGAACCTTAACATTTTCCAGAACGGTCTGAGTAGCGTGACGGCTAACACGATCGGCCACTTCTTCTTTCTCGCTTCCGGATAACTTAACCTGATAAGTCAACAAAACATCCACACGATCGCCGGGGGAAATAAATCCACCAACCATAGATTCAGCAGAAACTTTAATCGCCATTGCACGCATGCCAGCATCCATAGAAGCAGCCAGAATATTGCCCTTACCGGCACTGGTCAAAGACGCCAAGAACAGAGGCTCTCCAACAACCATATCACGACGCAAACGTCCCTTGGCAATTTCAGCGATCTTTTCATTCTTCTTGCGAACAATCGCGCCCTGAACAACAGAGGCCTCTGGCCATTCTTGCCATTTAAAATTGGCATCGCTCACAGTATCACCGGTTCCAACAGATTTGGAAGCAACAAGGATTTCAACCATGCCTTCTTTTTTAGTACCAAAGCTAGCTTGCACAATAATGGCGACAAGCAAAGCCACCAAGAAGCCACCGCCGAGAACAATCAGAATATTCTTATTCATAACGAAATCCAGTCGTCTGATGAGTTGACACAAAGTGCTGATAAAGAGTCAGCCACCCTTACATTTAACCTGCAGGCTTTAATAAATTCTAAACGCATTTTTCAGAAAGCCTCTCCCCAACGAGAAAAATTGAAATAACCGATAAAAACAAACGCCGCGAGAGCCCCAACAGCCAAAGCGATTCCATAAGGTATAGAAGGATGACCTTCTTGCGCTTTAGCAATCCACCCCCCCTCAGAAGGGCTGGAGAATAACTTTTTGCGCTTCAACACAAGAGAAAAAGCTGCGATCACGCCACCAGCTAAAGACATATAAAATAAGAAGGGAATTAACCCGGGCAAACCAACCCATAAAGCAATTACAGTCGCGAATTTAGAATCCCCAGCTCCGAATAATTTAAGCCCAAACAATGCAAGCGTAACAACAAACACTAACAAAGCAGCGCCGACATGATTCATAAGAGGACGAAAAACTATATGTTCTTGCCCTAACAAACTCAAAGCCCCGTATACAACAACAAAGGCTGCAAAAATAATAATCGAGATAATATTAGGGATGCGATATCCCCGAAAGTCAGATACAGCAGCATAACCGCACATACCCACGGTCACTAACAACCCGAAAAGAAACAGAACCAGACCAACCATCCCAGAACAACAATCATAAAAATACGTTTGAAAAAGTGAGAGATACCCCTCGGAAAGTACAAAAGCCCACCCTACAGGGGCGGGCTTCCGCAATATTTAATGAAATGTACCTAAACCGAATTAAGGTGCAGGTGCGGACAGTGAGTCACTCATCTCATCAAACTTGGTGGTCAGCTCACCACCGAATGCCCATACGGCACCGGCAATTGCCAAAGCGATACCAGCAGCGATCAACGCATATTCGATTGCGGTCGCACCGTCTTCTTTGGTGTTATAAGCTTGAACAAGAGCGATTAGTTTCAACATGTTTTTTCTCCTTTTAATTTCCAGCAAGATCTTATGTAAAGCTCAACCCTTACATCTTCAGAATAGCCTGAAAATACTTAACGCCATGTTAATGATACTTCAATTTACATATAAATTACAAATACTTAGCAAAACCTCAATAAAAACAGGCCTGTAACAATTTATAAGAAATTTAGAGAAAATATAGATCAAATTTGAAATAGAGAAATACGGCAACTCCCCCCTATTCCGAAGGTGCTATTCTAAGGATAAACTACCAAATTCTATAGTTGAAACGAATCTGCATTAATAAGCCCCAACCAGCGTTCCGCGCAAGGTTTTTATTTCCTCTAAAGCATGCCCCGTACCCAAAGCAACACAAGTAAGTGGATCATCTGCCACCATAATCGGCAAACCGGTTGCATGGCGAAGGAGATGATCGAGATTGGTAAGCAAAGCCCCGCCCCCCGTCAAAACGATCCCGCGCTCTGCAATATCGGAAGCCAATTCAGGGGGGGTGTTTTCAAGAGCAACTTTAACACCCTCGATAATTTGCCCAATAGGCTCCATCAAAGCTTCAGACATTTGACGCTCAGTCACAACAACTTCCTTAGGAACACCATTAATCAAATCACGGCCCTTGATCTCAAGCGTACGCCCCGGACCGTCAACAGGCGGCAAAGCAGATCCAATTTCTTTTTTGATGCGCTCTGCCGTCGTCTCCCCGATCAACAAATTATGCACACGACGAACATATGCAATAATGGCATCATCCATCTTATCACCGGCACAACGAACAGACTTCGCATAAACAATTCCACCCAAAGAAATAACAGCAACCTCAGAGGTACCACCGCCAATATCAACAACCATAGACCCTGACGCTTCTGTCACAGGAAGCCCTGCTCCAATCGCTGCAGCCATAGGCTCTTCTATCAGATGAACTTCTGAGGCCCCCGCACTTTCTGCAGATTCGATAATCGCACGCTGCTCGACTGTCGTAGACCCTGCAGGGACACAAATCATCATTTTTGGAGATACAAAAGTACGACGGTTATGCACCTTACGAATAAAATGCTTAATCATCGCTTCAGTCACTTCAAAATCAGCAATAACGCCATCCCGCAAAGGACGGATCGCTTGAATATTTCCCGGAGTACGACCAAGCATTTGCTTAGCCTCTATTCCAACAGCCCGCACTGACTTACGACCACCTTCTGTTGAAATAGCAACCACGGAAGGCTCGTTCAAAACGATCCCGCGATCACGAACATAAACAAGCGTGTTGGCAGTTCCCAGATCAATCGCCATATCGGCAGAGAGCATACTGAACAAACGGGCAAACATAGAACAATGAATCCTAATCTATCGGAATGACATGGCAAAACTGCCATAATAAACTTCCCGCTTGATCGGGCGGGAAGCAAAAAAGCTTATCTAGATGTACACAAGCAAGGACGAAGACGCAACAGCGAAAAAGACACTTATACACCAGAGCCTCGGAACTACTCTCGGCAACACAGGCTGCCGAAAAAGACCAATTAGCCCTGACGAGCCTTCATACGAGGGTTCTTCTTATTGATAACATAAACGCGGCCTTTGCGACGAACAACGCGGCAGTTACGGTCACGGGTTTTCAATGTTTTGAGTGAGTTGACGACTTTCATCGCTAAATTCCTTATATAATCACAATCTTTATTCTTTTGGAGACCGGACACTACAAGTTGGAAAGCCCTCCTGTCAAGCACATTTTCACGCATTTTGGACAAGTTTTCTCCAATAATTCCGCCTTTTTCGAGATTTTCACCATATTAGACATTTCATCGCGAAGACATATGGCATAAAATGAGCCTGACCTGATAAAAATTAACTCTTCCTCAAGGCCTTTCCATCAAAATCAAAACGAAAACTCAGACTTAAAACATATTTAACACAACAAAAACAATGACTTCCGAACAAACAGCCATCGAACTCCCCGACACCCCTGCCGAAGATTTGCCTGATGAAATTCTGGCAAAAGAGTTCCAAATTGCTATGGATACACACCAACTCAGCCTCTACTACCAGCCGATCATCCACCTAAAAAGCGGTCTGGTTGCAGGTTTCGAGACCTTAATGCGTTGGAATCACCCGAATCGCGGTTTTATCTCCCCTGGTGTATTTATTCCGATGGCGGAACGCACAGGGCTGATCGTAGAAGCAAGCCGCTGGGCCTTAAAAGAAGCCATTCGCGCTTTGAAGCGCCTTGAAAGCCATGTAGGGCACAACGAACACATCTATATGAGTGTCAACTTCTCGCCCAACGATCTCGCAGACGAGAGCTTTCTGGACGAAATGTATAACGTCATCAGCGCTAGTGATGTCCGCCCGACGCAGGTTCAGCTGGAAATCACCGGAGACTTGCTTAAAAACCAGAGAGAAAACAGCAAAACCATCCTTGGAATTTGTCGTAAAACTGGACTAAAGATTGCAGTCGATGACTTCGGATTAGGCGATCCAAGCGTTTTTATGAAATATATGGATGATTTTCCCATCAGCACAGTTAAAATTGACCATCTGGTAACACGCGACCTTCTAAAAATACCGGAAGCCAAACAATTGGTTTCCATGATCATAGAAGAAGCCAAAAAACGCGACATTATTATTATAGCCGAAGGCGTCGAACAAAAAGATGAGGCCCTTCTTCTAAGAGAAATCGGATGCCGTTATGGTCAAGGATACTACTTCACAAAACCTCTTCCCGAACGGGAACTAACAACTTTGTTGTTACAAATCAGTGCATTCAACGAAAGCCTGAAGTAGCAACCTCGTCTGTTGATAACTCAGAATATAATAGACATACTCTTTTCAAATGCCTTCCCTTAAGGCATGCTCCAAGTCTCAATTTTACAAACGAATAATATTTCGAGAGACAGGAAAGGGTCCGTTATGACTCTGAAGATTGCTGTATTAAAAGAAACCAATTCACACGAAGCACGCGTTGCGGCAACACCGGAAACAGTCAAGAAACTGACAGCCAAAGGGATAAGCTTAACGGTAACATCTGGCGCAGGCGCGCAAGCCTCTTATCCGGATCAAGACTATGAAGCCGCAGGAGCAACTCTGGCATCAGACAATGACAAAGCCACAAAAGACGCCGACATCATTCTCTGTGTACAATCACCGGAACAAGAACCAAAAGGAAAAGCAGGATCTCTACTGATAGGCATGCTCTCCCCATTCAAAGGAAAAGACCATCTCAACCAATTGGCTGCAACAAAACTAACATGCCTATCAATGGAACTGGTACCGCGCATAACCCGCGCGCAGTCCATGGACGTTCTCTCTTCCCAATCAAACCTCTCAGGTTACAAAGCAGTTCTCGAAGCCGCTGCAAATTATACCAAAGCCTTCCCGATGATGATGACAGCAGCAGGAACTATTCCTCCTGCTCGCGTCTTTGTGATGGGCGCAGGCGTAGCAGGCCTACAAGCCATTGCAACCGCAAAACGTCTCGGAGCAATCGTCTCAGCAACAGATGTTCGCCCTGCCGCAAAAGAACAAGTTCAGTCATTAGGAGCAAGCTTTGTAATGGTTGAAAGCGAGGAAATGAAACAAGCCGAAACATCCGGCGGATACGCAAAAGAAATGTCGGATGACTTCAAGAAAAAACAAGCGGCCCTAGTCGCCGAAACCATCGTCAAGCAAGACATCGTTATTACAACAGCCCTAATCCCGGGGCGCCCTGCACCGCTACTCGTCACAGAAGAAATGGTCAAATCCATGAAACCGGGATCGGTTATTGTAGATCTGGCTGTAGAACAGGGAGGGAACTGCGCGCTCTCGAAAATCGGAGAAATCGTAGATGTTGATGGTGTAAAAATTGTCGGCATTCGAAATATGCCATCGCGCCTGGCAACTGATTCTTCTGCACTTTACGCACGAAATCTTCTGAACTTGTTAAATCTGATTATAAAAGAAGACCAGATTGCTCTTGATATGGAAGATGACATTATCAAAGCAACCGTCCTGACCAAAGACGGCGCAATTATAAACCCGAATTTCTCAAATTAATTTTCACGCAAGAGAGGCATACCATGTCAGACCCTCAATCAGCCGTTACCAATCAGGCCAATCAAGTCTCCGCACTGGCACAACAACTATCAGAGCAAGCCAATCGCTTGGCAAATGATGTGAACTCCATTTCTTACACCATGGGGCACAACGCAGACTTTCTGATGATGGGCCTGACAATTTTTGTCCTCGCCTGCTTCGTCGGATACTACGTCGTCTGGCGCGTAACCCCTGCTCTCCACTCGCCTCTGATGGCAATCACCAACGCAATCTCATCAGTGATAATCGTCGGAGCTTTAATCGCTGCAGGCCCCGCCGAAACCAGCTTTTCAAAACTGGTCGGCTTTCTGGCCGTTATTTTGGTCTCGATCAATATCTTCGGAGGCTTTATCGTTACACGCCGCATGCTGCATATGTTTAAAAAGAAAGTTTAAAAAGGAATTCTGACATGAAAAAAACTATTTTCACTTTTGCTCTTTGTATTCTCTCCACTTTTCCATTCACCGCAGACGCAGAAGAAACGGAGACGGCCTATGAACGCGTCATGAGAACCGGCATATTCCGTTGCGCTTATGCTTCTGTTGGCATCCCAATACAAAAAAATCTGAGTAGCGGAGAAATTACAGGCCCATTAGCCGATATAGCCCGAGCAATGACTCAATCCCTTGATCTAAAACTCGAATGGACAATAGAGGTAGGATATGCAGATTTTGCTGAAGGCCTGAAGTCAGGACGATACGACGCCTTCTGAGGCATCATAAGCGCGACCCCTTCACGTGCCCGGGTCGCTACATTCACTACCCCTTTGTTTTACACCCCTTTTTATATATACACCCGCAAAGATGAAACACGATTTAAAAAGCTGGAAGATTTAAACCAATCCGAAATAATTTCAGGAACAGTTGACGGAGAAGCATTTCAGAAAGTAACACGAACTCATTTCCCGAGTGCACAAGAACATAGCCTCCCTAATATGACCGATCCAACCCAGCTTTTTGTTGATCTGGATGCAAAAAAGATAGATTTCGTTCTGCATGACCCCCTGAAGTTCAGAGATTATGAGAAGAATAATTCAGGAAAGGTTAGACGAGCCTTTACTGAACCTCTGGAATTTTATCCTGTAGGATTTGCAATCAACTCCACTGAACATGAACTGAAAGACATGCTCAATACTGCTATCTCCTCATTACACAACACAGGAAAAATGGATCAGATCCTAACGTCTCATGACATTGATAAGCAAACCTATTTTAGACCTGCTCTCCCATACAGAGCTGAATAATAAAATATGAAAGTCCGGAAATGAAAAAACAGATTGCGGCAATAACGCTCTTGTTCACATTCGCCAACCCTTTTCCTTCCCACGCAGAAGGAAAACAAACTGCCTTTGACCGCATAACAGAAACGGGCATCATACGCTGTGGTTATATTATTTATCCGCCACAGCTCAGCATTGATGCAAACACAGGAAAGCTTTCCGGACTAGCCTACGACCTGACCGAGCGCATGGCTAAAGACCTGCATCTGAAAGTCGAATGGACAGAAGAAGTAACCGCCGCCGCATGGATCGAAGGGCTTCACAACCAGCGATTTGATATGCTCTGCAATACGGCATGGGCAACGACAGTCAGAGCCCCCCAAGTTCTGAACAGCATTCCGGCATTTTTCACAGCAGTAAATGCCTACGCCAGAATTGATGATGACCGCTTTAATACGGGAATTTCACAAATAAATTCCAAGGACTACACCATTGCAACAATAGACGGATCGACAAGCGCTGCAATTGCAAGAGACTCTTTCCCCAACGCAAACACCATCTCTTTACCGGACATCAGTGATTTCTCCCAGCTTCTTTTGGAAGTCAGCAATAAAAAAGCGGATTTGACATTCTCAGAAGCTTCACAATTCAATGATTTCGACAGTAAAAATCCTGGTGTTTTAAAAAACATCACACCGAACAAACCGGTTCGAACCATTCAAAACACTTTTTTTGTAGACGGAAATGAACTCCGCCTAATGTCCATGATCAATACAGCACTCCTTAACTTACATCTGGAAGGTTTTGTCGATCAAACACTGGATAAATACGAAAACGGAAAAGACGTATGGAAACGCGCTACTCTTCCATACCGACAAGAAAAATAAAGGATCAAGTTAAAGGAAAAAACCATGGCTGAATTTGCATCACTCTTTTATCTCGTTTCATCAGTCCTATTCATACTTGCGCTTCGGGGATTATCCCACCCTGAAAGCGCCAGACAAGGCCTGAACTACGGAATGATGGGAATGGGGCTGGCAATTCTAACAACCCTATTGACCCCTGAAGTCCAGTCTTTCGGACTAATTGTATCGGGAATTATTATCGGCGGAACAATCGGTGCAGTCACAGCCGTAAAAATTCAAATGACCGCCCTTCCTCAATTAGTCGCAGCCTTCCATTCTCTTGTCGGTTTGGCTGCCGTTTGCGTCGCCGTTGCAGCTTTCCACAGCCCCGAAGCCTATGGCATTGGAACTCGCGGAAACATTCAAATTTCCTCTTTGATTGAAATGTCTTTGGGCGTGGCAATCGGAGCAATCACATTCACAGGTTCGATTATTGCATGGGGAAAGCTGCAAGGCGTAATTTCAGGAAAACCTCTAACATTCAGCGGTCAACATTTGCTCAATGCATTAATCGCGGTAGGCTTAGTTGGATTAATCGTAATGCTTTGCCTATCAGAAAGCACCTCAACATTCTGGATGATAATCCTGCTGTCCTTAGCCTTGGGTGTTCTATTGATTATACCAATCGGTGGAGCCGATATGCCGGTCATCGTTTCAATGCTCAACTCCTATTCGGGATGGGCAGCAGCAGGCATAGGCTTCACACTCCAGAACCCGCTCCTAATTATTACAGGGGCACTGGTCGGAGCATCAGGAGCCATCCTGTCCTATATCATGTGTAAAGGAATGAACCGCTCGTTCCTCAATGTTATCCTAGGGGGATTCGGCGCAGAGTCCGGAACAACAACCCATACAGGCCCATCAGATAAGGCCGCAAAAATCGGCTCCGCTGACGATGCTGCATTCATCATGAAAAACGCAGCCAAAGTCATCATCGTCCCAGGATACGGCATGGCCGTCGCACAGGCCCAACACGTCTTGCGTGAAATGGCAGACACATTAAAAGACCATGGAGTCGAAGTGCGATACGCTATTCATCCGGTTGCAGGTCGCATGCCCGGTCACATGAACGTCCTTCTGGCCGAAGCCAACGTCCCCTACGACGAAGTCTTTGAACTCGAAGACATCAACCGTGATTTTGCGCAAGCCGACGTTGCCTATGTTATCGGTGCAAACGACATCACCAACCCCGCAGCCAGAACAGACCCCTCTTCCCCCATCTACGGAATGCCCGTCCTTGATGTAGACCGAGCAAAAACAGTTCTCTTTGTGAAACGCTCCATGGGAACAGGATATGCGGGCGTAGACAACCCTCTCTTCTTCGAAGATAACACGCTGATGCTGTTGGGAGACGCCAAGAAGATGACCGAAGAAATTGTGAAAGCCTTAGAAGCTTAAATGAAACGCCCCATAGGGGCGTTTTTTTTGCATTTATTTGAAACAGCTATTGAGGCTCGCGAAATCTTTGTAAAAAATTTGCGTAAGCACGAGAAATCGGCTTGGATTGCACCCACCTATTAACAGGAGTTTTCCAATAAGGCACATCTTCAACGATTGAACGGACAGTAGATGCAGCTAGAGCAAAAGAAGCCACAACCGAAACGGCCTGAACAACAGGATGATGAGAGATGAAAGAAACTGCAGCAAAAGCCAAAGAGGCTGCAGGCCTTACTTTTGGTAAAAATTCGCTCACAGCGTGGCGAACCCCACGATTAATTTCTTCTTGATCCGCCTTATATTGGACAGGAATCCCCTGACTCATAACACACCTCTTTCTTTTATTTGACGATTTAAATCTTCTTATTCGCAGACAATACTCGTTTCCCAGAAAACTGTCAAAATAAACAGACTCATTTCACATTCCAAAAATCATAATATCTCAAATTTAAAGAGACAAAGTAGCACCTTGCCCATCAGAATATCTTTTCGATTGGGCAATAAGACCAATCGCCTCAGAAACAGAGGTTGTTTTTGCATCAACTCCTGAAGGCAAAGAATTTCCATTCAAAACGGAATTTATCCAAATAGTCTTGACCCCAAATCGATGAGCATTTTCCAAATTAGGAAGTTTATCATCAATAAGACAAGATCGACGAAAATCCGAAGAGATCATTCCTTCACCTTTTAACAACGGGAATACGTAACTAGAGCGCTTAAAAGGACGGTTTTCACCTTCATTACGAAGCCTCACATCAGCAATACGCTCGGCGGAAAGATGCTCATCAATATCCGCCCTCCTCACAACACGCTCGAGTTGATCGATGCAACCATCCGTAAATAAAGAGACGCGAACAGTTGGATCAATCAGTTTCAAACTGTCTAATGCCGTTCTTAAATGAGGGTCAGTTTTTGTCCACTGATGTGTTAATGCACCTCTCGAGCTGTGAACCAGTCGTTGAACAGAAGAACCAGAAAGAAATACATCGTCAGAATGCAGTCCACTCATTAACGCTTGGGCTGAGGTTATCAGATTGACCGGATTCAAAAGCCCGGTGCCTAACCCCTGTACAGCCGATTTTTGAAAGACACGCAAATAACATTCAATTCGATATCCAATATCCCTCAAAGAATAAAAAGTGCCGTCAATATCCAGTAGCAAATCATGAACATCTTTGAAATCCGATAAATTCTTACAAACAATAGCCATCAACACTGCTCAAAAATGCCAAGGACATTGCTCGACTTTTCTTACTCTTTTTCATTTAAAACAGAAACAGGGATACCAAAAATCGGCACCCCTGTCAATAAATATGTAAATTACGTTATAAATTAACCTACTATTTCTGACCCTGCAAAGAAATAGGCAATTTCAATAGCAGCGTTTTCAAGGCTGTCAGAACCATGAACAGAGTTTGCTTCAATGCTTTCTGCGAAATCTTTACGGATAGTGCCATCAGCAGCATCAGCAGGGTTTGTAGCGCCCATAATCTCACGGTTTTTAAGAACAGCGCCTTCGCCTTCCAGAACCTGAACAACAACAGGACCGGAAATCATAAAGCTCACCAATTCACCATAGAACGGACGAGCCGCATGAACTTCATAGAATTTCTTGGCTTGTGCTTCGGTCATTTGAATACGTTTT
>ERZ795048.2940-NODE-2940-length-13121-cov-8.836140_pt1 | contig 13121 bp, 12 predicted proteins | sample MGYA00375132_ERZ795048 | MGnify/ENA primary metagenome ERZ795048 (study PRJEB30177, sample SAMN05720225) | activated sludge metagenome | isolation source: Anaerobic digester | place: Hong Kong | collected 2014-12-17 ...
GACGGCAAGAAGATGTCCAAGTCGCTCGGCAACGTGGTGTCGCCGCAGTCGGTGATGAAGACCCTGGGTGCCGACATCATCCGGTTGTGGGTCGCGGCGACCGACTACCGCGCCGAGATGTCGGTGTCGGAGGAGATCCTCAAGCGCACCGCCGATGCCTACCGACGCATCCGCAACACCACGCGCTTCCTGCTGGCCAACCTCGAAGGGTTTGATCCGGCGCGGCACAAGGTCGAGGCCGGTGACATGGTCGCGCTGGACCGTTGGGCGGTCGGACGCGCGCATCGGCTGCAACAGGAGATCATGCAGGCCTATGAGGATTACAACTTCCACCTGATCTACCAGAAGCTGCTCAACTTCTGCGTCGCCGACATGGGGGGGTTCTATCTCGATGTGATCAAGGACCGCCAGTACACCACGCAGGCCGACAGCCTGCCGCGCCGCTCCTGCCAGACCGCGATGTTCCATATCGTCGAGGCGATGGTGCGCTGGATGGCGCCGGTGCTCAGCTTCACGGCCGACGAGATCTGGGGTTTCATGCCCGGTGAGCGTGCCGAGTCGGTGTTCATGGAGACCTGGTACAGCGAGCTGTTCCCGCTTGAACATGACGCGCTGGACGCCGATGCCTGGACCCAGGTGATCGGCGTCAAGACAGCCGTTGCCAGGCAGCTCGAACTGATGCGCAAGGAGGGCGTGATCGGTTCCTCGCTCGACGCCGAGGTCGAGCTGTATTGCGACGGGAAGCTGGCCGACGTGCTGAATCGGCTCGGTGGCGAGCTGCGCTTCGCGCTGATCACCTCGTATGCCAGCGTTGCCCCGATGGCCGAGGCGCCGGCCGAGGCGATCGACAGCGATGTGAAGGGGCTGCGGATCGCTGCCTGGGCCAGTGCGCACCAGAAGTGCGTACGTTGCTGGCATCACCGCGAGGATGTCGGTGCCAACACGGAACATCCGGAGCTGTGCGGACGCTGCGTCGACAACGTGATCGGTGAAGGCGAGACGCGGCGTTTCGCGTGAGCGCGATCGGGCGGCGCAGTTGAATCAGGCTACACGGAGCAATGGCATGGCCTACCCGGAGATCCTTCACCACGGCGCAGTCGGTGGTGTCACCGGCTCGTGCCATGAACTGCGTGTCGGCGAAGACGACGCGATCCTGATCGACTGCGGCCTGTTCCAGGGTGCGGAGAACTCCGGCGAGGGTGCCGGTGCGAACAATCTCGCGATCGAGTTCCCGATCGAGCATGTCCGGGCATTGGTCGTGACCCATGTGCACATCGACCATGTCGGGCGCATCCCGTATCTGATTGCTGCCGGCTTTCGCGGTCCCATCTATTGCTCGCAACCGTCTGCCAAGCTGCTGCCGGTGGTCTTGGAAGACGCACTCAAGGTCGGGGTGACGCGCAACCGCGACCTGATCGAGCGGGTAATCAACGGCCTGAAAAAGATGATCCGTGGTGTCCCCTTCGGCCAATGGCAGCCTATCGAGGTCGAAGGCGCCACACCGCTGGCCGTGCAGTTCCGGCGCGCCGGCCACATCCTCGGTTCGGCCTGGGTGGACTGCCGCTGCGGAAACGACGCCGATGCCCGGCACGTGATCTTCTCCGGTGACCTCGGCGATGCCGATACGCCCCTGCTGCACCCGCCGGATCAGCCGCAAGGTTGCGACGTGCTGGTACTAGAGAGCACTTACGGCGATCGCAACCACGAGGGCCGCGCGGCACGCCAGCAGGCGCTGGAAAAGGTGCTGCGGCATGCACTGGAAGACCGGGGCACCGTGCTGATCCCGGCATTCAGTATCGGTCGCACCCAGGAACTGCTGTACGAACTCGAGGACATACTGCACCGCAATCGCGGCGGCAATGCGGCATCCAGGCTGGCATGGGAAGACGTCGAGATCGTGCTTGATTCACCGATGGCCGCGACTTTCACCGATCTGTATCGCGAACTGCGCCCCTACTGGGACGACGAGGCGAGGGCGCGCATCGCGGCGGGCCGCCACCCGCTCGATTTCGAACAGCTGACGACGATCGACAGCCACGACGACCACCTGCGCGCGGTGCAGTACCTGGCCAAGACCGGGCGTCCGGTGGTGGTGATCGCGGCCGGCGGCATGTGCGCCGGTGGGCGTGTGGTCAATTACCTGAAAGCCATGCTGGGCGACCCGAAGCACGACATCCTTTTCGTCGGTTACCAGGCTCGCGGAACCCCTGGCCGCGACATCCAGCAGTACGGTCCGCGAGGCGGCTATGTCGAACTCGACGGTGAGCGTCTCGATATCCGTGCCCGGGTACACACCATCTCCGGCTACTCGGCACACGCCGACCAGCATGGCTTGATCGAGTTCGTGCGCAACATGAAGCGGTTGCCGCGGCAGATCCGGCTGATCCACGGTGATCCGCAGGCAAGCGAGGTTCTGGCCGACCACTTGCGCACCCTGGTTCCCGATACCCTGGTGGCCAGGCCGCCCGACGCCTGATCGGTCGGACGGCTGTTCTCGGTGACAGGCCTACCGGGGTTCGGCCCGGAGAGGATCGACGTCGGCAAGCGGTGACTCGAGGTAGTTGGCCGACACTGCGAACAGGTAGTAGGGCGCATAAGAGCGCCAGTCCAAGCGCGTGTAGTAGCGTTGTTCCATCAATTCACTGGGAAATCGCCCATTGCTCGAAACGCCGCCGTTGGTGCACGGTTCGAGCGTGATGTCGTCAGCCCTTGCCAGTGCCGCGGCTGACAAAGCCGCAATAAAAAACACCATTTTTCCAAACATGTTACTGCTCCGTTGGAAATGTATAAGTAAGTAGACAAATGCTAATAGTTAAGAGTTTCACCGGGCATTGATATTTCTGTCTGAGCGATGCCCCGGCGGGCGCCCCGGTGACAGCCCGGCGCGTGGGTTGCCCCGTCTGAGCGCCGGTACAGCAGGGATCTGGGTCGGTGCTACGGTGCCATTCGTCGTTCGCACAGCAGCTGTACCGCCCGAGGCAGTCGCGGTCCGGGACGCGACAGCAGGTCGGCAATCTCCGCATCGCGGCCGGTAAGGCCCGGCAGCAGTGATATGCGCTGCGCAGGGCCTGTCGCCAGCATCGCCTCGGGCGCTATCGCGAATGCCCCGGCATCGTGGGCCGTAAACAGGTTGAGGAAACCAGCCGCGCGCAGTGCGTCGTTGATCCAGTGGCGGCCGCCAATGACCATCGGTGGCCGCTCCCAGACCACGACATAGGCGGGCCGCGGCGCGAGCTGTGCGCAGGGCGTCCGCAATCCCAGGACGAAGGCACCAGCGGCCGATTCGGCGACGACCGCGGTGCCGGCGAGCCGGCCAAGCGCGCGGATCGCCGCGGCGATATCCATCAGGTCCTTCGGCTCGCTGCGAAACAAAGCGATTCCACTGCGGTCCAGCCAGTCGAGGTCCTGCGCGCGGTTGCCTGAGTGCCAGGCTACTGCGAGGTCAGGCCGCAATCGCAACACGCGTTCGCGATCGATGGCGCCGGGCCCGCCGATGCGCGGCAGTGCCGCCAGTTGGCGCGGCAGGTCGTCGCTCGCCGTAGTGATGCCGACCAGGCGGTCCGATGCCCCTGCGGCGATCACCAGTTCGGTCGCGTGGGGAGACAGCGTAATGATGCGTTTCGCCGGCTGCGCCAGGCTGATCAGCCGACCGAGATCATCGACGGCTTTGGTCGCGGCGACTGAGGCACCGGCGCACAGCATTGCCCCCAATGTGGCTGCGAGCGCTGCCCTCAAGCCAGTGCTGCGACGAGGCTGCCGCCGGCAATCACGGTGACCCACATCGCGAGGCTGCGCCACACCAGGGCCAGGGCATCCTCGACGACGGGCGCGACCAGGGCCGCGTCGATTGCCATCGGATCCATATCTTCGATCTCGTCGGCATCTTCGGGAAATGTGTCGAGGGCCGCCAGACCGGTCCTTGCCAACAGGTGCTCGGCCTCTGTCAGGGGCCCGTCGTCAGCCAGGTAATCGAAGCTGCGCCAGGCGTGCGCGACCGCATCGAAATTGCCGGCGATCGCGTAACCGGCCGCGGTGATGCGTGCCGGCGCCCAGTCCGCGATATGGCGCATCTCGTCGCTGTAGCGTTTCATCTGCGGAGGACAGTCTTCGTTCTGCAGGCGCTCGGCCAGCAGGTGGATGGCACGGAACGCCGCCGCCCCCACGGGACCAAAGACCACAAACCAGAACAACGGCCCGATCAGTCGCTTGGCCGCCATTACGACCACGGCGCGTGCGACGGCGAAAGAGCGACGCGGCTCGCTGTCGGGAATCTCGCTGAGGCAGAACGCCTGCGCGAGTGCGCTGGCGTGCTCGTCGTCGCCCTGATCGCGCGCAGCGACAAACGCCTGCGCCTCGTCACCCAGGTCGCGTGGGCCGAGGCTGTACAGCAGCACCACGGTGCCGAAGGCGAGAAAGAACAGGCCGCCCAATTGCGCAAAAAAGGCCTGCAGCCAGCCGATCAGCAGCAATGGGGGCAGCAGGGCGAGCACGCCACCCCAGGGCCGGCTGACCAGCCACTGGCCGGTAGAAGAGTTCGCCAGACGCGCACAGTAGGTGTCGAACCAGCGATGTTGTCGCTGCGGGCGGTGCTGGCGGAGGACCCGTTCAATGAACAGCGCCAGGAGAACGGTCAGGAATGTCATCGTTGTGTCGGCCTCGTCGTTGTCCCGCGCTGTGCCGCCACCCGGCGGGACAACGCCCGGATTTTACGTCAACTGTCGTCGCTGCGCCGGTCCCCGGTGCCCAGCCCGGCCAACAGCGTGCGGTAGCGCTGCCAGTCGAAACAGGGTCCGGGATCGGTCTTGCGTCCGGGGGAGATGTCCGAATGTCCGACGATGCGTGCGGCCGTGATCGCCGGGAACAACGTACAGATCTCGCCGGTCAGTGCCGCCAGCTGCTGGTATTGGGCATCGGTGAACGGCGTGTCGTCACTGCCTTCGAGTTCGATGCCGATGGAAAAGTCGTTGCAGCGTTCACGCCCGCAGAAGTTCGACTGCCCGGCGTGCCAGGCACGCCGGTTCAACGGCACGAATTGCACGGTGGTGCCATCGCGCCGGATCAGCAGGTGGGAGGAGACCTCGAGGTGTGCAATTCCGGCGAAATAAGGATGCGCGTTCGGGTCCAGGCAGTTGCAGAACAGCTCGTCGATGTGGCGACCCCCGAACTCGCCCGGCGGCAGGCTGATGTTGTGGATCACCAGCAGATCGACGTCACAGCCGGTGGGACGTTCATCCGCGTTCGGTGACGGGGTCTGCGTGACCTGGGTCAACCACAGGTCGCCGCTATGGTCCCCGGTGTCGGTCATGGTGCCTCCGCGGGTGGCTGCTGCAGCGCCGCGTGCACGGCCTCGATGATGGCCGGGGGGCGTGCCTCGGCCTGCAGCTCACAGTGGAACTGGCCATCGGAAAACAGAAAAATTGTAGGTAAATGAAAGACTTCGAACTCGCTTACCAGGCCGCTTTCACGCTGCGCATCGATCTCCAGCAGGTGCCATGCCGGCTGCAGTTCGTGCACCGCAAGCAGCACGTTGCGCAGGTGACGGCAGCTGCCACAGTCGGGGGAAGTGAACGCCACCAGCGTGGTACCGGTCATATCCGGCAGGTGCTGGTGGAAATCGAACTGGCTGGAAGGCGCCAGCGGTGAATTGCTCGGTGGTGCGGAATGAGGCATAAACCGCTCAGCGTTCCTGAAAAAACGATAAGTTATCATCAAACTGCGCGTGTCCCGGTCATGAATCGCCGGCAACGGTCGCTAATGCTGGTAAGGGAAAGACGAACCGCGCAGTGTTCGGATAGGCGGCAGAATCCCGCCTTTGTGTGACGGTGTCGGATATGCCGGCAAGGGTGACAGGTGGCGCCCGTTGAAGCGTGACCGGCGTCACGCCGGGTCCGGCAGGGCGCGTTTAGTTTTATCAGAAGTGTGGGGTCAGCAGGGGTGTCGGCCGGGCAACGGTACGGTCCAGGGGTTGCAGATGGTACGTGACAATGTGATTTCTTTTGATCAGAACCTGGGGGGCGCCAGGCGACGGGTGAGTGATGCCCGCGTGCAGGAGCTGCTGGCCTCATGTCGCGTGCATCTCAAGGATACCCTGCCAAGGCTGATGCAGGAGCTGTTCGAACACGTCGACGACGAGTTGTACCAATTGGCGGACAAGTCGGCCAGCGACGTACTGCAGACACGTTACTTCGATGCCATGCGCGAGCTGCGCAAGCTGCGCGAACAGATCGACCAGGGGTTCCTGCGCAACCAGCTCGATCGCTACGACGCGTTTTGGCAGCAGCCCGTGGCGCCCGACGAGGCAAAACCGATTGACGGCACCGACGAGCTGAGCCTGGTCGACGACGAGGAGCTCGAGGAGAACCTCGCAGTGAACGGCATGGTGTCCAAGGCCGAGAACCGTTACCACCGCGAGCTGTTCGCACTGAACATGCGTTTTGCCCAGATGGTCGGTGTGACCGACCTGCCGGTGCGGCAGAATCCGGTCGGCCCGTTCAACCTCGCCGAAGGGTTCCGCGCCGCGATGCGCCAGTGGTCGGGTGATCTCGGTGTGCGCCTGGTTGTGTTCAAGCTTTTCGACCGCTATGTCATGGGCTACATCGGTGGTCTGTATGACGACCTCAACGACGTGTTGGTCGATGGTGGCGTGCTACCGAAGATCGTGCAGCGGGTGCGGCGCAACCCGGTTGCACCATCGGTGCAGCGTGCACGCCAGGAATCCCCGGATGCCGTAGCGTCGCGTGTTGCAGACGGTGATATGGCATCGCTTCCGGGCAACGAGGTCAGCCAGGAGCAGGTCCTCGGCATGCTGGGTCAGTTGCTGTCGATGCGGCGCGACCGCGGTGCAGCCAGCCTGTATTCGGGACGTCTGCCCGGCGGCGGCGAAGCGGCGCACCTGCGACACCTGCCGGCGGTCGGGTCGAACGAACTCATCGATGCGCTGAATTATCTGCAGCAGGACTTTTCGACAGAGGCGCCGGTAAGTCGCGCCGAAGTCCAGCAACTGCAGACCGAGATGTTGTACAACCTCGGGCGCCAGCTGGACATGGGGTCGAATGACGCGCCGTCCAAGCGTCTCAACCAGGTCGATCAGGATGTGATCGATGTCATCGGCATGCTGTTCGATTTCATCCTCGACGACCGCAACGTGCCGGACGCGATGAAGGCGCTGCTCGGTCGGCTGCAGATCCCGATGTTGAAGGTGGCGGTGCTCGACCGCAGCTTCTTTGGAAACAAACACCACCCGGCGCGGCGTCTGCTCAATACGCTGGCGCGCGCCGCGATGGGCTGGGTCGATGACGGCGACCGTTCGGCGAAGTCGCTGTACGGCCGGATCGAGACCGCAGTGACGCGGATACTCAACGATTTCAGTGACGATGTCGGCCTGTTTGCGCTGGTGTACGACGAGTTCTCCAGTTTCATCGAGCGCGAGGCGCGGGGCGCCGAGGTGGCCGAGGAGCGCATCAACCAGGTCACCCGCGGTCAGGAGCAGTTGCTGATTGCACGGCGTCGTGTCGCCGAGGTCCTCAACGACTTCCGTATCGCGCAGCCTGATCTGCCGCTGGCGGTGGTCAATATCCTGCGTGAGGGCTGGCACGATGTGATGCTGTTGGCCTACCTGCGCGAGGGTGAGGAGAGCGTGGCCTGGCAGCATGCGTTTGCCGCGGTCGAGGAATTGATCTGGAGCGTGCAGCCGAAGGTCGAACCGAGTGACCGGCAGCGACTGCTCAAGTCGATCCCCGACCTGTTGAAGAAGTTGCGCGACGGCCTCAACAACATCTCCTTCGATCAGCACCGCGCCGGGCAGTTGTTCAAGGAGCTGCAGGCCTGCCATATCGCGGCCCTGCGTGGCGAGAGTGACACCATCGAGGTGGCGTCGCTCGACGAGGTCGTGCCTGAAGGGGTTGGCCTGAGCGCTGAGGTCGAGCCGGCCGAGGTGATCGAGGACGAGTTCTTCGAAAAGGCCACGGCACTCGAGGTCGGGCAGTGGCTCGACTGGCAACGCGATGACACCTGGGTGCGCGGTAAGCTGTCGTGGCGCAGTCAGGTATCGAACAACTGCATTTTCGTCAATCGCAAGGGCATGAAGGTTGCCGAAATGACGGTCAACGACATCGCGGTGTTGTTCCGTGAAAACAACGCGCGCCTGCTCGATGATGTCAACACGCCGTTGATGGACCGGGCATTGGACGCGATGCTCGGGGCGTTGCGGGACACGGGGGCGGCAGCCGCACCTGCCTGATCTTCACGCCTCGGATACAATGCACAGCGCCGGTCCAGCCGGCGCTTTTTTTTGCGACAGACAACCTGGGAGACAGATATGGCAGAACAGATCACCGATTCCGGCCTGAAGTATGAAGACCTGGTCGAAGGCGACGGCGCCGTTGCGTCCCCTGGACAGCAGGTCTCCGTGCACTACACCGGTTGGCTGACCGATGGCAGCAAGTTCGATTCCAGCCATGACCGCAACCAGGCATTCAGCTTTTCACTTGGCCGCGGTATGGTCATTCGCGGCTGGGACGAGGGTGTCGCCGGCATGAAGGTGGGTGGCAAGCGCAAGCTGACCATCCCGCCGCAACTCGGTTACGGTGCGCAAGGCGCCGGTGGGGTCATCCCGCCGAACGCGACCCTGGTGTTCGATGTCGAGCTGCTGGCGATCACCTAGCAGATGCGGCAGCCCGATCCCGCTGATGTCGCTGCGCAGGTGCGCCGGGCGCTGGCCGAGGATGTCGGTGCTGGCGACCTGACGGCCGCGCTGGTGCCGGCCGATGCCGTTGCGCGTGCCGAGGTCATCGTGCGTGAACCGGCGGTGCTGTGCGGCAGCGCGTGGTTCGAAGAGGTGTTTCGTCAGCTCGACGCGGAGATTCATGTCGACTGGTCGGCAAGCGACGGCGCGCACCTGGTTGCGGGACAACGTGTATGCACCGTGCAGGGGATGGCGCGGCCGGTCCTGTCGGGTGAGCGCACGGCGCTGAACTTCCTGCAGACCCTGTCTGGCACGGCGTCGCGTGCAGCACAGTACGTCGCCGCAGTAGCGGGCACGCAGGCGACCGTCCTGGACACGCGCAAGACCCTCCCCGGGCTGCGTCTGGCACAGAAGTATGCGGTGCGTTGCGGCGGCGCCAGCAATCACCGTGTCGGTCTGTTCGATGCCGTGCTGATCAAGGAAAACCATATCCGCGCTGCCGGTTCGATTGCGGCCGCGCTGCGTGCCGCACAGGCAGCGACATCAGGCGACGTGATGATCGAAATCGAGGTCGAGGACCTGGCCGAACTGGGTCAGGCGCTGGGGGCCGGTGCCACGCGTATCCTGCTCGATAACTTCAGCCTTGCGCAGTTGCGTGAGGCGGTGCTGCTGACGGCAGGGCGGGCGGAACTGGAGGCCTCGGGCGGCGTCAGTCTGGAGAGCGTGCGAGAGATCGCCCTGAGTGGCGTTGACTATATCTCGGTCGGGCAGCTGACCAAGGATGTCAGGGCGACTGACTATTCGATGTTGTTCCCGGTACGCTGACGCCCCGGTTCAGGCTTTCACGTCAAGCAGAGACCCCAGCATCCTGTCGTGCGCCGCCAGCGTCTTCATGTTGGCCTTGGCTGCGTGTTCGTGTTGTTTGAGTTCCACCAGCGCGCGGGTCATGTTCGTGCGGTCGCCGGGCTGGGTGGCGCGCGCGATCTCGGCGGCGCTGCGTGCCAGACCCTGGGTGCTGCGCTGGATACCCTGCAAGGCCGTATTGCCCAACTTGCTGATCATTGTCGTTGTCCAAAGAATGCCCCGTCGCCTGTATTATCGACGTCGCCGGCAACCGCTTGATGGCCGTTGATGCAATCTGTGAAATGCGTTCCGGGTTTCAGGCCGAAGCTTCGGAAACCGGGACTGACATTCCTTAACCGACTGAAAAGACAATGAAAAAATCACTCTATTTCCTGTTTTCGGTGAGCCTTGTGATGCTCGCGGTCGACGTTTTCGCATCGGAGCCGCCGGCCGGGTCGGTGCCGCAACGCTACAGCTATGCGATGGGCGTGCGACTGGGGCAGTTGCTCAAAGGCCAGGGCATACAGCAGCTGGACAGCGCCGCGTTTGCGGCGGCGATCGACGATGTGCTGGCCGACCGGCCGCTGCGTCTGAGTGACGATCAGATGCGTGAGGCGATTGCTGAGCAGCAGCGTGCGTTCGCCGCGCAGCGCGCACAGCGTGCGCTGGCCAGCCTGGACGCCGGGCGACGTTTCCTCACCGACAATGCCGCCAGGGGCGATGTCGTGTTGCTGCCGAGCGGCCTGCAGTATCGCGTGTTGCGAACGGGTACGGGTGAGCAGCCACGCCCTGACGACAGCGTGCGGGTGCACTACCACGGCACCTTGTTGGACGGTCGCGTATTTGACAGCTCGGTCGAGCGCAACCAGCCGGCCGAATTCGCGTTGGCCGGTGTCATTCCCGGCTTCAGCGAGGCGCTGTCCAGGATGCATGTCGGGGATCACTGGCAGGTGTTCGTGCCAAGCGAACTTGCCTATGGCGAGGCAGGTGCCGGCAGCGATATCGGGCCGAACGAGGCCCTGGTCTTCGAGATCCAGCTGCTCGACATACTGCGATAGGCGCAGACGGCGCCTGTCATTCCCAGGCGGCCTTGCCCGGCGGCAGTACCATACGTGTGCCGGCGAACAGCGTGCGCTGCTGCGGCATCGCGCACAGTCTGAAGGTGCTGCGTCGCAGGCTCGGCTGGGTGTGCAGGCAGCCGCCACGCAGCATGCCGGCGTCATCGAGCGTGGTGCACGGCGCCAGTTGCGCGTCGCTTGGTGCCTGATGATCCGGATAGACATGAAAGGTGTTGGCACACCATTCCCAGCTGCGGCCGACCGACTCGATTTCACCCAGGCGCGCCGCGACCTCCCATTGGTACTCGTGTTGCGGTACTGCACCGGTCAGGCCGTCGGCGTGTGCCGATGCCCAGGCCGCATAGGCGCGCGCCTCGTGCGCCGAAAGGCCTGTCACCGGGTCATCCGCCTGCAGGTCCATTGCGCCATTGGTGCCGCTACCGTACCAATGGCCGGCAGTGTCGCGCCGCCATTGCCAGGGTGCTTCGGCAAGACAGGTATCCCGCCATTCACGACCGGGCACATCCCACCAGTCGTCGTTCCTATAGCCGTCGTCCAGCATGAAGGCGAGGTACTCGGCGTTGCTGACGGGGTGGCGGCAGATGCGATAGGCATGCAGTTCGACGACCTGTGCCGGTTCCTCGTGGTGCATCACCACACCTTCGCGCGCACCGACACGGTAATGCCCCTGCTCGATGCGGACGGAATCCGGACGCGCAGGTCGCGGCTGAAGGACCTCGGCGACCAGGTGATCACTGTGCCCGTGCTGCGCGCTGCGCGCGGTCAGCAGCGCCAGCAGGCGCTCGTATATGAGTGCATGGCGTTGTGCCAGGTGCCAGACCAGCCAGCCGTTCTCCAGCAGCGGGTGCGACGGCAGGTGACCAGGGTTGGCCAGCCAGACCAGGTGCTGATCGAATACCTCGGTGGCCCAGTTCAGCAGGTGGTCCCGTGCCGGCAGCTGCGCCTCGACATCCGTCGGCGGCCTGTGTTCGTCATCGAACAGGTGGCGCACGCGTGCTGCAAGATCGTCGTCCTGCATCACGACGCTGCGCAGCAGGTGGAGTTCAAGAAACACCGCGCGCCCCAGCAGCCATCCGGCTGACGGCAGTTGCGGGTCGAAGCACCGATTGGTATCGCGCGGCGGCAGTCCTTCGATCAACTGCAGCAATAATGCGTGGGTGCCCGCGAGGGCGCCCAGGGCTTGAGGATCCATCATGTCTCGGGACGCCGATACGGCGCGGTTGTCACGGCTTGGCGGTAATTCTACCCGATCATGGCCCGCCCGAAGCAGCGGCCCCGTGCGATCAGAGGTGGAACCGGCCGGTCGCGGACAGCAACTGGTCGGCGTGCATCTTGAGTTCCTGCGCGGTCGCTTGGGCCATGCTGGTGGCCTCGGATGTCGAGTGTGAGGATTGGTCGATGTGCACGACGCTGCGATTGATCTCCTCGGTCGCGGCGCTCTGTTCCTCGGCGGCGGTGGCGATCTGGCTGCTCATGTCGGAAATATGCGCGATTGCCTGGGTGATCAGTGCCAGTGCCTGCGAGGCCTGCTCTGATTGTTCGACGCTGATGTCTGCCTGCTTCTGCCCCTCACGCATCACCAGTACCGCCTGCCCGGTTCCCTGTTGCAGACGCTCGATCATCTGCTGGATCTCCTGCGTCGACTGCTGGGTGCGTCCTGCCAGCGTGCGTACCTCGTCGGCGACCACTGCGAAGCCACGGCCCTGTTCGCCGGCGCGTGCGGCCTCGATGGCGGCGTTCAACGCCAGCAGGTTGGTCTGTTCGGCGATGCTGCGGATCACATCGAGCACGCCGCCGATCTCGTTGCTGTGGACCTCGACATCATTGATCACGCCAGAGGCGCGGGCGACTTCCTGGGCGAGGCGTTCGATCGAGCCCTTACTCTGGCCAACAATGCGTTGTCCTTCGTCGACCTGGACCCTGGCCTCGTGGGTGGCCTCGGCTGTGCGCGCCGCACTCTGCGCGACCTCGTGTACGGTCGCCGTCATCTCGTTGACGGCGGTGGCCACCTGGCTGATCTGCATCTGCTGGTGGTTCATGCTCTCGCGGGTGCTCGCAGTCACGCTGCTCACCTGCGTGGTCGCCTGGTTCACCGCTTCGCCGGCGTTCTTGACCCCGAGAATCAGCTCGGAAAACTGCTTTGCCATTCCGTTGATTGCGTCCTGAACGTCGTTCAACTCGTCCCGCACACCCAGGTCGATGCGTGTCCCCAGATCGCCGGTAGAAATCTGGCTGGCGCCGTCTGACAAACGGCGGATGCTGCGCATGATCACGCGGAAGAACGCGGCGACGAAGTAGATCAGGACCGCCAATGTGCCGCCAGCAATCAGCATCACCGTCCAGGCCCGCGTGCTTTCGCGAGCCGCGCGGCCCTGCAGGTGCGAGGCAAGCGCCGGTTGCAGGCTGTCGCCCATGGCAAACACGGCACCGATCGCCGCGGTCCCACTGGCAAACACGGTGCCGGCGTCGACGGTTATCGCGTCGGATTGCAGCATCGAGGTCTTGATCAGATCGAG
>ERZ795048.2944-NODE-2944-length-13116-cov-4.778960_pt1 | contig 13116 bp, 7 predicted proteins | sample MGYA00375132_ERZ795048 | MGnify/ENA primary metagenome ERZ795048 (study PRJEB30177, sample SAMN05720225) | activated sludge metagenome | isolation source: Anaerobic digester | place: Hong Kong | collected 2014-12-17 ...
GGCGGAATGCTTCACAGGCTCTCAGTTGATGACGCGGTCTTCGGGGTCGACGAACAGCTCGTCGAGGATCAGCGCGTCGGGCTCCTCGCCCAGGCTCCAGAAGACCATCAGCACGATGACCTTGAGGTCGTCGAGCGCGATCGGGCCGCCGCCGACCGCCATCGCGCGATCGACCACCATCTCGCGCATTGCCGGCGGCAGCACGCCGGCCGACTCGAGAAAGCGGATGAAGCCGATCGACTCCTCGCCCAGCCGATCGTGCTCGGCCTCGGTGTAGATGCGCAGGCTGCCGGCCTGCTGGCTGGCGACCGCGGCCTCGGCGCTCTCGGCCAGGCCGTCCAGCCAGCGCAGCGCCTCCTGGATCTCGTCGCGCTCGAACCCGGCCGCCGACAGCTTGCGCGACAGCTGCTTGTGGTCCGGGCATGCGTCCGGACGCCAGTAGTTCTCGTAGAGGTAGACGAGGACGTCGAACATCAACCCACTATACCTGAGGGGCCTGCGCCAGGGGTGGCCCGGTTTCACGCAGGGACGCCCGCATCGCGGGCGGCTGCAGGGCTTCGGGAGGGCCCTCTGCAAGCCCGCCAGCCACCCGGGGTCAGCCCAGGCCGCGGCGCTGAAGCAGCCCGCCCGGCAGCCGCGCGACGCGGCCCTCGAGCTCGTGCTCGAGCAGCCGGGCCGCCAGCCGGCCGATGTCCCAGCCGGTGCGCGCCGACAGCGCGTCCAGCGACACCGGGTCGTGGCCCATGGCCCGAAGCAGCGGGTCGTCGGTGTCGTCGCCCGCGCCGGTGGCGCCGGCCGCCACGGACGCAGGCCCGGCGTCAGGCGTTGCCGAGCCTGTGTCGCCGCCCGCTCGGGCCGGCGCCGGGCCCACCTGGGCACGCAGTTCCTCCAGGATGTCCTCGGCCGTCTCGACCAGCTTGGCGCCCTGGCGGAGCAGCGCGTGGCAGCCACGCGACTGCGGGGCGTGGATCGAGCCGGGAATGGCAAACACCTCGCGCCCGATCTCGGCCGCCAGCCGCGCCGTGATCAGCGAGCCCGACTGCAGCGCCGCCTCGACCACCAGCGTGCCCTGCGCGAGTGCGGCGATCAGCCGGTTGCGCTGCGGGAAGTTGCCGGCCAGCGGAGGCGTGCCGGGCAGGTATTCGCTCAGGATCAGCCCCTGGCCGACGATGCGGTGCGCCAGCGTCCGGTGGCGCGCCGGGTAGACGCGGTCGGGCCCGGTGCCGACGACGGCGACGGTGCCGCTGCGGCCGGCCAGCGCGCCCTCGTGCGCGGCGCCGTCGATGCCCGCCGCCAGCCCGGAGACGACGACCCAGCCGGCGTCGCCGAGCGTGCGCGCGAAGGCGCGCGCGTTGTCCAGGCCCTGCGGCGTGGCGTTGCGGCTGCCGACGATGGCGACCGCCGGCCGCGCCAGCCAGGCCGCCTGGCCCTGCGCGAAGACGAACAGCGGCGGGTCCGGTGCCGCAAGCAGTGCGTGCGGGTAGGCGTCGTCGGCCAGCGTCCACAGCGCGCGTGGCTCGGGGCCGCCGGCCAGCCACGTCCGCGCCCGCGCGACCTGCGCGTCCAGGCCGTCCGGCAGCCGCGCCAGCGCGGCCGCCGCGGCCTCGCCCGCAACCTCGCGCCAGGCTGCGGCGCCAGCGGCGAAGATCGCCTGCGGCGGGCCGAGTGCCGCCAGCAGTCGGCGCGCCGACTCGCGGCCGACGCCTTCGGCGAGCGCGAGCCGGACCCAGCCCGCCAGCTCGTCGTCGCCGGGCGATGCCGCGGCGGGCGACGCGCGCGTGCCGGTCGGCAGGCGCGGCCCGCGACCGGTGCCGTCGCCGGCCGTGGCGCCACCCGTGCGCTGCGCCACGCCGAGCCTTCCGGGACCCGCCCCGTCCGGCGCGCGCGCCGTCAGGGCTGGGTGAAGCGGTCGCCCGGGCGGACCGGCTCGGCGACCTCGAGGATGAGCGCGTAGGAGACGCGGTCGAAGACGCGGAAGACGAACAGCAACCCGTGGCGCTCGTCGGGCAGCCGCAACGGCGTGCGCTGGCCCTCGGTCGTCGTATCGAAGGCGTCGCGGCCGGCGCGCCACAGCGCCAGCACATGGCCGCGCTCGACGCCGTCGCGCGCGCCCCGGTTGAGCGCGACGATCTGGTTCTGCCCCGCGGTCAGCGCATCGCCGTAGATCGAGACGATGCGGCCGTCGACCGGGCCGGCCGGTGCGCGCGGCACGAACGCGGCCGCATCCTGCTGCTCCACCGGGTGCAGGCGGTCACCGACGCCGGCCTCGACCCGCAGCTCGCCGATGCGGAAGGTGGCGGGCACGATCGCCGGGCGGCCGTCGGAGCCGACACCGTCCCCGCCCGCGCGCTCGAAATCGGCCGCGCCGACGTAGCGCGCCTCGTAGCCCAGGATCTCGCCCGTTCCAGGGTCCTTCAGCGCCTTGGGCTCGCGGAACAGCCGGAACGCGCGCGCGCCGCCGAGTTCGCCGAGCACGTAGGCGGTCTCGCCGCGCGACAGCATCACCCGCCCTTCCTGGGTCGCGACGATGCGCGGCGCGCGCGCGAGCGCGTCGGTGTCGAAGACCACTGCCTCGTTGAGGAAGGGGCCGATCAGGTGCAGCGGGATCGACGCGATCGCGCCGTCGTCGAGCAGCTCGCCGCGCACGCGCGGCGAGAGTCTGACGGTGCCGCCCTCGCCGCCGGCCACGCGCAGCATCGCGCGGTCGCCGATGCGCACCAGCTCCAGCACCTGCCCGGGGTAGATCAGGTGCGGGTTGCGGATCTGCTGCAGGTTCATCCCCCACAGCTCGGGCCAGCGCCAGGGGCTGGTCAGGTAGATCTTGGAGATGTCCCACAGCGTGTCGCCGCGCTGCACCGTGTAGCGCTCGGGCGCATTCGGCGCCAGCGCCGACAGCGGGACGCCGGCCTGCGCGACCCGTTGTGCGGTGGCGCGCCATTCAGGCGTGACGGGAAAGTTCGGCTCGCGTGCGTCGGCGGCGCCGGCGACCAGCGCCAGGCTCGCCAGGGCCAGCGTGACACGGGCAGCTAGGCCCTGCCCTGCTGTGGCGGCGGTCGGACTGTCAAAATAGCGCCGCATCGGCTGTCTCCCGGCCTGGGCCGACCTGTCGCGGCCCCTCAGGGACGTGCGGCAGCGCTCGGCGATCTTCGAACATCGTTCAAGATTCTGCCCTAGGGCCTTGATCCGGCAACGAAAACAGCGGTATGAAAGGGTGTCATATCATGCCGATCGCTTCAGCCGGCCGGCATGGCCGTTGTGTGGTCGCGACAGACATCGGGGCGGGACGCGCCGCGTCCGTGCACAGGCGGCCTTCGCGGCGGGGCTGACGCGGTCGCCGCCGGCCCGCCTCATGCATGGTGCGGGTCCGTCGGCATCGATTGCCCGAGCCTCGGGTCGTGATCGTCCCGTCGCGGCCCCCAACGAAGTTACACGCCACCCGGACCATGGCCCTGCTTCCGATTCTGCGCTACCCCGACCCCCGGCTGCACACCGTCGCCCGGCCGGTCGAGACCGTCGACGATCGCATCCGCCAGCTGGTCGACGACATGCTGGAGACGATGTACGCCGCCGAGGGCGTGGGCCTGGCCGCCACGCAGGTCGACGTCCACGAGCGCGTCATCGTGATCGACACCTCCGACACGCGCGACCACCCGCTGGTGCTGATCAATCCCGAGCTGATCGCGCGCAGCGAGGAGATGCACGTCGGCGACGAGGGCTGCCTGTCGGTGCCGCAGGTCTACGACCGGGTGCGCCGCCATGCGCGCGTCGTCGTGCGCGCACTCGACCGTGACGGCCAGGTCTTCGAGCGCGAGGCCGCCGGGCTGACCTCGGTGTGCATCCAGCACGAGATGGATCACCTGGTCGGCAAGGTCTTCGTCGAGTACCTGAGCGCGTTCAAGCGCGACCGCATCCGCAGCCGCATGCTCAAGCGTGCGCGCGAGGAGGCACGCGCCTGACCCGCGCCGACCGGGTCGGCCGATCGCGCGGACGATGACGATGCTGCGCGTCGCCTTCGCCGGCACCCCCGACTTCGCTGCCGCGGCGCTGGATGCGATCCACGCGGCCGGCTTTGCCGTGCCGCTGGTGCTGACGCAGCCGGACCGCCCGGCCGGCCGCGGCATGAGGCCGCAGCCGTCGGCCGTCAAACAGCGCGCGCTGGCGCTCGGGCTGACGCTGGCACAGCCGCGCAGCCTGCGTCTGGACGGGCGTCATGCCGACGACGCCGGCGTCGCACGCGACGCGCTGCGGGCGGCCGCGCCCGACGTCCTGGTCGTCGCCGCCTACGGGCTGATCCTGCCGGCCTGGACGCTGGCGCTGCCTCGCCTGGGCTGCCTGAACATCCACGCGTCGCTGCTGCCTCGCTGGCGCGGCGCGGCGCCGATCCAGCGAGCGATCGAGGCCGGGGATGCCGTCACCGGCATCACCATCATGCAGATGGACGAGGGGCTGGATACCGGGCCGATGCTGCTGCGCGCCGCCGAGCCGATCCGGGACGACGACAGCGCCGCGTCGCTGCACGACCGGCTGGCGGCGCTGGGCGCGCGGCTCGTCGTGCAGGCGCTGCACGACGCCGCTGCCGGCCAGCTGCACCCCGAGCCGCAGCCGGCCGAGGGAGCGACCTATGCGTCCAAGATCGACAAGGCCGAGGCCGCGCTCGACTGGCGCCAGCCGGCGGCCGTGCTGGCGCGCCGGGTGCGCGCCTTCGACCCCTTCCCCGGCGCCAGCCTGACGTTGGGCGGCGAGACGATCAAGGTCTGGCGCGCGGGCGTGGTCGACCTCGCCGGCGCGCCGGGCGAGCTGCTGGCCGCGGGGGGTGGCCGCGTCGTCGTCGGCTGCGGCACGGGCGCGCTGGAGCTGCTTCAGCTCCAGCGCCCGGGCGGCCGGCGCATCGCGGCTGCCGAATGGCTGCGCGCCTTGCCCGCGGGCACGATCGCTCCGGGGGCCAGGCTGGCCGGCCGCGGCGGGTCCGTCTGAACCGGCCGCCGGGCGGCGCGGAAGGCGCGCCGCTCGGCCTGCGGCGCGCAGCGGGCGGCTCAAGTCCTGGCCCGCTGTGGCCGACAACCCGGAACATCGTCCCTTCGCGACCCCCGCCTGCCATGCGTTCCCGATTGCCCCTGCTGTTGCTGACCGGCCTCGTCGGGCTGGCCGGCTGCGACTACCTGGGCATCGAAGCCACCAGCGCGGTGCACGAGCGCCGCGCCGCCGAGGGCAGGGCGATCGGCGCCGGCTGCCGCCACGCCGGCCGCGCGATCGAGGACTGCTACGCGATCAACGCGCGCGCCGACAAGGCCGCGGTTTTCGCCGGCTGGCGCGAGATGAACGACTACATGACCGAGAACCGGATCGAGGTCGTGCTGCCCGAGGGCGAGGGGCCGGAGCTGGCCACGCGCGGCGGCGCTGCCGGCGCCGAGCCGCCCGTGACGGACCGCGGCGGCTGAGCCAGCGGGGCGCCCGCTCGCCGCGGCCAGAGGCCCTGGGGGGTATGCGCGCGGGTCTGCGACACTTACGGCCGTCGCCGACCCTCACGCCGCAACCGCGGCCCTCCCGCCATGAACGTGCTTCGATTTGCCGACCTGATCGCCCAGGGCCGCGTCGCCGGCCGCCGGGTCTTCATCCGCGCCGACCTCAACGTCCCGCTCGACGACGCCGGCCGCATCACCGAGGACACGCGCATCCGCGCCAGCCTGCCGGCGATCCGCATGGCGCTGGACGCCGGCGCAGCGGTGATGGTCACCAGCCACCTCGGCCGCCCGACCGAGGGCACGCTGCGCCCGGAGGACTCGCTCGCGCCGGTGGCGGCGCGCCTGGGTGAGCTGCTCGGGCGCGAGGTGCCGCTGGTGCGCGACTGGGTCGACGGCGTGCAGGTCGCGCCGGGGCGGGCCGTGCTGCTGGAGAACTGCCGCGTCAACAAGGGCGAGAAGAGGAACGACCCGGCGCTGGCGCGGAAGATGGCGGGCCTGTGCGACGTCTTCGTCCACGATGCGTTCGGCACCGCGCACCGCGCCGAGGCCAGCACCTACGGCATCGCCGAGCACGCGCCGCTGGCCTGCGCCGGGCCGCTGCTGGCGGCCGAGATCGACGCCCTGACGAAGGCGCTGGCGCAGCCCCGGCGGCCGCTGCTGGCGATCGTGGCCGGCTCCAAGGTCAGCACCAAGCTGACGATCCTGAAGAGCCTGGCGGCCAAGGTCGACGGGTTGATCGTCGGCGGCGGCATCGCCAACACCTTCATGCTCGCCGCGGGGTTGAAGATCGGCAAGAGCCTGGCCGAGGCCGACCTGGTCGGCGAGGCGAAGGCGGTGATCGATGCCATGGCCGCACGCGGCGCCGAGGTGCCGATCCCGTCCGACGTCGTCGTCGCCAAGACCTTCGCCGCCGACGCGCCAGCCACCGTCAAGCGTGCCGACGCCGTCGCCGACGACGACATGATCCTGGACATCGGCCCCGAGACCGCCGCCACGCTGGCGACGCGGCTCGAGGCGGCGGGCACGATCGTCTGGAACGGCCCGGTCGGGGTGTTCGAGTTCGACGCCTTCGCCAAGGGGACCGAGACGATCGCGCGCGCGATCGTCTCGGTCCCCTTGGCGAAGGCGTCGAACTCGAACACCCCGACCGGGCCGTTCCAGACGATCGTGCCCGCCGCCTCGAGCCGCGTCGCCAGCGTGGCGGCGGTCTCGGGGCCGATGTCCAGGATCATGTCGTCGTCGGCGACGGCGTCGGCACGCTTGACGGTGGCTGGCGCGTCGGCGGCGAAGGTCTTGGCGACGACGACGTCGGACGGGATCGGCACCTCGGCGCCGCGTGCGGCCATGGCATCGATCACCGCCTTCGCCTCGCCGACCAGGTCGGCCTCGGCCAGGCTCTTGCCGATCTTCAACCCCGCGGCGAGCATGAAGGTGTTGGCGATGCCGCCGCCGACGATCAACCCGTCGACCTTGGCCGCCAGGCTCTTCAGGATCGTCAGCTTGGTGCTGACCTTGGAGCCGGCCACGATCGCCAGCAGCGGCCGCCGGGGCTGCGCCAGCGCCTTCGTCAGGGCGTCGATCTCGGCCGCCAGCAGCGGCCCGGCGCAGGCCAGCGGCGCGTGCTCGGCGATGCCGTAGGTGCTGGCCTCGGCGCGGTGCGCGGTGCCGAACGCATCGTGGACGAAGACGTCGCACAGGCCCGCCATCTTCCGCGCCAGCGCCGGGTCGTTCCTCTTCTCGCCCTTGTTGACGCGGCAGTTCTCCAGCAGCACGGCCCGCCCCGGCGCGACCTGCACGCCGTCGACCCAGTCGCGCACCAGCGGCACCTCGCGCCCGAGCAGCTCACCCAGGCGCGCCGCCACCGGCGCGAGCGAGTCCTCCGGGCGCAGCGTGCCCTCGGTCGGGCGGCCGAGGTGGCTGGTGACCATCACCGCTGCGCCGGCGTCCAGCGCCATGCGGATCGCCGGCAGGCTGGCGCGGATGCGCGTGTCCTCGGTGATGCGGCCGGCGTCGTCGAGCGGGACGTTGAGGTCGGCGCGGATGAAGACCCGGCGGCCGGCGACGCGGCCCTGGGCGATCAGGTCGGCAAATCGAAGCACGTTCATGGCGGGAGGGCCGCGGTTGCGGCGTGAGGGTCGGCGACGGCCGTAAGTGTCGCAGACCCGCGCGCATACCCCCCAGGGCCTCTGGCCGCGGCGAGCGGGCGCCCCGCTGGCTCAGCCGCCGCGGTCCGTCACGGGCGGCTCGGCGCCGGCAGCGCCGCCGCGCGTGGCCAGCTCCGGCCCCTCGCCCTCGGGCAGCACGACCTCGATCCGGTTCTCGGTCATGTAGTCGTTCATCTCGCGCCAGCCGGCGAAAACCGCGGCCTTGTCGGCGCGCGCGTTGATCGCGTAGCAGTCCTCGATCGCGCGGCCGGCGTGGCGGCAGCCGGCGCCGATCGCCCTGCCCTCGGCGGCGCGGCGCTCGTGCACCGCGCTGGTGGCTTCGATGCCCAGGTAGTCGCAGCCGGCCAGCCCGACGAGGCCGGTCAGCAACAGCAGGGGCAATCGGGAACGCATGGCAGGCGGGGGTCGCGAAGGGACGATGTTCCGGGTTGTCGGCCACAGCGGGCCAGGACTTGAGCCGCCCGCTGCGCGCCGCAGGCCGAGCGGCGCGCCTTCCGCGCCGCCCGGCGGCCGGTTCAGACGGACCCGCCGCGGCCGGCCAGCCTGGCCCCCGGAGCGATCGTGCCCGCGGGCAAGGCGCGCAGCCATTCGGCAGCCGCGATGCGCCGGCCGCCCGGGCGCTGGAGCTGAAGCAGCTCCAGCGCGCCCGTGCCGCAGCCGACGACGACGCGGCCACCCCCCGCGGCCAGCAGCTCGCCCGGCGCGCCGGCGAGGTCGACCACGCCCGCGCGCCAGACCTTGATCGTCTCGCCGCCCAACGTCAGGCTGGCGCCGGGGAAGGGGTCGAAGGCGCGCACCCGGCGCGCCAGCACGGCCGCCGGCTGGCGCCAGTCGAGCGCGGCCTCGGCCTTGTCGATCTTGGACGCATAGGTCGCTCCCTCGGCCGGCTGCGGCTCGGGGTGCAGCTGGCCGGCAGCGGCGTCGTGCAGCGCCTGCACGACGAGCCGCGCGCCCAGCGCCGCCAGCCGGTCGTGCAGCGACGCGGCGCTGTCGTCGTCCCGGATCGGCTCGGCGGCGCGCAGCAGCATCGGCCCGGTATCCAGCCCCTCGTCCATCTGCATGATGGTGATGCCGGTGACGGCATCCCCGGCCTCGATCGCTCGCTGGATCGGCGCCGCGCCGCGCCAGCGAGGCAGCAGCGACGCGTGGATGTTCAGGCAGCCCAGGCGAGGCAGCGCCAGCGTCCAGGCCGGCAGGATCAGCCCGTAGGCGGCGACGACCAGGACGTCGGGCGCGGCCGCCCGCAGCGCGTCGCGTGCGACGCCGGCGTCGTCGGCATGACGCCCGTCCAGACGCAGGCTGCGCGGCTGTGCCAGCGTCAGCCCGAGCGCCAGCGCGCGCTGTTTGACGGCCGACGGCTGCGGCCTCATGCCGCGGCCGGCCGGGCGGTCCGGCTGCGTCAGCACCAGCGGCACGGCAAAGCCGGCCGCGTGGATCGCATCCAGCGCCGCGGCAGCGAAGTCGGGGGTGCCGGCGAAGGCGACGCGCAGCATCGTCATCGTCCGCGCGATCGGCCGACCCGGTCGGCGCGGGTCAGGCGCGTGCCTCCTCGCGCGCACGCTTGAGCATGCGGCTGCGGATGCGGTCGCGCTTGAACGCGCTCAGGTACTCGACGAAGACCTTGCCGACCAGGTGATCCATCTCGTGCTGGATGCACACCGAGGTCAGCCCGGCGGCCTCGCGCTCGAAGACCTGGCCGTCACGGTCGAGTGCGCGCACGACGACGCGCGCATGGCGGCGCACCCGGTCGTAGACCTGCGGCACCGACAGGCAGCCCTCGTCGCCGACGTGCATCTCCTCGCTGCGCGCGATCAGCTCGGGATTGATCAGCACCAGCGGGTGGTCGCGCGTGTCGGAGGTGTCGATCACGATGACGCGCTCGTGGACGTCGACCTGCGTGGCGGCCAGGCCCACGCCCTCGGCGGCGTACATCGTCTCCAGCATGTCGTCGACCAGCTGGCGGATGCGATCGTCGACGGTCTCGACCGGCCGGGCGACGGTGTGCAGCCGGGGGTCGGGGTAGCGCAGAATCGGAAGCAGGGCCATGGTCCGGGTGGCGTGTAACTTCGTTGGGGGCCGCGACGGGACGATCACGACCCGAGGCTCGGGCAATCGATGCCGACGGACCCGCACCATGCATGAGGCGGGCCGGCGGCGACCGCGTCAGCCCCGCCGCGAAGGCCGCCTGTGCACGGACGCGGCGCGTCCCGCCCCGATGTCTGTCGCGACCACACAACGGCCATGCCGGCCGGCTGAAGCGATCGGCATGATATGACACCCTTTCATACCGCTGTTTTCGTTGCCGGATCAAGGCCCTAGGGCAGAATCTTGAACGATGTTCGAAGATCGCCGAGCGCTGCCGCACGTCCCTGAGGGGCCGCGACAGGTCGGCCCAGGCCGGGAGACAGCCGATGCGGCGCTATTTTGACAGTCCGACCGCCGCCACAGCAGGGCAGGGCCTAGCTGCCCGTGTCACGCTGGCCCTGGCGAGCCTGGCGCTGGTCGCCGGCGCCGCCGACGCACGCGAGCCGAACTTTCCCGTCACGCCTGAATGGCGCGCCACCGCACAACGGGTCGCGCAGGCCGGCGTCCCGCTGTCGGCGCTGGCGCCGAATGCGCCCGAGCGCTACACGGTGCAGCGCGGCGACACGCTGTGGGACATCTCCAAGATCTACCTGACCAGCCCCTGGCGCTGGCCCGAGCTGTGGGGGATGAACCTGCAGCAGATCCGCAACCCGCACCTGATCTACCCCGGGCAGGTGCTGGAGCTGGTGCGCATCGGCGACCGCGCGATGCTGCGCGTGGCCGGCGGCGAGGGCGGCACCGTCAGACTCTCGCCGCGCGTGCGCGGCGAGCTGCTCGACGACGGCGCGATCGCGTCGATCCCGCTGCACCTGATCGGCCCCTTCCTCAACGAGGCAGTGGTCTTCGACACCGACGCGCTCGCGCGCGCGCCGCGCATCGTCGCGACCCAGGAAGGGCGGGTGATGCTGTCGCGCGGCGAGACCGCCTACGTGCTCGGCGAACTCGGCGGCGCGCGCGCGTTCCGGCTGTTCCGCGAGCCCAAGGCGCTGAAGGACCCTGGAACGGGCGAGATCCTGGGCTACGAGGCGCGCTACGTCGGCGCGGCCGATTTCGAGCGCGCGGGCGGGGACGGTGTCGGCTCCGACGGCCGCCCGGCGATCGTGCCCGCCACCTTCCGCATCGGCGAGCTGCGGGTCGAGGCCGGCGTCGGTGACCGCCTGCACCCGGTGGAGCAGCAGGATGCGGCCGCGTTCGTGCCGCGCGCACCGGCCGGCCCGGTCGACGGCCGCATCGTCTCGATCTACGGCGATGCGCTGACCGCGGGGCAGAACCAGATCGTCGCGCTCAACCGGGGCGCGCGCGACGGCGTCGAGCGCGGCCATGTGCTGGCGCTGTGGCGCGCCGGCCGCGACGCCTTCGATACGACGACCGAGGGCCAGCGCACGCCGTTGCGGCTGCCCGACGAGCGCCACGGGTTGCTGTTCGTCTTCCGCGTCTTCGACCGCGTCTCCTACGCGCTCATCCTCGAGGTCGCCGAGCCGGTCCGCCCGGGCGACCGCTTCACCCAGCCCTGACGGCGCGCGCGCCGGACGGGGCGGGTCCCGGAAGGCTCGGCGTGGCGCAGCGCACGGGTGGCGCCACGGCCGGCGACGGCACCGGTCGCGGGCCGCGCCTGCCGACCGGCACGCGCGCGTCGCCCGCCGCGGCATCGCCCGGCGACGACGAGCTGGCGGGCTGGGTCCGGCTCGCGCTCGCCGAAGGCGTCGGCCGCGAGTCGGCGCGCCGACTGCTGGCGGCACTCGGCCCGCCGCAGGCGATCTTCGCCGCTGGCGCCGCAGCCTGGCGCGAGGTTGCGGGCGAGGCCGCGGCGGCCGCGCTGGCGCGGCTGCCGGACGGCCTGGACGCGCAGGTCGCGCGGGCGCGGACGTGGCTGGCCGGCGGCCCCGAGCCACGCGCGCTGTGGACGCTGGCCGACGACGCCTACCCGCACGCACTGCTTGCGGCACCGGACCCGCCGCTGTTCGTCTTCGCGCAGGGCCAGGCGGCCTGGCTGGCGCGGCCGGCGGTCGCCATCGTCGGCAGCCGCAACGCCACGCCGCAGGGCCTGGACAACGCGCGCGCCTTCGCGCGCACGCTCGGCGACGCCGGCTGGGTCGTCGTCTCCGGGCTGGCGGCGGGCATCGACGGCGCCGCGCACGAGGGCGCGCTGGCCGGCCGCAGCGGCACCGTCGCCGTCGTCGGCACCGGGCCCGACCGCGTCTACCCGGCGCGCCACCGGACGCTGGCGCACCGCATCGTCGGCCAGGGGCTGATCCTGAGCGAATACCTGCCCGGCACGCCTCCGCTGGCCGGCAACTTCCCGCAGCGCAACCGGCTGATCGCCGCACTCGCGCAGGGCACGCTGGTGGTCGAGGCGGCGCTGCAGTCGGGCTCGCTGATCACGGCGCGGCTGGCGGCCGAGATCGGGCGCGAGGTGTTTGCCATTCCCGGCTCGATCCACGCCCCGCAGTCGCGTGGCTGCCACGCGCTGCTCCGCCAGGGCGCCAAGCTGGTCGAGACGGCCGAGGACATCCTGGAGGAACTGCGTGCCCAGGTGGGCCCGGCGCCGGCCCGAGCGGGCGGCGACACAGGCTCGGCAACGCCTGACGCCGGGCCTGCGTCCGTGGCGGCCGGCGCCACCGGCGCGGGCGACGACACCGACGACCCGCTGCTTCGGGCCATGGGCCACGACCCGGTGTCGCTGGACGCGCTGTCGGCGCGCACCGGCTGGGACATCGGCCGGCTGGCGGCCCGGCTGCTCGAGCACGAGCTCGAGGGCCGCGTCGCGCGGCTGCCGGGCGGGCTGCTTCAGCGCCGCGGCCTGGGCTGACCCCGGGTGGCTGGCGGGCTTGCAGAGGGCCCTCCCGAAGCCCTGCAGCCGCCCGCGATGCGGGCGTCCCTGCGTGAAACCGGGCCACCCCTGGCGCAGGCCCCTCAGGTATAGTGGGTTGATGTTCGACGTCCTCGTCTACCTCTACGAGAACTACTGGCGTCCGGACGCATGCCCGGACCACAAGCAGCTGTCGCGCAAGCTGTCGGCGGCCGGGTTCGAGCGCGACGAGATCCAGGAGGCGCTGCGCTGGCTGGACGGCCTGGCCGAGAGCGCCGAGGCCGCGGTCGCCAGCCAGCAGGCCGGCAGCCTGCGCATCTACACCGAGGCCGAGCACGATCGGCTGGGCGAGGAGTCGATCGGCTTCATCCGCTTTCTCGAGTCGGCCGGCGTGCTGCCGCCGGCAATGCGCGAGATGGTGGTCGATCGCGCGATGGCGGTCGGCGGCGGCCCGATCGCGCTCGACGACCTCAAGGTCATCGTGCTGATGGTCTTCTGGAGCCTGGGCGAGGAGCCCGACGCGCTGATCCTCGACGAGCTGTTCGTCGACCCCGAAGACCGCGTCATCAACTGAGAGCCTGTGAAGCATTCCGCC
>ERZ795048.2945-NODE-2945-length-13115-cov-6.982006_pt1 | contig 13115 bp, 13 predicted proteins | sample MGYA00375132_ERZ795048 | MGnify/ENA primary metagenome ERZ795048 (study PRJEB30177, sample SAMN05720225) | activated sludge metagenome | isolation source: Anaerobic digester | place: Hong Kong | collected 2014-12-17 ...
GGCGAGGTAGGCGCTGAAATCCGTGACATGCAGGGTGTCGGGGATCTGCTCCGGGGTGCAGGCGGGCGGGGCGATCCGGAGGGCGGGGCGGGCGGGGGCGCCGGGCGGCGCGGCGCGCAGCGCGGGACCGTCGAACAGGCGCATCACGCGCCCCGGCAGGTCGGCGTCCGGGCAGGCCATCAGCAGGCGCGAAGGCAGCTGCGGGTCCTGGTTGGCGGCGCGGCGGCTGTACAGGAAGCGCACACCGCCGGGCGGGCGGGAGGCGATCAGGGCGCGCGCCAGGAACAGGTCGCGGGCCAGCGCGTCGCGGTTGCCGGGCAGGCCGGCGCGGACGCGCAGCGAGTCGGGCAGGAAGGCGTCGCCGAGGCGTGTTTCCGGCACGATGCCTTCGCGCATGCCGGACAGCAGCACCGCCGGCGAGTCGTCCCACTGGACTTCGAGCCAGCCGATGGTTTCGCGGGGCGCGGCGGGATCGGGCCGGGGAAAGACCTGTTCGCGCGGCAGGCCGGCCTGCAGCAGCGCCAGGGTGTCCTCTTCGGCGAGGCCCAGGCGCTGCGCCGCCTCGCCGGCGGATTGAATCCGTGCGGCCAGTTGGCCGGCCGCCTCGGCAAACAGGGGATCGCGCGGGCGGCCGGGCGGCACGCTGCGGCAGTCGTAGAGATCCGCCAGGAAGGGCAGGAGGGGGGCGGCGGCCTGTTCGTGCATTTCGTCCAGCGCGCGATGCAGCACGGGGAAGTCGCGGGCGAAGGTTCTCAAGTCGTCGAAGGCGGCGGGCAGGTGGGCGGTCTGGCAGCGGTCGAATTCCGACAGCAGGTCGCTGACATCGCTCAGGTCCAGGCGATGAAGCAGCCAGTCCTGGGCATCGGGATGGCGGAGAAAGGCGGCGGTGGCGGCGCAGGTGCGCTGGCGGCGGAAAGTCAGCCAGGCGGCCAGCAGTCGGCCGGGCGCGGTGTCCGACAGCGGTACGCCGTTGGGCAGGTAGAGGCGGAGGCGGTCCGCCTGCAGGCGGCGGGCCAGGGCGCGGGCGCTGTCCGGGTCGGGCGTACAGACCGCCAGCGCCCGGCGGTTGCGTTCGGCCTCGATCAGCAGGGACGCCAGGGCTTCCGTTTCGTCTGTCGCCTGCTCGAACACATGGATGCCGGCATCCTCCAGCGGCAGGGGATCGTCTTCCCACCGGTCGGGAAGTGGGCGTCCCCAGTCATCGAACCGGTCGCATTTGGATTCCGGCGCGAGCACATGCACGTCCACCGGATATCGGGCGGCCAGCGATTGCAGCATGCGCGCGGCCAGCCCCGGCAGATCCGGAACGAACAGCGCGGCCACGCGGGTGTCCGGCGGCAGGTCGGGGGAATGGCGCGCGGCCTCCCGGCGGGCGGCGAGCGGGTCCGCCAGGCCCAGGCTGTCCAGGTCCTTTCGCAGACCGTCTTCCAGATGCGCCAGGGCGAGCCAGCGTTCCTGCTCCTCGTCCGGAACCAGGGGGACCAGGTCCGCCAGCGACCGGTCGGCATCGGTCACCTGCCGCCGCACGTCCTGGATCTGGGCGGCGATATTCAGGGCAAAGGCGAAATCCCAGGGCAGGTCGGCGGAAGGCAGGAGGGCTTTCGGGGGCCGCGCGAGCAGGCGGCGGGCCAGCAGGGCCAGGATCAGCGAATCATCCGCCGCATAGGGAGGCGGGGCGATCAGGTGTTCGGGCGTCACGATGCGGCCCGAGAGGACGGCCGATCCCCGGGCCGCGGCGATCCGGGCCAGTTCCGCGCGCAGGCGGCGCCCCGCGTGGCGCGTCGGAACGACAATCCACCGGTTCCGCAGGTCCAGCGGTCCGCTTCCGGTCCAGTCCCTCGTCAGGAGCTCCACGGCGGCCGGCAGCGCGGGCCGGTCCCAACCGTGAAAATGCCGGACGATGCTCACGGCGGCATCCTCGCAGATCGGCGGCGGGGAATCAAACCGATCCGGCCGGTCCGGTGGCGCGGGAATGGGCAAGGCAAACGCACCAAAACACTCCGAAATCTGCATCGGACCGAACAGCCCTTTAACGCAAGAGACGCAATTGACGCAAAAGATGCGCAAACGCCAGAGGGGTGAAATCAGGTCATGGCGTTCATTTTTTGGAATTGGAGGGTTGGTTTTCTGGAAAGCGGCAGGAGAAAAACATCAGTTCGATTGCATTTCAGCTGAAAGGGTTCAGCGTTTGCGCTCCTCTCGCGCCGCTTGCGCCTTTTGCGTTGAATGGATCGGAAGATTTAGATGCGTTGGCCCTGCGGGAATGGGCTTGCCACGGCGCAGGTCGCAGGGAATAGTGAAAGCAACCACGCTGGTGACCAGGGAGAACGCCATGACGCCGAAACAGAAGAGCCGGGCCGACCGCGACATCACGCTGCGGTTTGTCGCCGAGCCTGCCGATGAGAACCTGTTCGGCAAGGTGCATGGCGGGGCGGTGATGAAGTGGATCGACCAGGCCGGCTACGCCTGCGCCGCCAACTGGAGCGGATGCGCCTGCGTCACGGTGTATGTCGGCGGCATCCGGTTCTACCGCCCCATTCTGATCGGACAGCTGGTGGAAGTCCGCGCCCGCCTGATCCATACCGGCCGCACCAGCATGCATATCGCCGTGGATGTCCTCTCGCGCGACCTGCGCACGAAGAAAGGCCACGCCACCACCCATTGCGTGATTGTCTTTGTCGCGCTGGACGCCGACGGGAATCCCGTCGAAGTGCCCCCCTGGCGGCCGCGGACGAAAGAAGACAAGGCCCTGGAAAACTACGCCAAGCGCCGCCTCGAACTCAGCCAGACCCTCGAACTCGAGCGCCGCCCCTATCTGCCCGAATGGTAGGCGGAGCCCGGGCCGGGGGCCGAGGGGCGGAACACCAAGGAAAAAATCGAAAGAAACAGGCTTGCGCGCGCCGATTGTTAGGATTACATTAAGAAACGATTCAGCCTCTTGTGGCGGTCATAACAGACAGAAACCCCTATCGAGGAGAAACCCCCATGTCGGAGTCGAGATTGAATCTGGAAGCCGAAGAATGCCAGGGAATTCAAGTAATCCATGTAAACGGTCCGCTGGATTCGGTGACGTTTGAGCAGTTCAAGGCCTTCATGGACCCGCGCATCACCCAGTCGAAGTCCAAGATTGTGCTGGATTGTCAGGGACTGTCCTACGTGAACAGCCGGGGATTGACGCTGCTGGTCCGGTATCAGCGGGCGGCGAAGCAGGAATTTTCGTTTCTGGGTATTTCCGGACTGAACGCGCGCGCCCAGAAAGGGATCAAGCTGCTGGGGATGGACCGTATCGTCAAGTGGTATCCCACGGTGGCCGAAGCCCTGGACGTGGCCTCAGCCATGTAGCTGTTCCGGGCGGGTCGCGTGTCGACCGGGGGGCTGGAGGAATTCGCGGTTGTCTGGCGGTGCCGTGGAGCGGTATAGTGCGGACGATGGAAAGCGGAGGTGGTACCGATGACAAGCGCGACGTTGACGATGGAGCAGGAAGATCGGGGCGGGGTGCGGCTGATTCACGTTTCGGGACCGCTGGATTCCATCACGCACGATCAGTTTCGTGACTACCTGGATCCCCTCGTGGCCGAGCCGCATGCGCGCATTGTCCTGGATTGCGACAAGCTGAGCTATGTCAACAGCCGGGGGCTGACGCTGCTGGCCCGCTACCAGCGGATGCTGTCGTCCAGTCTGGCGTTTTTCGGCGTGGCCGGACTCAACCCCCGGATTCTCAAGGCGATTGACCTGCTGGGCATGGGAAAGCTGGTCCGGGTGTATCCCGGGGTGGACGATGCGTTGAAAGCCGCCGCGCTGCTGTGATGCCCGGGAACGGCAGGCGCAACTCGTTGGGGGTAGCGGATTCCGGGAGGCAGCACCGGCATTTCAGTATTGATCCGCGAAGGCCGGCTGGAGTAGGATCGGGACGCTTGAAGGTTCGGTTGAGGCTTCAAGCGGTGATCTAAGGAGACCAGACGATCATGGCAGATGCTGTCCTGACGACGCAAATCGAGAATCGCGATGGAATCCAGCTGGTCCATGTATCCGGCCCGTTGGACTCGATGACGCACGAGCAGTTCAAGTCGCTTCTCGATCCGATGGTCAACACGCCGGGGGTGCGCATCGTGCTGGACTGCGAGCAGCTCAGCTACGTCAACAGCAAGGGGCTGGCGCTGCTGGGCCGCTACCAGCGCATCGCGATCCAGACGCTGTCGTTTTTCGGAATTGCCGGCCTCAACCGGCGGATCACCAAGACGATTGAACTGCTGGGCATGAGCAAACTGGTTCGCCTGTATTCCTCGGTGGACGAGGCCATGCAGGCCGCCGCGGTGTTGTAGGCGGACGGCGCGGGGGCAGCGCATGCTGGAGCCGGACATCACCAGAAAATGCCTCGCGACGCTGGCGGCGGCGGGAGCGGTGGCGGGATTTTCCCTGTTTGCCTCCTGGTGGCTGACCGCTTCAGAGCGGGAAGATCCGGCCGCGGTGCGGCTTGTTTCCCGGACCGGCTCCCCCCCGGCCCCCTCCCTCGAGTCTCCGGCGGCTCCGGCGCCGGCGGCCACCCCGCTGGCCTGGCGATCGGCCCTGGAAACGGATGTTCCGGCGTCCGCCGCTCCCGGGAGCGGCGGCATGGAACAATGGGAGCGGCGGGCGTTTGAACTGGAACAGGACAACGCGCGCCTGCGGGGTCGGCTGGACGACATGCTGACATGGATTCTGGACAACGTGCGCGGCACGTTTCCGCTGCCCGAGGAGCAGATGGCCCATCTGCGGCTCGACCCCGTGGACGAGAACCTGGGCGTCAGCGAGGATCTCATCCGCCTGCTGCGGATCAACGAGGAGGAAACCTACCGGCTGGACACGGCGCTGGCGGGGACCCGGGCCGCGCTGTGGAATGTGGAGGCCGATTACATTCAGGTCGAAACGCCGGCCGACAACCAGGTGGTGCTGAATATCCCGCCCTATCCGGTGGAAGGCGAAGAGTTGCGCGAGGCGCTGTACAGCCAGATGGAAAACACCCTGGGCGAGGGGCGTTTTCTGCGCTTCCTGCAGGTGGCCGAGTCGGGGCTGGACGAGTCCTTCGATTATTTCGGCGCCGCCGACCGCCTGCTGCAGTTCGAGACGGTCCTCGATGACGCCACCGGCGATCCGCAGCTCTATGTCCGCGATGAACGGGCGCTTCCCAGCCGCGAGGATCCCCTGCGGCTGGATATCATCGCGTCCGAGCGTCTCGTGGAAGAACTGCCCGCCGAATACCTGCCGTATTGGGACTGGCTGCCGGAATCGGTGACCCGCTTTGCGGTGCGCAACTGATGGCACCGCGTTCGCCAACGAAAGAGGAACTGGCCGCGTTCCGCGCGCGGGCGAACCTGCGCGAGCGCGAAGAACGCCGCCGCCGGGACGCCCGGAAAACGCGGCTGCGCTGGGCAATCTGGGTATTCGGGCTGGTGCTGCTGGCGGCGCTGGCGGCCGATGTGCGGCATCTCTCCGGACGCCTGGGGCGCTTCCAGCGCACCGGGAAGGAATCGCGCCAAGGCGATGCCGCGGACATCGCCGGGGGGCTCGAGGGGCCGCGCTATGCGGATCCCGCCGGCCGGTTCAGCCTGGTGCCGCCGCGCCACTGGGTCCGGGTCCGTCCCGAGGCGGGATCGCCGTTCAACGTGGTGTTCCAGGGGCCGTACGGCATGGACATGGCGATTCAGGTCGTGGTGACGAACGGGCTCACCTTCGACGGGCTGGTGGAGAACCTGCGCCGGGTCGAGCGCAGCCTGGCCGCCAACATGCCCATGGAGTTCGCCTACGTGGGCCCGCACCGGGCCATCAAGCGCTCCGCCCGCCTGTTCAAAAGCAAGGTCCTGCTGCTGGACTTCCTGACCGGCAACCTGGCTCATCACGTGCAGTTCAGCATGCCGCCGGAATTCTACGAAGAATACGAGCCGGTCTTTCTGCGCCTGATGCAGACCTACGAGCCCGGCCGGATCCTGCCCTCTCCCTGATCCTTGCGCCCGCGGGAGGTTCTCGTCGCCGCTCGGGAGCGTGTCCTGCCCCGATTCACCGCCGGCCAATTCCCAGGAACGGTGTTTATAAACTCCGATCAGCTGATAAGGGGATCAGGATGATCCAAGGGGATATCAGGCTGATATAACAGAAGAAAAGCCGATGATCGGAGTTTATAAACACCGTTCCATTGATTCGAGATTTATCGAGGGTTCTCGGGTGACGGAGGGAGCCGTTCCGGGGGAGGGTGGCGGGCATTCGGGGGCTCGTGAGAAGGCCGGGCGCTTCTGCCATCCGGTGCACATGTCCAACTGGATGTACGTCTCCATGGGAGGTGTTCTGGAGGGGCAGGCTGTGTCCGGTCCGGTTTCCGGCAGGATCGCCGCACCCCGGGGCGGGCCACACGGAGATCTCTCCACAGGCCGACAAGCCGCCCCTCCCGGTCCAGGATTGCACCGCATCACAGATGCGCCCGAAGGCTCACGGGGAGCGGTTCGGCATTGATTTTTCGGGCCGGGGACGGGATGATCGCCTGCCTATGCCAAATACCAGTCAGCACCGGATTGCCTGTCCGTTTTGCGGCCAGCTGCAGGACGTGGAGTTGTGGGATGTCCTGGACATCGACGAGGATCCCGGGCTGCGGACGCAGCTGCTGTCCGGCCGGATCAACCGGGTGGACTGCCCGGGCTGCGGCAAGGGGTTCCGCGTGGACAAGCCGGTGGTGTACCGTCACCGGTCGGAAGACATCCTGATTCATTGCGACCCGGTGACGGGCAGCCGCACCCTGGCGGACGTGGAGGCGGATTTTGCGGCCGGCGCGGCGGAACTGGAGCGTCTGCTGCCGCCGGACGTGGAGCCGCCGGACGTTCATCTCGTGATCGAATGGAGCGAGCTCGTCGAGCGGATTTTCCTGCTGGAGGAGGGACTGGACGCGCGCCTGATCGAGCACGTCAAGTACATGATGTACCAGCAGAATCCGGACCGGCTGCCGGCGGACCGGAAGATCCTGCGGTTCAATGCGCAGGATTCGACCGACGAGCAGCTGTGCTTCGTGGTGCAGGATGCGGGCAGCCGGAAGCTGGAGGCGGTGCTGAACTTTGCGCGGGCCGACTACGAGGCGCTGGTGAACGTATTTGATTCGGGCGAGCAGCTGGCCCTGCTGGAGGAGCAGTTTCCGGGGCCGTACCTGAACGGGCGGCTGCGTTTCGTGCAGGACCAGGCGGAAGGCTAGGACCCGTGCCCCGCGAAACCCAGGCCCGGCAGCGCGACCGCGCGCGGGAAATTCTCCGGCGCCTGCGCCGGCGCTATCCCGACGCAAAGTGCGAGCTGGACTGGTCCACGCCGCTGGAACTGGCCGTGGCCACGATCCTGTCGGCGCAGTGCACCGACAAGCGCGTGAATCTGGTCACGCCCGCGCTGTTCAAAAAATACCGCACGGCCCGGGACTGGGCCCGGACGCCCCGGGAAACGCTGGAGCGCGAATTCCATTCGACGGGTTTTTTCCGGAACAAGGCGAAGAACGTGCGCGCGCTGATGGCGCGGCTGGACGCCGAATTCGGCGGGGAGCTGCCGGGGGATTTCGACGTGCTGGTGTCGCTGCCGGGGATCGGGCGCAAGACGGCGAATCTGCTGGTGGCAACGGTGTTCGGGAAGCCGGGTCTGGTGGTGGACACGCACTTCATCCGGCTGTCCAACCGCCTCGGGTTCGTGAAGGGGGAGACGGACGCGGTGAAGATCGAGCGCGTGCTGCAGAAGATCGTACCGGAAACAGACTGGACGGACTGGTCGCATGTGATGGTGTTCCACGGCCGGCGGTGCTGCCTTGCGCGCAAGCCGGACTGCGGCGCCTGCCCGGTGGCGGATCTGTGCCCGTCCGTCCGGGCGCCGGGGGCCAGGGCCGGATAGAGGCCGATGGAAAACCGCAACGTCATCCGGTTTGCGATCACGGTGGGCGGGTTCACGATGCTCAGCCGCGTGCTGGGGATGGTGCGCGACGTGCTGACGGCGGGGGTGTTCGGCACATCGCTGGCGATGTCGTCGTTCGTGGTGGCGTTCCGGATTCCCAACCTGTTCCGGGCGCTGTTCGGCGAGGGGGCGCTGTCATCGGCGTTCGTGCCGGTGTTCATGCAGTCGCGGCGCCGGGAGGGGGAGACGGCGGCGTGGCGGCTGGCGCGGCGGGTGGTGACGCTGGTGGGGGCGGTGCTGCTGGGGATCGTGGCGCTGGGGATTGTCGGGATGAGCCTGTGGCTGCTGCGGCCGCAGGTGGGGGCCGAGGCGGCGGCGGTGCTGCCGCTGGCGCGCATCATGCTGCCCTATGTCTTTTTCATCTGCATGGCGGCGCTGGCAATGGCGGTGCTGAATTCCTACCGGCTGTTTTCGGTGTCGGCCTTCACCCCGGCGCTGTTGAACATCACGTGGATTCTGGCGGTGCTGTTCATTATTCCGGTGGTGCGCGGCGGCCCGTCGCGGCAGATCCAGGCGCTGGCCTGGACGGTGTTTGCGGCGGGGGCGGTGCAGCTGGCGTACCAGGTGCCGTCGCTGCTGCGGGTAGGCTGGCGGCCGGGCGTGGACACCGATTGGCACGATCCGCGCGTGAAGCAGGTGTTCCTGCTGATGGGCCCGTCGGCGCTGGGACTGGCGGTCAACCAGGTCAACGTGATGATCAACAGCCTGATCGCGCTCTACTGGGTGGGGGCGTGGGCGCCGTCGGCGCTGTTCTATGCCGAGCGGCTGATCTACTTTCCGCAGGGCATCCTGGCGACGGCGCTGGGGACGGTGCTGCTGCCCGTGCTGTCGGATTTCGCGGCGCAGCGCAAGCACGACGAGATGCGGGGGGCGATCCACCACGGGCTGCGCACGCTGCTGTTCGTGATGACGCCGGCGGCGATCGGGCTGTTCGTGCTGGCCCCGGCCATTGTGCAGATGCTGTTCGAGCACGGCTCGTTCGACCCGAAAAGCACGGTGCTGACGGCGCGCGCGCTGTCGTTCTACGCGCCGGGGCTGATGGTGTTCTGCCTGGCCAAGGTATTCGTTCCGGCGTTCTATGCGCTGCAGGACACGCGCACGCCGGTCAAGGTGGGGTTGTGCGCGGTGACGCTGAACCTGACCTTGAACATCGTGTCGGCGCTGACCCTGCCGGAGGAGTGGAAGCACGCCGGCATGGCGTTTTCGACCGTGATCTCGGAAGGATTCAACGGGCTGGTGCTGGCGGCGCTGCTGCGCCGGCGCCTGGGGGCGTTCGGGCTGCGGGGCATCCTGGCGGGACTGGGGCGGGCGCTGGGCGCGGCGGCGGCCATGGCGGCGACGGCGTTTTTCGCGGAGCGCGCGCTGACGACCTGGCTCTACGTGCATCTGCCGCACAAGGCCGCGCAGCTGATCGGCGTACCGCTGGCCATTGCGCTGGGCGCGGCGGTGTACTTCGGCCTGGCCCGCCTGTTCCGATATCCGGAACTGGGATTCGTTGCCGATGCCCTCCGTTCCCGCAAGCAGAAGAAGTCCGGGGATGCCGCTTCCGCAGGGCAAGCGTAGGCGGGTCATGGCTGGCGCCAAGGTCATTCTCAGCGGGGAGATCGGCAGCGGCAAGAGCACGGCGGTGCGCGCCGCCATGGCGCGGCTGGGCTGGCGGACCCCGGCGGGATTTTTCACGCACTGGGGCGGGGCGGACCGGGGGGCGCCGGTGCTGGTTCTGGAAACCTGGAGGGGGGAATGCCGGCCGGTCGCCCGGCGCGTGGCGGCGCCGGTTGCGCCGGGCGGCCTGCCGTATCAGCTGGATGCGGAGGCGTTCCGCGCGGCGGCCGCAGCGGGTCTCGAACCCGCTGCCGGGGGCGATCCGGTGGTGATCGACGAATTGGGATTGATCGAACTGGGGGCGGAGGATGTCGCCGGCGCCCTGGCGGAGCTGTTTCGCGGTCCCGCCCCGGTGCTGGCGGTGATCCAGCGGCGTGCGCTGGATCGCTGGCTGGAGCGGCTGGGGCCGGGCGCCGCCGCGGCGCCGCGGTTCGACGTGGAGGCGGCCACGCGCGATGCCTTGCCGGAGCGGATTGCCGCGGTCTTTCTCCGTTCCCCCCGCGGAGACAGAGAACCGAGACCAGGGACCGGCGGTCAGACCGCGTAGCGCGGAACAGCCTAACAGCCAGCTGCGGACGAACACGGATTATGGAGTCTTGCCGATGTGAGTGACATCTTTCCGGTCATGTCGAGCGCAGTCGAGACATCTCGGCCCCATCCCAACGGCCGGCCTGCGGGACCAGGCCGAGATCCCTCGACTCCGCTCGGGATGACAGCCATGAATAATCCGGGTGGGTTCAGGTTGTTACCCACTATGACAAAGTTCAATAGGATCGTCTGTAGCTGCGCCCGCCGGGCGCGGAAGGTGCCGGGCTCAGTGCGGAGAGGGGGCAGCCGGGACCGGCTCTGCCTCGGGCGGCTGCCGGGTCAGGCTGTAGTGGGGGGTAGAGGCGAAGAACCCGGGGGCATCCACCTGGCGGATCAGGAAGGCTTGCACATCTTCCGGGCTTCCCGTCAGGACATAGCCGTTATCCCTGGAGCTTTCCGCCAGCAGGGACAGGCCGGCTTCCGCGGCGCGGGCCTCGAAGGATTCGAGGTCAACGGGGTACAGGGACAGGGTGTTGTTCTCCAGACGGACCTTGTACAGAATGTGAGCCGGCAGCAAGGCAAAGGCATTGAATCCTTCCGGCTCCGAAGGACTGATCTGCAGCAGCAGGGTATCGCCGATGCAATGGAGACTCGCGGTCAGGGTGCTGGATTCCTGCTGCCGGTCCGTGGCCTCGATCGTATAGCTTCCCGCTTCGCCGGTGAATACCGCCGTGGTTTTGGCGTTGTCGTCGCGCCAGGTTCCGGCCAGCGAAGGCTCCGCCGCCCGGGATTCATCGGACAGCCACGGATGGACCGAGCGCACCAGGCAGCCGGCGGACAGCAGCAGCACGGCGAGCCATGGAAGACGGGATCGCCGCGCCTTCACGTCAATGCACCAGCAGGACGGGGACGGGGGCGCGGGAGGCCACATGGGCGGCGGCGCTGCCGATGAGGCGGTCGTAGATCCACCCGTGTCCGTGGGAGCCCAGCGCGATCAGGTTGCAGCCGGTTTCCGCCGCCTTGTCGAGCAGGCAGAGGGCGGGCGCGCCGACGGCGGTGATCGAGGCGGCGGCGCATTCGTGCGCCCGGGCGAGGCTGTGCGCCTCGAGGGCGTTCTTCTGGGCTGTCGCCAGGTCGCTTTCGCGCTCGGCCACGGCCAGGATCACCAGCGGAACCTGGAGCCCGTTGGCCAGTTCGACGGCTTCGTGCAGGGCGCGGCCGGCGGCGGGCGAGCCGTCCGTGCCGACCAGGATTTTCCGGACCGGCTGGAATTCGGCGGGCGTGACGAGACAGGGGCGGCGGGCGCGGCGAATGAAACGTTCCATGGTCGAGCCGGTGAACTCGGGGCCGGCGTGCTCGCCCTGGCGGCCCAGCACGACCAGTTCGGTCCGCGCCTGGATTTCGCCGAAGACCTGCGCGGGATGGCCGAATTCCAGCGATGAGGTCAGGGCGATGCCCGCGGCCCTGGCGCGTTCTTCGGTTTCCTTCAGCAAGGCTTCCCCGCGGGTGCGCAGGGCTTCCTGCAACCCGTTCAGCACTCCGGGATTCCAGGGAATCAGGCCGGTCTGGGGTGCGATGATCGGAAAATCGAGCATGCGCGAATCCACCACATGGACGGCTTCGAGCTGGGCATTCAGGCGGAGGGCAAGATCCATGGCGTATTCCCGCGCCACGTCGCCGTGGGCCGAACCATCCACGCCGAAAAGGATGTTTTTGATCATGGCGTCACCTCGTTCCTTGACAGCCGGAATGATGGCGTTCCCGGCGGGGTTTGGCAAGAAGGGAAGAAGGTGGAGGGTGGGAAAAGGCGATAAAGGCGCATCTGCGATGAGGTGCATGCACGGGTCATATTGAGCGAAGGCGCGCAGCGCCGGAGTCGAAATATCTCGGCCTGATCCCAACGGCGGGCCGGCGGGACCGAGCTTGAGATCCCTCGACAAGCTCGGGATGACAGGCGCCGGTGGCCATGGTTTGTTTCTGGATTGCGGGCACCTAATCGCAGATGCGCTCGCCGTCACTCCAGCCGTTGGAGGGCGGTGCGGAGGGCGTCGGGGGCCCAGCGGCGATAGAGAAAGTCGGCGCGGGGCAGCAGGGGGAGGCCGGGCGGCAGGGGGGATCGCAGCGGCGTTTCCAGCAGGGTATAGATGCGGCAGCGGCGGTTGACGACCCGCACGGGTTCGCCGGCTTTGGAGACGAGGGATTCCTCCGTGAAATCGCATTTACCCGGGCCGGGGCAGGCGCCGAGCCGCGCGGCGTGCGGACAGGATTCGGACAGAAACAGCGGGGGATCGCGATGGACGGGCCAGACCAGGGCGTAGGGGTGGCGGGCGGCGAGGACGGCGACGTTCTCCGGCGTGTCTTCGGGCGACACCGTGAAGCGCGAGAGTCCCTGCCGGCGCAGTTCGGCGATGGCCGCGGTGTTCAGGGTGTAGAGCGGCCAGTCGGCGGAAAGCTCCAGCCCGGCGTCGCGGGGAAGGAATTCGAGGGCCGAAAGATTGGCGGCTTCCCACCGGCGGATGCCGGCATCCAGGAAATGGCGGATCTGCGCCGTCAGGTCTTCGCGGTCCCGGGCGCGGGTGATCATGGGCAGGGCGAGGCGCACCGCGATGCGCTCCGGCAGCCGCGCCAGCGCCTGTTCGATGGTCTCGACGGGTTCGCGCCCGAGTTCGATGATGAGTTCGGTGACGCGCGGAAGATCGCCGTCCGGGAAGGCTTCCAGCAGGGCGGCGGGCTGGTCGGTCTTCAACAAAAACGCAGGCGTTTTTGTTGAAGGGGGCTGGGGGCCGGGTTCAGGGGGCAGGGGGGAGAGGGATGCGATGGTGGATTCAACGTAAGTTTCGCGGGCACCCTGCAGTTGAGTTTCGAGGGCGGTGGCGAGGTCGCGGCGGAGGGCATTGAGCTGCGAGACGGGAATGAACAGGTCGGGGCCGGTGCAGGCCAGGTTATGCAACTCAAAAGGAGTATCGCCGAGCTTGGCAAAGGCCGATTGCAGCGCGCCGGCCATGGCGGCTTCCGGCCAGCCGGCGTTTGGTGAAACATGC
>ERZ795048.2953-NODE-2953-length-13106-cov-36.269481_pt1 | contig 13106 bp, 11 predicted proteins | sample MGYA00375132_ERZ795048 | MGnify/ENA primary metagenome ERZ795048 (study PRJEB30177, sample SAMN05720225) | activated sludge metagenome | isolation source: Anaerobic digester | place: Hong Kong | collected 2014-12-17 ...
GAATTGTCTTTTTTTGCCACAACCCACACCCCCAAGAAAAAATCAGATAATTTTTTGGACAAAAAGAAGGTGGGTTATAAGAAAAGTAAGTGCTATTTATTGCGCCGTATTTAGGTGAATATTCTGAACCACATTGGATCTCTTATCTGGCCTTTATTTAATACTTCGTATATTTTATGACTGTGTTTAGTTCACCGTGTTTATTTATTATAATTAAGGCACATTTTGTAGTAATTGTCAATTTCTTTAAGAAATCTATAATCTTTCAAATCAGAAATTACATCTTCATAAAAAATGGGCTTAATAATTATCTTGTCAAGCACTTGTTTGAAATCTTTGTCAAACCATTCTTTCCTTTCTTTATAGTCGGATTCATTTTTATATTGTTCTACACGCCTTTTAACTTTTTCATGAATGCTATTAATGTCCATGGCTTTCCCATAACTAGCCTTACTTTTGTACTGATCTTCAGGTATCAATAAATAAAAGCTTATTGATAAATTATTTAGTTGACTAATTTTGCCAGACATATCAATTGTCTTTGCAATACAGGCAATATACCTTGATGCTTGGTTATAAAATGATGCGTTAGTAACTTTTGGTGAAAATTCAGAGAAAATCTTTGCTTCAATAATCTTTAATTCTCTTCCAATCAGTTTTAAAGCTCCTTTATTTTTATTATCTCCTATTTGAAAGTTACCGATTGCACTGTCTGCATGAGTAAAAGATTCAGCTAACGGGTCATCTTTAAATCTTGGAAGAAATGGAGAATATAACCATGGTTCGCTAAAATACTTGTTATCAGGTTTGATAAATAAATCATGTTCCTTTAGTCCACAATCAGTCACTGCGAATATCAATATTCTCGTTAACCAACCTTCACAATAAAACTCAGTAGGATGTGTAAAATCTTTCCAATAATTAAAAATATTTAACAGTTTGTTTAAGTCGTAATTATTCATTTTAGCTTTCCTCTCCCCCCGTTTTTTTTGAATTTTGTTTTTGTGGTCTTTTGTGAACCGTTGAATCTATTCTATGAACAAAATCATCTCGCAAGGTGTTTAATTCTAGTAGTTTGTCTTTTAACACTTCGTCAATAATTCCTTTTTCTTTGGCAGTTTTAATAAATTTTTTCCCAACACCTGCAAATGATATTTTTTCATCAACAGGATTGTGATATGGCAATCCTAGTAAGCGCGCAATTTGTCTTTCTATCGTTACGGCACACATGATGATACTCGCTACAAAATCACCGTCCATAAAAGCGTGGCTTGCTTCTTCAAAGCAATAATGAACATCGGGCGGTGAAAGATAATCCTCGTTTTCTGGATTGCAATTATCCAAAAGAAAACTCAAGCGCTCTTTAACAGCTTCTTCGTTGTTCTGCATATAATCTGCCCAGTATTGATCAATTTGCGCTTGGGTGTATAGCATAATTAAAATTTCAATTTCTCCCAATCACTCCAATCGTTCTTTTCGCACTTGTTCCAATCATAAACCGCCTTTTGATTAATTTTCCAGCCGTCGCTTTTCTCAATCGCAATACCACCGAAAAGTTTTTTTCCTTTTTGCTCCTTGATATATTCCTGCAATTTTTCTGCTTTGGCTTTGGTATAGTTTCCGCCGTCGCGATCTTCCATATCTTTCGTTTCAAAAATTCCAATTCGTCCGTCAATTAATTGCACGAGATAATCAGGGTAGAAAGTATGGATTACTCCGTCGGGATATTCGTATTTAACGCCAAAATAATCTTGTTTGTTTTCGCCATTTTTCCACCACCAAACTATTTTGTCGCTATTTTCCTTTAAAAACTTTTCAAAATTCTTTTCGGGATTAAGTCGAGAAGCAGACAAATAACACGGCTCATAAACAAACTTTCCATGCTCTACGCGTTCGTCGTTATGTTGATTGAAAAAACTCTCTTTGGCAATTTCAAATTCATAAAATTGCTCGCTTTCTTCTACACGCTTCAAGATTTCTTTCTCTCGAACTGTTTTGTATTTTTCAATCGCGCTCGCCAAAATTTCCTCAAACTGCCTTTTGTTACCATTGTGCGCCAAAACCATTTGCACGCGTATTATTTCTTCTGGCCATGCTTTTGATCCGAGATATTTTCTAAACCAAGTATAAATCGCCGTTTTAACCGCAGGCACAGACCTTTTGACATTCTTAAATGAGCCGAGGCGCTCTTTGATAATCTGCTCAAACAATGCTTGCAAATCATTACCTGCAATCGTAAGCCGTGCGCGTGCGACGGAATCAATTTTGCCTTCAATCTCATCAAAAGTCGTGCTTTCAATTTTGGCGTTAGCGATTATGTCTTGCTGATATTTCTTTACATCCAAAATCACGCCTTCCTTTTCTACTTTCGCCCCATTTTGGGCAAACATTGTATGGTCGCCTTTCAATCCAAAATGTTCGCACGCTGTTTTTTCAAATACTGGCGTAAAACTGGAAGTAATATCGCCATAGTCCGCGCGCGATTTATAGTATGAAGTCAACTTGATCGGTTTATACACTTCTTTACGGACGGCTTTCAAATGCTTGATGATATTCGGATTGTATTCTTCTTTTTTAACAATAATGCTTTGTACATTGGTATAAATATATCCGCGATTCAAATCCTCGCTTGCATAATGCTTTTGCTCTGGCATACGCAAAATACGCCCAACAGTTTGGATTTCAAAAATTTCGCTGTGTGCTTCGCGGAATTTCACCAAAATATGAGCGCGCGGACAATCCCAACCTGTATCAATCGCTTGCTTGAAAATCAAAAATTCAATTTCGTTGTCCGGTTCAGACACCCAATCCAAAGTTTCAGATTTTTGTTCCGATAGCCAAATAGCAAGTTTTCCGTTTCCAGTTCCGTCTTTTCGTTCAGTTATGCCTTTATCCGCTAAAAACTTTCTCACCGCTTTTATTTTGTCCTCGCCAGCTTCGGCAGTCGGAATCTGCACCAAAACAAGCGGATTGATATTCGTATTTTCTTTTTCAAAAAGTTTTTTCAATTCCAAGCGTTTTTTATAGGCCGTTTGCAAAACAACTTCTTGCGAATCTGCCTCGTCGTCGTTTATCTCGTCAATCTTTTCGTTGATAATCAATTCCTTCTTGATCATTCCTTCTTCAATAACATCTTTTGGCTCAACAAAAATATAGCCAGCAGTTCCGCGCGCCAAATCTCTTGGGTCAGGTGTAATCCGGGGAGTAGCACTCATTTCCAAAATCACATCAGCGTTTATCTCGTTGCGTAGTTCATTGGTTCGCTCAGCAGTCGCGCCAATATGACTTTCGTCAATAATCATGATGACTTTTCGCTGTTCGCGCGTTTTGGAAAGTACATCGCGAAAATTCAATTTTTCACCGTCTTTCATCAAAATATTTTTCCAATCGCCAGTTTCTCGTTCTTTACTTCGCAATTTTTCCCAGTTCACGACGACAACCTCGTTGCGGACGATTCTTTCGCGTCCACCAGTAAATTCTTCCTCCACGAGCGACACTCTCGGCGCTCCGCCAAAAATTCTCACCAAACTATGCTTGCTTTGCAAATGTAGTTCGCCTTTACCGACACTTATCCAAACAAAACACAAGTCCATTTCTGGCACTTCTCTGATAAGTTCTTCAATAAACTTGGCAGTCATCAAAGTTTTTCCGCTACCTGTTGGCGCTTGAAAAACGCACACTTTCTTTTGCTCCTCTTTTGTAAGAAGTGTTTTGAAAGTGGCGATAAGTTCGCCGACCGCTTTTTCCTGATAATTTTTAAGATTAATATTCATAAATTTGCTCGTAAATATCTAATATTTTTTGTGGAATCGGCTCCAAACTCACGCCTTGCCACTCGGCAAAATCGTTTTTGTCCAGCCCTAACGGATCAAAAGTAAAACAATACAAAATCTTTTCGCCTTCCATTTTGTCCAGTTCCTTTTTTAACTGTGCAAGACTATCTCGTTCCATAGAATAATACACGCCCATAATTCTGCCGTTTTGTTCAAAAATATGATAATCGGGTTTAGCTTTCACTTCATCAAAAATTCCTTCTCGTAAGCAAAGCATTTCCGTGCATTCGCGAGTAATCCGTAATTTCATATCATCTCGGCTAATGGAGTTTTTTACAAAAGCAGTTTTGAAGTATTTTAGATTTCCAACGTGTGGTTTAATTTTTTGTCCATCCTTATTTTTATATCCAGTTTTCATCACCTTATATATTCTTGGATAGCAGTATTCAGTACAAATTCCTTCATCATCATTTGTACAAAGTATGAATTTTGCTTCTTTTTCTTTTATATCCAAAGCATACTTAAGTAATGCATGCCCAGTTGTTCCTGTGCCAGCAAAAAAATCAAGAACGGTCAAATCTTTACCCTTATCAGCTAATTGGATAAGTGTTTTTATTAGCCTTGTGGGTTTTGGACGCATTTTACTGCAATCTTTATCTAAAATTTCACTAACCTCTTTCGTCCCTTCTGTTGTGGTTCCTTTTGTAAGCAGTACGGAATAGGGGGTTATTGATCTTTCTTCAAATATAAAAATTTTTATTGCTGGCACGGCGTTATCTTTAGCGCCCCAATAGATTCGACTAACTTTTTTTCCGTCCGTATTTTCTACAATGTCTGAGTTTAAACTGTCAAAATCATCTTTTGGAATATCGAACTGTCTAGTAAATTTTTTACCGCTTGGTGAAACGACAGTATAAAAATTTTCATGTTCAGGATTTGATGCGCTTTCTCGGCGTGAAATACTGCCCGCTTTGTATGGACCTCGCGGATCGTTATCGGGATTACCATACTCGTTTTGAAATTCAGGTGTCTCATTTATTTTATTTAACTTTTTTTCATATTTGTAGCATACAAGAATATACTCATGATCCTTTCTAAATGTGGTGGTGTTCTTCATTTTTCCATCCCTACCATATCCACTTTTTCGCCACACCATTACGTCAACATTATCTTCCCCAAAAATCTCATTGAGCAGAAGCCTAAGCTGTGCTTGCTCGCTGTCATCAATACTAACAAACATCACACCTTCTTCGTGTAGTAGGTTTTTAGCTAAACGCAACCGCTTATTTAAGAAAGTTAGCCATTTGCTATGTTTATACGAATCATCTTTTTCAACATATTTATCATTATATTTGAAATCTCCACCCCGGTTGTAAGGCGGATCAATATAGATAACATCAATTTTGCCTTGGTGGGTATAATTCAAAACAGATAAGGCGTGATAATTGTCGCCTTCAATCAAAATGTTAGTCGGCTTGCTCGCGTCGGTTTTGATTTCTTTGCCTTTGACTTCTTTCAAAACCGGCAAGGCATTCTCTGATTCCTTTTCAAATTGCTCTTTGGTTTTTTCCTCGTCCCAAATCAGCCCGTATTTTTTACGGGATTCTAGTTTTTCAATGACTTTGAGCAAGTCGTCTTTTTCGAGTTTTGAATAATCTTTTTTTGCCATAATATATTTCAAGTAAGTAATTGTATTGTATTGTATTCGTTTTCCCCTTATAAATAAATTGTTTTCGTAGCGGGGCGGAGAAAACACCTTATACCTCTTTCTTATAAATAAAAAACAAATTTATTCCCCTTTTTAAAAAGCCTGTCAAAATTCTTTATTAAAAGAAAAATATTTTTAAAATTGCGTATAACGTTCCACAAATATGATTAGTTGCGGATTGCGTGGCATTTTCCAATCAAAAAGCACTGCTGCTGTTGCGGGTGATAATGTTGATTATCAGCACCGAAACCGTAATTAATTATATTTTGCTGTTGCCGTCTGTTTTTTATACTTCTTCGTAAAATTTTATATTGTGTAAAGTTAAAAACTCTTTAATCCTGTCAACATGAACACAATGTCCAACATGCAAAAAAGGATGATTTGAAACTTTGGTCTTTTTGCCATTATTTACAATTTCCTTGTTTTCAATATCAAAACCGAGATGAAGTTGATTAGTCATAAATTGCATACCATATACTAATCCATCTTTATCAAATAATGGTCCACCGCTTTGCCCTTTTAGTCCCGGAGTACTGAGTTCAATTGACGTAACTTGATTATTTTCTGCTCCAAATCGTGTGATTATCCCATCAATCGGGAACTTTGGTGAATTTGGGTTTCCAGTCATTGTCCATTCGATATCATCGGTGTCTAGATTATGTTTAAAATTATTGAATTCAGGGAATGGATAACCAAGTCTACACAAATATTTGCCTTGCGCTAATTTATTTGAGTCTTTGACAAATTTTGCGTAAGATGAATAATGTTTATTTTCAAATCCTTCAAAAATCAAGATTGCTAAATCAAGAGTTGGGTGTGCATGAAATCTAATGTTTGTAATTGGATGCACAGAATTAATAAATCTGTTTTTTAATTGAACAACACTATCAGATTTATACCTATATTTTAACTCCAAGCCTTTTAGTCCTTTTTTAAATTTTCCATCACGTGGTAACTTGTCTCGCTCTGCTTTAAAATTTTGATATTGACCATTTACCTTGTCCGCTTGAACGATTAGGTCTAAAACATGCTTACAGGTTATTGCAACCCCTTCTTCATTTACAAAAAATAGAGTCGCTGTGGCTGGAGAAATTAGTCCACCATAAGTTCTTACGATTGAATGAATAGGTTTTGTAAATCTATCCACTTCTTTAATTGCTTCTATGAACATATATAGTTGGTTTTACATTGTTAGCAACTTTTTATAGATTCAATGAATGTGTATCTATACCCTCAAATTTGGGGGTATAGATGTAGAAATAACGTGTATTATATACTTCTGAATCTTAGTGCAAAAATTCCTCTTATTACCCTTTTCTAAGGCCAATAAAAAAAGCAAATCCCGGAATTTACAGGTGTCAAAAAAACTGACTTTATGTGCGGACATAAGAACAATGTAACTGTTTCTAAAACAGAAGTATGTAAAATTAGCACTTATTCAAGAAAATTCAACTCTTTAGTGAGAAAAAAGAATGGGAGCACATCATTTTCTCTTCTCGAATAACATCGCGCATCCATCCAGCAATAGCCTGAGAATCAATATTACCGCCTACATATTTCTTCGTTTATAATGTTTCTGCAAATAAGGGGACACTTCTCACACGCGGGAAAATAAGTATCCATTACGTCAAAATACGACGTAGTGGACAAAAATTGCTTCCAAAAAGGATCTTACTTAAAGCCGAGATGTAAGCCGAGCCGAGGCATCAGTCATTCTCTTTCCGCTCCGCCAACTCCGCTCCAATCGAATCACTGATCTTTTCCTTACTTCCGCTCAGAGATTGTCATCCTCCATTCCGCATACGCTCCATTCCGGACCACAAACTCTTGACGCTCCAGAACAGAACGGTATTCGCTCCGCTCATGATCCTTTAGCCCCGCCCGGCGAACCCATTCGCCTCCCACCCAAAACCCTCCCGCCCCAGGCTCCGCCTGCGGCAGGAGTAGAGCGGATGGCGTTGTCGGGTTTCCTCGCTTTATCTGAGAAATTCTCTAAACGTTAATTAAAACTATTGTCCTGTACACTCCGTTTTAGACAGTGCCCTGTCAAGACAATAGCAACTTCACCAATCTAACACATTCCGTACACAACGAACAGAAAACCCGTACCCTTTGGTCATGTTGTTCCTGTTTACTCTGCTATATTTGCAGCTTAGCGACCGGTACCAGGCGTTATTCGTATCGATCTCAGTAGAACTCCACCAGTAACCGAAAGTACCAAAGCTACTGAAGAAACCAGCGTAGTCGAAGATGCCAGAGCCATATAAACCACCCGGAAGGGCTTTAAAACCACTTTCGTTGGTGGCTCCATTATTTGGGCTGTCCCAGTGAGAGGTTCCAGCTTCTTTCATATTACTACCGGCAATGTCTTCACCTCCCAGATAATTTATAAGTCTTGTCCATTCTGCATCGCTTGGTAAATGCCAACCTTCAGGACATGCCATCTTTGCTGCCGACCAGTTATAAAGTACTCCGTAGGTTGTATAGTAGAAAAGGCTTTTGGCTGTATCTACATCTGTGCCGTAGTACTCATAAACGTAATAATATCGATCTGTTCTATTACCATTGTATTCTGAGTGTGTTTCAGGGCCAACTACTCGCGGCAAATACGCTAAGTTTTCTGCCATCCATACCTGATTGCCTATGTTTATATATGTATATATTTTACCATCCCGTTTATCAGTAAAACTCTCATACTGTGTCTTAAAGGATTTTTGCTCACCATAGGCTGTACCCTTTGCATTTGTCGCATATGCCCTCACATAATAGGTGGTATCCAAAGAAAGACCATCGATATTGGTAGTATAATTTCCCAGGCCAATACCGTTTATTGTTTTAGAATTTGAAGTCGTGGGATTTTCAGATGTGTTCCAGCAAATGCCACGGGCTGTTACCGATGATCCACCATCTGAAGTCACATTCCCTGAACAGATCGCTGTAGTGGGAGTTATATTGGTCACATCATTTGTAATTACAGTAGGCACTTCTTGATCAGTAGTGAAGGCTTTTTGTTCGCCATAGGCCGTACCCTTAGTATTCGTAGCATAAGCCCTGACATAATAGGTGGTATTAAAAGAAAGACCGGTAATATTGCTGGTATAAGTTCCCGGGCCTGTACCATCTGTTGTCTTGGAATTTGAAGTGGTAGGATTCTCAGATGTGCTCCAACACGCGCCGCGGGCTGTTACAGCAGCATTCCCATCTGATGTCACATTCCCTGAACAGTCCGCTGTTGTGGTGGTGATATTGGTAACGTCCCCTGTTGTAACAGACGGGGTTGTTTGTTCTATATCTGTAGTAAATGTTCTTTGCTCCCCATAGGCTGTATCCACGGAGTTCGTAGCATAAGCCCGTACATAATAGGTGGTATTCTGGGAAAGGCCGGTGATATTGTCGCTGAAAACGCCTAATCCGTTACCGCTACTTATTTTTGAATCTGATATAGTTGGGAACTGTGAAGTACTCCAACAAAAACCCCGTGCTAAAATTGCCGCACCTCCATCAGCAGTTAAATTGCCTACACAGGTCGCTGTTGTGGTGGTTATGTTACTTACTTCTCCTGTGGTAATCGTAGGAATTACAGGGATTATTGGTGTTGCGCGTGGTGTGCATGAATGTAAGAACTCCAACACAAATAAGGAAATAATAATATTTCGCATCATTAATTTAATTTATTGATTATTAATAAATATTTGATAATCATATATTTAATATAGTGGTCATAATTAACTAATCCCGGACACAACGGACAGAAAACCCGAATTCCTTACTGGTGTAGTACCTGTATACGTAGCTGTCATTGGAGCTCAGGTGGCGGCGCCAGGCGTCAATTGCATTGTGCTCCGTAGAACTCCACCAATCGCAGTGGTAACCAATGCCTTCGAAATTCGCTCCGCTGTCATAGTCAAAGCGGTAACCACCCGGAAGGGCTGTAAAACCACTTTCGTTGGTGGCATCATTCGGAGAAGGCCAGTGGGTTGTTCCTGCCTCTTTCAGTTTATCAGCAGCAACAGATATTCCTCCCAGATAATCGGTAAGTGTTGTCCACTCACCATCACTGGGTAAATGCCAGCCATCAGGGCAGGCTTCCAGTGCCGCAGGCCAGTTATACAACACCCCGTAGGTTTGATAATTGGTTGTGGCTTTAGCTGTAGCTACACTTGTGCCATCATAGCCATAAACATAACAATATGGTGAGCTCCATGATCCAGAATAAGGCTTACTCACTGAAGGTAGGTAAGCCAGATTTTCTGCCATCCATACTTGCTTTCCAAGGGTTACTGTTACATACTGATTACCATCGCGAGAATCGGTAAAACTACCAAATACCGGGTTTATTTCCTGTGTTTTAAAAGTTCTCTGCACCCCATAGGCTGTCCCCACGGAATTTGTAGCATAAGCTCTAACGTAATAGGTTGTATTAAGAGAAAGGCCGGTGATATTACTGGTATAAGTTCCCACGCCTGTGCCATCTGTTGTCTTGGAGTCTGAAGTTGAGGGATTCTCAGATGTGCTCCAGCAGACTCCTCTGGCTGTTACAGCAGCTCCTCCATCGGCTGTTACATTACCGGAACAGTCCGCTGTTGTTGTAGAGATATTGCTAACATCTCCTGTTGTGACAGAGGGCATTTGTGCTTTTGTAGTAAAAGTTTTTTGCTTACCATAGGCCGTACCTTCTGAATTTGTCGCATATGCCCTTATATAATAGGTGGTTTTAGGTGAGAGGCCGGTGATATTACTGGTATAAGTTCCCACGCCGGTACCATCTGTTGTCTTGGAGTCTGAAGTTGAGGGATTCTCAGATGTGCTCCAGCAGACTCCTCTGGCTGTTACAGCAGCTCCTCCATCGGCTGTTACATTACCGGAACAGTCCGCTGTTGTGGCAGTTCTGTTGGTTACATCACCTGTAACCACAGTAGGCATTCCTATATCGGTAGTGAAGGTTTTTATTTCGCCATACCCTGTTCCTTTGAAATTTGTGGCATAGGCACTGACATAATAAGTGGTATTAGGTGAGAGGCCGGTGATCTTGCTGGTATAAGTTCCCAGGCCGGTACCATCTGTTGTTTGGGGATCAAAACCAATTAAAGGATAACTATCTGTGCTCCAACAAACACCCCGATCTATGACAAAAACTCCTCCATCGGCAGTTACATTCCCTGAACAGTCCGCTGTTGTGGCAGCTATGTTGGTTACATCACCTGTAACCACAGTAGGCCTTTCAAGAGGGGTAGTGAATTTATTTTGTTCGCCATACGCTGTTCCTGCAGCGTTAGTAGCATATGCCCTCACATAATAGGTGGTACCAGGTGAGAGGCCGGTGATATTGCTGGTGAAACCTCCTAATCCATTACCATTACTTGTTTTTGAATCTGATATTGATGGAAACTGTGAAGTACTCCAACAAACGCCCCGAGCTATTATTGCTGCACCACCATCAGCAGTCACATCACCAGCACAGATAGCTGTTGTGCCAGTTATGTCGGTTACTTCACCTGTGATGACAGAAGGATTCTCCGGAGGGCGACAGGAAAATAATAGCATTCCCATTGAAAGCAGTAAGACAATCTTTTTCATTATATATGGTTTTGATTCTATTAATAACGTATTTGTCAATTGCTTGGTGTCTCTGTTTTTTTGTATTTCTTTTTCCAGGATTTCCTGTATTGAATCCTTTTAGTCAGTTTAATATTTCCAATAAATTCATCAATTTCTTCTTGTGTCCATCCTGTTACGTCTTTAGAAAAAACATATTGCAGTGGTTTTGAAATACCAGGAAAAAGTTGTCCTCCCTCGTGTGCAGTTGATTCTAATTTCCAGCCCATACTTCCTAAATAAGAAATGACCTGCATATTGTTATCAAATAGTTTCCGATAACCGAAGCCATCATCAAAATAACCCACACCCTTTGACGTGGAAACAACATAAGAACTACCATCGTAGGACATATATTCGAATCTCTTGGATGGCTTTTCATTCTGTGTTTCCCCCTGGATTTCTTGAGCAGAAAGGAGACAAGGCATAAGTAATGCTAACAATAGTAGTGTTTTTTTTATCATGATAAATTCATTAAACATTCAATCTGTGACGTTTCAACGTGAAAGAACATAAATTAATACTTAATAGAGTATTCCTACTTTTCCTCTATCAAATACAGAAATCATTTGTTTTGCTAAATCTATACCGACCCTTTTAAAACCGTCTCCCATCAGATTAATTTTTGAACCAAAGGTTCCACCACGACCATATACGGTGAGTTCATATAACGATTCTTCCTGACCGCGTTTTTTTATAAAACCGCTCATGAGTACAGAACCATTTTCAGAAATACTGCTAATTATCAACTTGATTTGATATTTTGACTGTTCAAAACTTCCAAATCTAACCCTATACCCATAATCGAACATATAGTTATTGAAAGATCCCAATAAATCACGGAAAAGGCTCGGTTTATATTCATTTTCCCATAAAGTGATCCAATCTTCCTCTGAGCTAACATCCTCGATATACACAAAATCAGCTTCACTTTTCCCGTGAATAATGGCTTGCGAAAATGTTATTGAAACATCAATCTCCTTTTCATTCTTCAAAGATTTAAGTAATTCCTTGATCTCTTTCTTTGAATTCTGAGCATATAAAGAATCTACAGGTAAACTAAGCGCCAAGACTGTTACGCATAAAAGAAATGCAAAATTCTTCATGAAATATGATTATTGTTGGTTTTAAAATTTTCTTTTAACTAGAAGAAGCTGCGTTATCGAGGCCATTGAATCGGATCTAAACCCAATTCCCTGGCTTTTTCATCAAGCCGTTTACGCTCACGTTTAGAATAGATTTCGTGTACGGAACGTCTGTCCTTTGTAAACTTTACCTTTTCCAAAAACTCCTTTACCTGTTCTGGGGTCCAGCCTGTCACATCTTTGGAGAATGAATACCTTGGGCCCCAATTTTCATCAAAATGCCAACCCAGGGACTGGAAATAGGCAATAGCCTCCATTTCGTTATTAAAAAATCTACGTATGCCAACACCATTATCAAGGTAGTTCGATCCCAGACTGGTTTGAACGTAGTAATTGCGGGTGTGGTAAAACAAGTACTCCTTTGTTTGCTCCTGTTCCTGTGCGCCCAATAGCAAGGGAAAGAAAACCAATAAAAATAATAGCCTTTTCATACCTGACCTTTATGTAACCATAAATGTAAATATTTATTAATAGACCAGAAAATCAATATATTGAAAATTGAGTCAATATATTTGACAAAGTGTCAAGTATAACACACAGTAATTACTATTGACACAAATCTGTATTTATAGAATTTCCGGCCGGGCTCAAAATAAAAATTTAGAACGTCAAAATATGACGTAGTGGACAAAAACTGCTTCCAAAAAGAATATTACTTAAAGCCGAGATGTAATCCGAGATGTAATCCGAGCCGAGGCATCAGTCATTCTCTTTCCGCTCCGCAAGCTCCGCTCCATTCGAATCACTGATCTTATCCTCACTTCCGCTCAGAGATTGTCATCCTCCATTCCGCTTCCGCATAAAGCTCCAGCTCCATTCCGGATCACAACCTCTTGACGCTCCAGGGTTAATCGGTATTCGCTCCGCTCATGATCCTTAACCCCA
>ERZ795048.2955-NODE-2955-length-13095-cov-6.494709_pt1 | contig 13095 bp, 6 predicted proteins | sample MGYA00375132_ERZ795048 | MGnify/ENA primary metagenome ERZ795048 (study PRJEB30177, sample SAMN05720225) | activated sludge metagenome | isolation source: Anaerobic digester | place: Hong Kong | collected 2014-12-17 ...
CAGGACTACAAGGCCTTTTTGCACAGCATGCACCGAATCGCAGATGCGCCCGTCAAGAGGGGGGAGACGGGCCGGGCTTGCGGGGGCGGGGCGGGCATGGTATTCGGGGCGGATGATTGAATTCCGGCAGGTGAGCAAGCGCCATGGCGGGCAGGTGGTGCTCGACGGGGTGGACTTTCGGCTGCTGGCGGGGGAACGGATCGGGGTGGTCGGGCCCAACGGGGCGGGGAAGTCCACGATTTTCGAACTGATTGCCGGGGAGGCCGAGGCGGATGCCGGGCAGGTAGAGCAGGCGAAGGACATCCGGATCGGCTATCTGCGCCAGCAGGTGCCGGCGGGCGGGGAGGCGGTCCCGATCCAGGCGTATGTGGAAACCGCGGCCCCGGACCTGGAGACCATCCGGGCGGAGATCCACCGGATCGAGTCGCGCCTGGCGGAGGATCCGGATGCGGAAGCGCGTGTGCTGCTGCGGCGGCTGGGGGAGCTGCAGACGCAGTTCGAAGTGCAGGGCGGCTACGATCTGCATGCCCGGGCCGCGGCGGCGCTGACGGGCCTGGGGTTCCGCGTGGGGGACCTGGCACGGCCCCTGGGCGAATTTTCGGGCGGCTGGCAGATGCGCGCGGAGCTGGCGCGGGCGCTGATCGGCGAACCCGACCTGCTGCTGCTGGACGAACCCAGCAATTACCTGGACCTGCCGGCGGTGGAGTGGCTCAAGCGCCGGCTGGAAGGCTATCGCGGGACGCTGGCGATGGTTTCCCACGACCGATACCTGCTGGAGAGCCTGTGTGACATCACGCTGGAGGTGGCGGCGGGGCGGGTGACCCGCTATCCGGGGCGGTACAGCTGGTATGCCCGCGAGCGGGAGAAGCGCCGGGAGGTGTCGCTGGCGCGCCAGGCCAACGAAGACCGCAAGCGCGCGCAGATCGAGCGCTACGTGGAGCGGTTCCGGGCCAAGGCCAATCTGGCGGCGCAGGTGCAAAGCAAGATCAAGATGCTGGAGAAAATGGAGCGCACGGAAGTGGTCGAAGTCGCGCGGGGCCGGTCCCGTTTCCGGCTGGCGCCGCCGCCGCACTGCGGCCAGGAGGTGCTGCGGTGCGAGGGGGTGGGATTCGCCTACGACGAGGGGCGCTGGATTTTCCGGGGCGTGGACCTGTCGGTGCGGAAGGGCGAGAAGCTGGCGGTGGTGGGCCCCAACGGGGCGGGGAAGACGACGCTGCTGCGGGTGATGGCCGGGCAGCTGGCGCCGGGGGAGGGGCGATGCGCGGCCGGCCACCGGGTGGCGGCGGGCTACCAGAGCCAGGAAACGGCCGACACCATGGACCGGACGCGGAGCGTCCTGGACACGCTCAAGGCGGCGGCGCCGGACGCGGCCGAGTCGGAACTGCGCAATCTGCTCGGCGGATTCGGATTTTCGGGCGAGGCCGTGGACAAGCGCGTCGAAGTGCTGTCGGGCGGGGAGCGCATCCGGCTGGCGTTTGCGCGGATCCTGGCGCGTCCGCCGAACCTGCTGCTGCTGGACGAGCCCACGACGCATCTGGACGTGGAAAGCCGCGAGGCGCTCCAGGACGCGCTGGGGGCCTACGAGGGCACGGTGGTGCTGGTGTCGCACGACGTGGCCTTTGTGCGGGCGGTGGCGCAGGGCATCGTCGCGGTGGCGCCGGACGGCGGCGGGGTGCGTCGGTTTGCCGGCGGCTATGACTACTATCGGGAAAAAACGGCCGGAGAAGACACCGGCGGGGCGGGGGGGGCGGCGGAACCGGCGATGGATCAGGACAAGGCGGCGCGGGTCGAGGCCATGCGCGACCGCAAGGCACTCAAGGCCGAATTGCGGCGGGCCGAGAAAGAACTCGCGGGGCTGGAAAAGGAAATCGCCAACCTGGAGAAGGAACAGGCGGAGCTGCACCGGCGGCTGGCCGCCCCGGAGACCCCGGCGGACCGGCGCGCCGCCGACGGCCGGCGGCTCAAGGAAATCGAAGACACCCTGTCCATTCGGCTGTCGGCGTGGGAAGAAGCCGGGAATCGGCGGGATTCCATGGCGGCATCTAAATGAGGGGAAGCAAGATGCATTTACGCAGCGGCAAAATGTTAAAATTATGTTTGGATTCTGGTGTATATTGCTATAGTGTTTTGTTCACGTGTCCTCTCCTTTAAGGAGAGGTGTACTTAGGGCATGAGGAGCCAGGTGGCGGGATGAACAAAACGATCATTCGATTCGGGTTGCAGGCGTTGATGCTGTGCGGGCTGGCCGCCGGGACGGCGCAGGCGGTGCCGGTGCGCATTGCGTCGTTCAACGTGGCGTTCGGCATTGACACGAATGACGACGGGGGGACGACCAACGACACCGACTACGCGGCGGTTTCCAACACCATCCAGCGCGTCCAGCCGGACATCATCTGCTTCCAGGAGCTGTACGCAGACGAAGACATGCAGGCGTGGATCACGCTGGCCGCGCAGCTGGGTTATCCGTATTACGCCATGTCCAGCGGCGGATCGCTCGACAACTCCATGCGCACGGGCATTTGGAGCAAGTATCCGATCACGGGCACGGACCTGATCAAGGAGACCTATTACGACCCCAGCGCCGTGGAAATCATGCGCTGGCCGATCGTGGCGACGATCGAAGTGCCCGGCGCCTTGTATCCGCTGCACGTGGCTTCGACGCACAACAAGGCCGGCACCACCACCAAGTCCGCCCGCCTGCAGCGCGCGTTTGAAATGTACCGCATCGTCCAGTATTTCGACCGCCTGGTCGCCTCGAATCCGGTGGAAAACGTGCAGTACGCGATCATGGGCGATTTCAACGACGACATCGGGCTGTCGCAGAACGAGTATTTCGATCTGGCCTACTACGAGTCCACGTATGCGAGCCTGGGCAATTCGACGGCGGATTTCAACGACGGGTTTGACATTCCCTGGAACACCAACGCCAGCTGGACGCTGCCGTACAGCAAGTATCCGACGGAGCGGCTGACCTACGCCGACATGGGGTGGATCAATCCGGTCCACACCGGGACGAATCTGACCTGGACGCACTACTACACGACCGAGAGCGGCCGGTACCGCCTGGACTACATTCTCTTCAGCGACGAGATCATGAACAGCGCCTACGGCGCGCCGACCGGGGAAATCTACAACGCGGAATTCGACGGGGAAGGGGTGGGACTCTACAAGCCGGGCCCGATCCCTCCCAGCACGACCAGCTACGACGCTTCCGACCACCGGATGCTGTTTGCGGACTTCCACCTGATCGACGTGGTGCCGGGCATCACGCCGGTGGCGATCCTGAGCGAGATCGTGGATGATTCCAGCGGGTCCAACGCCAACTACGTGGAAATCAACAACACCGGTTCGAGTTCGATGGACCTCACCGGCTACCAGCTGGGCGTGTATCTGAACGGGTCCACGAATCCGACCCTGATTTCGCTGTCCGGGACGCTGGCGGGCGGGGCGACCTATGCCGTGGCGGCTTCGCTGAGCGCCTATTCCAGCTACTGGGGCGTGGCGGCGCAGCAGGCGGCGGCGGTCATCGGTTCGCTGGACGGCAACGACACGGTGGCGCTGCTCAAACCCAACGGCTCCGTTGCGGACGTGTACGGCCAGATCGGGGCCGTGCCCGGCGGGTGGAGCTTCGCCAATTCGGTGGCGGCGCGCAACGCCGGCATCAGCGATCCGTTCGATGTCTGGGACTCGCAGGAATGGACGATCACCGCCGGCACCTACGCGGCGACGCCGGGCTGGCACCAGGCGCTGGCCAGCGCGGAGGCTTACGTGTCGGCAGGTCCGGCACTGAATCCCTCTGCTCCCAGGGCGACCAACAGCTTTGCGATCACGGTGGGCATCACGCCCAACCTGCTGGCATCGAATCTGACGGCCACGGGCGTCTATCGCATTCAGGGCGGGAGCTGGATGGCACAGGCGATGACCAATGGGGCCGGGACCGCCTGGTCGACCCCGCAAATGCTGCCCGGCAAGGAAATGGGCGACGTGATGGATTACTACGTGCGCTACACCTGCGAAGGGCCCGAAGGCGTCCACACCAACTGGTCCGCGACCAATTCCTACATGTTTCCGGTGATCGGCTCCTCCACCAATCTCTACCCGATGTTCAACGAGGTGCAGTCCGACGGCAACAGCACCGACACCAACGAGTTTGTCGAGATCATCGCACCGGCGGGCATGAATTTGGCTGGCTACAAGGTGGAACACCGCAACGGCGCCGACGCCACCGACGGGCCGGTCTGGACCTTCACGTTCCCGTCCTTCGTCGTGCCGGACGACGGCGTGCTGTCCGCGGGCGACGTGCCGCTGGGGTTTGCGGTCGTTTCGCAGAATTCGAACTACGTCGCCAATACCGACTTCCTTCTGCCGGGCGGGCTGCTGAACTCGGGCGATGGTCTGATCCTGTACGATCCGGAAGGCAACGTGCTCGACGCCGTGGTCTGGCTGGGCGCCACCTATGACATCGGCGTGGACGATCCCGACACCGTGTCTCGGTCGGTTCCCGCGGGCAGCAAGAACTACCTGCACGAAATCGGCACGGATTCCAGCACCGACACCTGCCCGCAGGCCCCGAACAACATCCTGATGGCGGCGGGCACGTGGTACAACGCCACCATGTCGCCGGGTGCCATCAACGCCCAGCAGACCAGCGGCAGCATCATCATGGCGCCGGGCGACCAGGATATGGACAGCTTCCTCGACGACCAGGACAACTGCCCCGAGACGTTCAATCCGACCCAGACCGACACCGACGGCGACGGCCTCGGGGATGCCTGCGATCCGGACCTTGACGGCGACGGCGTCCTGAACGCCTATGACAACTGCCCGTACACGCCGAACGCGAACCAGTCCGACATCGACGGCGACGGGATCGGCGACGCCTGCGACCCGGACGCCGACGGCGACGGCATTCCGAACGAAGAAGATCCCGAGCCCTTCAACACCGGCATTTTGGAGATGGACTTCGAGGATTCCACGCTGAAGGAGACCTACAAGGATTACACGCCCCACGAAATCGCCGGACGGTACTGGGTGGTGTCCAACGCCATGGTGATTGCGCCCACCACGGACGACAATCTGGAGGGCACCCGCGGGGCGCGGTTGAGCTATTACGAGGGCGGTCTTTACCTGGTGGGGGCTTTGACCAACGGCATTGGCGAATTCGAATGGGCCTACGCGCGCTACAAGAACAGCGATGGATTTTCCATTCAGGCCCAGTACAATGCCGGTGGCGGCTGGACAACCATTGATTCGGTCAGCACGAAGGATGTGACCAGCCTGCAAACCAATGTCACCACCGTGGACGTGGTCGGGCCGGTGGATTTCCGCATTCTCTGGAGCAATTCGAAATTCCGTCAGTATGCCAATCTCGACAACATCCGGATCACGTCCTACATCCCGCCGGAGACCGGTTTTGCGGAATGCGAACTGGACGGGCCGGTGTCGGCGGCCTTCGACGGAACGGCGCGAACCAACACCTTCACCATCACGCCGGCGGGCATTCCGTATTCCGTGTCCTATGCCCCGGCGGCCCCGGTGGAGATCGGCACCTACACCGCCACGGTGACGATTCCCGACAGCGAGTATCTGCTGGGCGGGACGTTCGTCTACACCAATTCCGTGACGATCACGCAGGGCGTGGCCACCTGCGAAATGTCCGCGCCGGTCAGCCTGACCTACGACAGCCAGCCGCACACCAACGCCTTCACGGTGACGACCGGCCTGGCGTGGACCGTCAGCTATTCGCCGAGCGATCCGCCGCTGAACCCGGGCGCGTACGACGCCACGGTGACCGTGACGGGCGACGACCATTATCTCGGCGGCACGTTCGTGTTCAGCAATGCCGTGACGATCGGCGAAGGGCAGGCGACCTGCACGCTGGACGAAGCGCTGGTCCTCAACTACGACGGGGCGGTGCACACCAACACGTTCACCGTGACGCCCTCCGGCCTGGCCTGGTCCGTCAGCTATTCGCCGTCGCTGCCGCTGGACGTCGGCATCTATGACGCCACGGTGGCGGTGACGGGCAACGCCCAATACGCCGGCACCACCAACGTGTTCTCCTCCGCCGTCGTCATCCAGCCGGCCGGTTCCGGCGGCGGGACGGCCGTCGGCGATCCGCTGACGATCGACTTCGAAGATCCCTACATTCCGGACTACAACGCCTACGGCCCGCACACCAACACGCTGACGGCCGGCAGCCCGTCCGACTGGTTCCTCAACAACGCCACGCGCGGCAACCTGGCCAACGACAAGAAGACGGGCCTCTATTCCCTGCGGCTGCGCTATATCGGCCCGGAATCGACCAGCAACGGCGTGATGCAGAGCGTGACGCCGTTCACCAACGGCATCCACTCCGTGGCGTTCAACTACGCGGTTTACGGCACGCTGGAAGCCCCGACGCTGACGGTCCAGACCAGTCCGGACGGCGTGACCTGGACCACCAACGAGACCCTGACGACCGACGGGGTCAATACGAACTTCATTGCCTATTCCAACGAGTTGACCGTGGCGCAATCCTCCTATCTGCGGTTCCAGATGGAAGGCGGCGACCGGATGAACATTGACGACATCGTCGTGCTGCCTTATGCGGCGGTGTCGCAGGCGGGGGTGACGCTGTCCGGCCTGTCCCAGACCTATGACGGGACGCCCAAAACCGCGACGGTGACGACCGATCCGGCGGGGCTGGCGACGCAGGTTTCCTACGACGGCTCCTACACGGCGCCGACGGCCGCCGGCAGCTACACGGTGGTGGCCACGGTGACCGAATCCGGCTTTGCCGGAGTGGCCACCGGCACGCTGACGATCGCGAAGGCGGCGGCAAGCGTGACCCTGGGCGATCTGGCGCAGACCTACGACGGCACGCCGCGCGCCGCGTCCGCGACCCTTGATCCGGCCGTGTCGTATTCGCTGACCTACGACGGGTCGGCCACCGCGCCGACCGACGCCGGCAGCTATGAAGTCGTGGCAACGGTGACCGATGCCAACTACCAGGGCGGCGCCACCGGTACGCTGACGGTGGCCAAGGCCGAAGGCTTTGTCTCGTTCGACGGCCTGACAGTCGGCTACGACGGCAGCGGAAAATCGGCCCTCGTTTCGACCGATCCGGCCGGATTGACCGTGAACGTCACCTACGACGGTTCCGCGACGCTTCCGGCGGCCGTCGGATCCTACGAAGTGGTGGGCACGATCGCCGACATCAATTATGCCGGTGCATCCACGGACACCTTCACGATCGTCAAGGGCTCCGCCGCGGTGACGCTGACCGGCCTGGCGCAGACCTACGACGGCGCGCCGAAGAGCGCGGGCGCGACCACGACGCCGGGCGGTTTGACGGTGAATCTGACCTACGACGGCGCGGCGACCGCCCCGGCCGCCGCCGGAAGCTACGTGGTCACCGGCCTGGTGGCCGATGCGAACTACGCGGGGAGCGCCACCGGCACGCTGGTCGTGGCCAAGGCCGCCGCGACGGTCTCGCTGTCCGGGCTGTACCACCTGTACGATGGCTATGCGAAGAGCGCGACGGTGACCACTGATCCGGCCGGCCTGAGCGTGGCCGTGACCTACGACGGCTCCGCCGCCGCGCCCAGCGCCACGGGCAGTTACGCGGTCGCGGCGACCGTGAGCGACGCCAACTACCAGGGCTCGGCCTCCGGCACCCTGACCATCGCGCCGGAAGGCGAGGATCCCTTCGTTCAGTGGCTCCAGGATCAGGAACTCGATCCGGGCGACAGCCGCTTTGAGGAAGGCGCCGACGATGACGGCGACGGCCTGACGACCTGGCAGGAGTATGTGGCGGACACCGAACCCGACAGTTCCAACAGCGTCCTGCGGCTTTCCGGCACCTATGCGCCCGGCGCCGCCGGCGGCACCGGCAAAATGCTCTTCACCTTCCCGGCCAGTACCGGCCGTTACTACCAGCTGATCTACCGGACCAATCTCTTCAGCCCGACGCTGACCAACAACCTGGGGTGGGGCGTGCCGGGCATGGTCGTCACCAACGACTCGCCCGGGGCCTGGTTCGGCGACATCCGCGTGGGGCTGCAAGAACCCTGACCCGAACAGCCGCCTGACGGGGGGGGCGCTCCCGTGAAGCAAAATCCACCGGCTTGCTGTTGCCGGGACACCCCCGGCCTGCCTTCGATCGCAGCAAAAGGAATGGAAAAAAGCCCCAATAAAACGCTTCGACAAACGGTGCGGCCTGTGGCAGGATATCCCATTCCGACAGTTGGGTCGGAGGAGATTTGCCCATGAAGTTTGAACGCGCATCCGGTGTGCTGCTGCATCCTACATCCCTGCCCGGGCCTTACGGCATCGGCGAAATCGGGTCCGAGGCCCGCCGGTTCGCTGATTTCCTGCAGGCCACGGGGCAGAAGATCTGGCAGATTCTGCCGCTGGGGCCGACCAGTTACGGCGACAGTCCGTATCAGTCGCCCTCGACCTTTGCCGGCAATCCGCTTTGGATCAGCCTGGACGGGCTGGTCGGGGACGGCTTGCTGGATCCGGCGGAACTGAAGCGCTTTCCGTCGTTTCCCGCCGACCGGGTGGACTACGGCCCGGTCATCATCGCCCGCATGAAGGTGCTGGAAACGGTGTGCAAGGGGTTTGCGGACAAGGCGTCTGCTCGGCTCCGGACGGAATTCGATTCCTTCTGTGCCCGGAACGCCGGCTGGCTGGAGGACTACGCGCTGTTTGCCGCGCTGAAGGATGCCCACGGGGGCGTGCCGTGGACGCAGTGGGAGCCGGAACTGGCCCAGCGGGATCCCGCCGCCCTGGCCTCGGCGCGCCAAACCTATGCCGCCGAAATCCGCAACGTCCGGATCATCCAGTTTCTCTTCGAGCACCAGTGGAAACAGCTGCGGGCCTATTGCGCCGAACGGCGGATCCAGTTCGTCGGCGACATTCCGATCTTCGTGGCCCACGACAGCGCGGACGTCTGGGCGCATCCCGGCCTGTTTTTCCTGCGGCCCGACGGGCATCCGAGCGTGGTGGCGGGGGTGCCGCCGGACTACTTCAGCGCGACCGGCCAGCTCTGGGGCAATCCGCTCTATAACTGGAAGGCCCACAAGGCCCAGAACTACGACTGGTGGATGGCCCGCCTCAAACGCGTCTTTGAGATGGTGGACATTGTGCGCATTGACCATTTCCGCGGCTTCGAAGCCTACTGGGAGGTCCCCGGCGACGCTCCGACCGCCATGGACGGAAAATGGATCAAGGGGCCCGACCGGCACCTCTTCGACGTGCTGAAGAAGCGCATGGGCGACCTGCCGATCATTGCGGAAGATCTCGGGGTCATCACGGACGAGGTGGACGCGCTGCGCGAGCACTGCGGCTTTCCCGGCATGCGCATTCTGCAGTTTGCCTTCGGCACCGACGAGCGCGCCGACGAATTCCGCCCCGAGAGCTACCCGACGCATTGCTGCGTCTATACCGGCACGCACGACAACGACACCACGGTGGGCTGGTTCCACAGCGAGGCCGGCAACGGCAGCACGCGGACCCAGGAGGAGATCGACGCCGAGAACAAAATGATTCTCGACTATCTGCGCACCGACGGCCGGGAAATCCACTGGGACCTGATCAATCTGGGATCGCGCTCGAATGCGGATACCTTCGTGACGCCGCTGCAGGATCTGCTGGGGCTCGGGTCGGAAGCCCGCATGAACACCCCGGGGAAGGCCTCCGGCAACTGGCAGTGGCGCTTCGCCTGGGACCAGATCACCGACGCCATCCGCGACCGCTTCGCCTACGTCACCCGCGCCACCGGCCGGATGCACTGAGCCGTTCCGGATTTTCCACGGCGTGGAAAATAAGTTTCCACAGCGTGGAAAAAATCGGCTATGTTTTTCCACGGCATGGAAAAAAAGTTTCCACAGCATGGAAAAAACAGTCCGGAATTTCCACGGCATGGAAACTTCCGGCGTGAGTTTTCCACGGCATGGAAAAAACATTTCCACGGCGTGGAAACCCCGCGCCTGGCGGGGCGGGGGGCGGGGGCATGAGCGGGGCGGAGAGCCGGTTTGCCCGGCGGCGGATTCTGATGGTGCTGACGCACGACCGGCTGGACTGCCTTCGGCTGTGCCTGGACATGCTGGAGAAGGCGGAGGCGTTTTCCCGGTTCGACCGCGTGGTGCTGCTGCTGAACGGGGTGCCGGCGCGGCTGCGGCGGTTCGTGGAACGCTACATGGCGGCGCGGCCGGAAGTCGGCTGGGACACGGTGGAGGGCGACGGCACGCGGCCCGGGGGCATCTGCCAGGTGCAGAACGAGTGCATCCGCCGCTATCCGGACTCGGTGTACGTCAAGGTGGACGAGGATGTCTTCGTGCCGCGGGGGTGGGCGGAGCGGATGCTGGAGACCTATGACCGGTATGCCGCCCGCGACGATCTGGCGCTGATTACCCCGCTGATTCCCAACAACGCCTTCGGACTGCACCGGCTGCTGCATGCGTTTTATCCGGAGGCGCTGCCGGAGTTCGAGCAGCGCTTCGGCGCCCCGCCGTCCGCGGAACCCAAGGGGCCGACGTGGCAGAGCCCGTTTATCGCCGAATGGGCCACGCGCCGGTTCCTGGACATCGAGGCGGCGAACGAAGAGCACCGCCGGCGCCTGGCGGAAACGGGGGCAGCGCGCTGGCACGAGTTCTGCCGGTATTTCAGCATCGGCTGCATTTGCTACGACTATGACCACGTGCAGCGGATGGGCGGGCGGCTGCCGCCGCGGGACGAGCCGGACTGGTGCGCATGGTTTGAGGAAAACCGGCAGCTGTGCGTCCTGGATCAAAGCCAGATCGTGCTGCATTATTCGTTCTTTGTGCAGCAGGAATGGCTGGACCGCACGTCGCTGCTGGAGGACATCCGCCGCGTCAATGTGCCGGGAACGTCGCCGGTCTGGGCGCCGGCCCTGCGCTGGATCCGCCTGGCCCGGCAGGTGCCCGGGATTGTTCGCAGGAGATTGGGCACATGACATTCGACGGCATGTATCGCGGCAAGCGCGTCTGGCTGACGGGCGACACGGGGTTCAAGGGCTCGTGGCTGGCGTTCTGGCTGCATGGGCTGGGCGCGGAAGTCCTGGGCATCGGGCTGGAGCCGGAGACGGACGAGGGGCCGTTTGTGCGCGCGGATCTGGCGAGCCTGATCCGGCACGAGACGGCGGACATCCGGGACCGGGAGCGGATGGCGGAGCTGGCGCGGGAGTTCCGTCCCGACGTGGTGTTTCATCTGGCGGCGCAGGCGCTGGTGCGGCGGTCGTACACGGAGCCGGTGGAAACGGTCGATACCAACGTGCGCGGCACGGCGCACGTGCTCGAGGCCGTGCGGCAGGCCGGGCACCCCTGCGCGGTGGTGGTGGTGACAAGCGACAAGTGCTACGAGAACCGCGAGGAGGATTACGCCTACCGCGAGAACGATCCGATGGGCGGGCACGATCCCTACAGCGCCTCGAAGGGGTGCCAGGAACTGGTGGCGGCGTCTTTTCGCGCCGCGTTTTTCGCACCGGGCGGCCGGATTCAATTGGCCACGGCCCGCGCGGGCAATGTCATCGGGCCCGGCGACTGGGCGGCGGACCGCATCGTGCCGGACGCCGTGCGGGCCATACGGGAAGGCCGCCGGCTGAGGGTGCGGAATCCGCGCGCGGTGCGTCCCTGGCAGCATGTGCTGGAGCCGCTGGGCGGCTATCTGCGCCTGGGACAGGCCCTGATGGAGGAGGGGGCGGCCGCGGCCGAGGGCTGGAACTTCGGGCCGGATCCCGCCAGCGCGCGAACGGTCGGCGATCTGGCGGACGGATTCTGCCGGGCGTGGGGCGACGGCGCGGCGTGGCAGGCCGAAGCCAATCCGGACCATCCCCACGAGGCCCACCTGCTGCAATTGTCCATCGGGAAGGCTGCCGCACGCCTGGGCTGGCGTCCACGATGGGATTTCGAGACCACGGTTCGGCGGACGGCGGAGGGGTACCGGGCGATGCTGGCGGCGAGGGATGCCGCCGCCATCCGGGAGTTCCTGGCGGCGGAGCTGGCCGCCTACGAGGCGGGGGAGGGAAAGGACGCGCCATGAGACCATCGGGTGATGTGCGATTCCAGGCCGGAGGGATCGGCTTGAACCGGCGGAGCGGCCGATGCGCATAGTGGTGACAGGCGCGGCGGGATTCATTGGCCGCCGGGTGGTGGCGCAGCTCGCGCAGGACGGCGCGCGGGTGCTGGCGGTGGACCGCGCGGAGGCGCCGGCGGGGCTGCCGGCCGGCGTGGAATTTGTCCGCGGCGACGCGGCGGAGGTGGTCCCCGGCCTGACGGGGGAATTCGTGCTGGCGCATCTGGCCTGGTACATGGATCGCAGCAACGCGGACGCCCAGGCGGCCTCCGTGGAGGTGCTGCTGCGCACGATCGCCAATCCCGGTCTGCACGGCGTGGTGGGGATGGGCAGCGCGGAGGAATACGGCGAACGGGAGGGCTGCCTGCGCGAAGACATGGCGCCGGGCACCCGGCTTTCGGCCTACGGCTGGGCCAAGGTCGAATCCTGCCGCGCGGTGCGGCACTGGGCGGAGACGCCCGGGAACAAAGCGGTCTGGCTGCGGCCGTTCATCGCCTACGGGCCGGGGCAAAGCGGCAGCATGGCCATTCCCTATGCCCTGGCGTGCGCGCGGGAACGGCGGGACGCCGATTTTTCCGAGGGGCTGCAGGGGCGCGATTTCGTGCATGTGGACGACGTGGCCCGCGGCATTGCGATGGCCGCCCGGCGCCTGCCGGAGATCGCCGGGGGCTTCACGATGTGCAACATGGGCTGCGGAACGCCCGTGCGGCTGCGCGACGTGCTGGCGCGGATCGCCCGGAACTGCGGCGCGGAAGAGGTGTTCCACTTCGGCGCGCGGCCGATGCGGGTGGGCGAACCCCGCGAGCAATACGCCGATTTGAAGAGCGTGAAGAACGTCCTGGGCTGGGAAGCCCGCATTCCGTGGGAGCAGGGGATTGACGCGCTGTGCAATCCGCCGGAAAAGGGCAGCGACGAGTGAACACGGATGGGATCCAGACAGAAGCGGATTGTCCTGTTTGCGTTATCCGTGTTCATCCGTGTCCATCCGTGGTTAGATAGTTTTCGTGTCGGATCGCA